>Ga0123353_10008232_pt1 | contig 14209 bp, 7 predicted proteins | sample TergutLab28metaG_3_FD_92763 | JGI IMG/M metagenome (GOLD analysis project Ga0123353, IMG submission 92763) | Labiotermes labralis P3 segment gut microbial communities from Petit-Saut dam, French Guiana - Lab288 P3 | ecosystem: Host-associated > Arthropoda: Insects > Digestive system > Gut ... | reverse complement strand
AGAGCAAGTTGATAAAAACTGCCACATTAACTACTGTTTTGCATACTTTCTTAATTCACATTTTGGGCTTTACCTTATAACTTTTAAGGGGATTTCTTGTAATGCAGTCTCAACACATGCACGTCATAGACCATACTACAGCAGGGTCCAAATATGCATTTTTACCGAGTTGAAAATTGTTCCAATGCAGGCAAGCAGACTCTCCAGCTTGTCAAGTGGGGAATCCACCTCCTGCAATGTGGTCAGTAGATGGCAGATAGTCTCCAGAGCCTCCTGTGATGGGGGAACAATCCTGGCACGGACACCCAGCTCATGCATTGGTTTGGTGCGTGCATACTGGATGTTGTCTGCCAACAGCTGGATTGCACCAGTGCGTGTGTACTCCTCTACAAACAGCTGATACAGATGCTCCTTCAAGGGTCGCACAACCAACTTGTGCATCACACTTTCTAAGATTGCATCCAGATTCAGGAATTCTGTGGACTTCAGCTGTTTGTAAACAATAAATTGTGTCAACAGTTTAAGTTAAAGAAGTAATAGACAGCACAATAAGGGAAAGAAATAAACACCCTGATAAAATGAAGCTTGCTCAGACAACAGTACTCATCAGTTCAATTACTAAGGGTGACAGCCTGTTATCAGCAAATATGTAATTATCCACAAATGTCCCTCACTAGAGGAACTTTAAGGTTTTCATGATACTGAACATTTGTTGTCCTCTGGAACCATCTTCAGGGAGATAGAGGCAGCAGGTCTGTCTGAAACATTGGCATAAAAGCCTAAAAAACGAGGTTCATAACCCATAAAACCACATTCTTAATGTGTTCTGCTGTTTTTTTTTTTTTCTTTTTTCTTTATTAATTTATTTTTTAATTTCCTGCCATGTACTGCGCTCGTTTGCCAGAAATAAAGTAACTGTCTTCCTGTCAATGCAACCCAAAAGAGGAGCACCATGATTGGACATGATTCTGAGCCAGGTCTCTCTGCCTCCCATCCTCATCATATTTGCCTTTAACCCATCTCAAACTTACTCTACCATCTCCTCCACCAATACTGTTAACTTAATTAATAGGCTTCAAATACCTATGTAGTATGTCATAACTGGAAATAAATAAATACTGCAAGTTCATGTGTTCAGAACATGAACAGTGAATCAGGCTTTCTTTCTTGGCCAAGTAGTCTGGATCCAAGCTACTTTGTGAAGGGTTTAACTTCCCAAATACCATGTTAGAGCCCCACACATTGGCCAAAAAATAATCAGAAGAGTTATTTAACCATTTCTCTTAATTAATGCTCTAATACTATGAATAATGTCGGCACTTGCTACATTGTTATTAAACACCTTCCAACCAATAAATAATAAGAAACATACATCATATTTATCTGGACATAACATAAAAGCTCATTGTTCAGTATGTTTAAAGCCATTTAAATAGCTTCATTTTATTTCTAATCTTCTGCCACTTCATCACTTCATGTATGAGTACAAATGCTCACACATATTAAGACTATGCAAAATCTACACTGAGTCAGTGCAACACTATCACTTGTCTAACTATAAAAAAAAAATAGTGAGAATTCAGTTAGTTTAGTATAGAGAATAAAGGTACTGAATGTAAGCTCCAGTAATATTAAAAATGGGAATATTCCTTTTAGTTATTCACAGTTTATGAATGTATTCGCATATGTCTTATGTATGGACACACGTACCTTTATCCTCTCTTTCTCAACTTCCTTTTCAAACTCGCGCTCCCCATGTTTAACAAGGTAGTTCTTCATACCAGACATGAACTGCCTCATATTACGCATTACCACCTGTGGATTGGTCTCACGTGAATCCCGTGTACATGCAATGAAATTATCAATATTCTGTGCAAATGTTGTACTCTTATCGGCAGCAAGGTGCAAGGCATAAGCTCTGATAGACGATCCTGTTCCACCCAGGTCACGGTTCCTTAGTGCTTGCAGTCTGGGAGGAGCTGCAAGTACAATTAAGAAGACAACCATTGGTGTGGTGTATTTTAGGGTTAGGATTCACATTGTTTGTACACTATTACAGTACAAGTTTTACAAGTCAAGTTACAACATGTGGTAATTATATATATATATATATTCATGTAACACATATTGAATTTTGACGAATAATTTTTCTCAGTGTTACATATACCTCATTACAAAAATAATACTACCACTTTCTCAAAGACAAAGAGCTAAAACGTCCAATCACGTCATTCTTAACGACATTGAAAGGAATAATGAGAGTACCCATGCTTTAAGATTATGGCCCTCTGGTGCAACAAAATACTGGAATATATTAGATTATCCACTACACAGTGTACAAGCCCAAAAAAACCAGAATCCATCAAAACCTATGTTGTGGAAAACTCAAATCTCACATAATGAGAATAGCAACTTTCAAACATAAAAGGTTTTTGTACGCCTGTGACTGACGCGCGCGCGAACACACACATGCCATACTGTTTGAGCCTGAGTTACTAAGCATAAAAAATGTTTATATCTACATACATATAAACAAATACAAATATTGCATAATTGTTCCTTGCGCGCGGTACACATACGATGCATGGAAATCGGTCAAAAAATAAGTTTACAAAGGGTGTGAGCGCGCGCGCTCATACACACACAATTTTATTTTCAGCTCTAACAAGAACATTTCGCTTTCAACATTACTGCTATCTCACAATTCTTCACAGTCCCAGCCACAACTGACGTATTTATAATATGGTGAACAGATTTTCTTTTCTCACTTGATAACAGCAGGTATCTCGCGTCATCGGCTATCGTGTCACGACTGTTCCCATATCGAGATCATCTGTAAATTTTGTTGCCACCAACATTTTGCTTCTGCGCTGGAAGGAGAGGATAATCGCTCAGCGACAAATTCCCCTCATGTAATCACAATCCACGTACGCTCTTCAGTTACGGTATAATAAACCATGTAAACTTATTTTCTGACCAAACTTTGGTTAGTTTACAAATACACTAAAAGTATTTGAGATTAACGCTCTTATAACTATCATTTGTCGTAACAAATATTTGGCTTGTTTAACAATGTTACGGACATTCCATTAAAACTCACCGACGCGGACCAAAATAAAATCCGCCCAGCGATTTCGAACAAAGAATTTAAGCGAAATTAGCCAGAATGCTGCGAACCAAAACAAGCGAACTGACATATAAACTCCCCTTTACGCGTTCACTTTATGTGTTCATATGGAACAAAGAGTGCAAAAGTACACCACAGACGATGAACAGCGACACTTACTTTTAAAGCACCGAGCCACAAACCTGGAGAGCTTCTTTGCAAGACCACAGATGCGCCTGCCAATGGCACGCAAAAGTCGGCCCGCGAGACACGCCATTGTATAACACAGCTGTCAGTAGAGTTCTTAAACGCAGGACTGCCTCAATGGGCAACAAATCGACTCCAACGTTGAACTATTGAAGGGAAGCAGTTACAGAGCACGTCACGAAAAATAAGACGACTGCTACTTATTTGTTGGCTGATGATAGGACGGAACAATAGGCGCTGGGGCCCGGTCATAGTCCACAGGATGTTAATGGGTACCCAGCGTATACTGCGAGGTACACAAATATAGCGACTATACCACACAAAGCAGGAGCGTGAAGTACCAAACTGCCTAAACACTAACACCATACCGCCTTTAAACATTTACATTATCAGATTTCAACACACATTTTAAAAAAAGGCACTGACGCTCTGTACAGGCCGTTCGGGCCATAGGGGGAGTAGAGGTATAGCTCTATTCTTTCTTGACCACGGTACTAGAAGGGGGTGAGGGGTAAGAGTCACGCCCCGGTCGCTCTTTACCCCCGAGAAAGACCCGGTACCCATTGTACAGGAGGCTGGGTGGGCCCCAGGGCCGGTCTTGACAGGTGCGGAAAATCTCGTCCCAACTGGATTCGAACCCTGGGCCGTCCAGCCCGTAACCAGTCGCTATACCTACCTATACCCGGCCCACTCGATACACATTGCTCCTTCCTAAATTAATCTGGTTATAACCGACGTCGTCGCATCTCTGAATAAATTCGGAACAATTAATCAGTCGAAATGTTGTGTTTGTAACGTAACCTAAACGCAAGCTCTCAAACACCCATCTCAGAAACATGTGCGTATTTGTGCACATGCAGTTCCAGTACTTAAACAAAACCAAGAACCGCAACAAAGGTTGAGTGGCGATTGCTTTGATATGGGGCATTCCGTTGTGATGCACCGCCTGATGATGGCTTTGTAGAGGACATCGAAACATGTACCCTTAACAGCATAACATAGTTATGATTGACGGTCTTCTAATCTCCCCAATTAGTGCGGAGATCCAATTAAAAACAATGGGCGCCTAAATAACTTCCCACCAAAATGAAATTGAACCATTGCTCTCCAATTTGCCATCTCCTTCTCTGAGTCTGACTATAATAAACAAAACTTTCCACTAACCCATACTCTCCTTTAAACCGCATTACTTCCATGTCAGTTTCAGTAAATGAACACATCAGCACAAACTGAGCGCGTGTGGCGGCAGTTCAGATCTCAGCCACTGTAAGTCTAAACCATTTTTTTCGCAGCTGATATGACACACTAAATACCACAATTCCTTCACCAGAGCCTCGTTTATGATAAAGCAATCCCACACAAAATGGCAACAATCATACAACTGCAACAGAAATGAACGCTCGGTAATCACACTTGTCTTTTTCTTCTCATCATTCCAACGTGACGAGCTGCAACGCGCCGTCTGTCTTGTGGGTTTTAAAATAGAATGTTATGTTTCAATAACGGGAGATTTTCCTTGGCATCTGGACCTTCCTCAGGCAGTGTGTCCTCAGCTGTAATTTTCCTAGGTTCTTGTCGTGTTTAGGGCACAGGCAACACATGGGTGGTTTAACATAATCAACGACATCGCAGTCTATTAGACCATAACGCATAAAATGGCAGGATAACTTAGAAACTGAAATTGAGAAACTGAGAACTATACATACGGGGTTATGGAGGTAAGCGGGAGTACCATGCATTATTCTCAAGGTACTACCCAAATATTTGTCCGGCGGGGCTGACCAATAGGCCTACTATAAGAAGTATCGGTCAGCATACCGGCGTTGGGGCGCCATGCAGGAATACTGAACACCATATGGGAATATTTATTCATCCAAAGCCACGTCGGGAGCAACTACAGTCTCTGTATCGAAGAGCACGAGAAAAGTACGTGGCTGCAAACACGATAAGACAAAGGACAAACGGTGATTGCCACGTGATGACGCGTCTTACACAAACTCTCTTACTATGGTGACTGAACCAGAGAGGCGTACTACTGAGCGTGCCGCGAAAACTTAGGCCTGAACGATTCACGAATGCCCTGAGATAACTGATCTGAAGCAATTAGATGACAGTTGTGCGTACTTGAGTGTTAAGTGCAGTCAATTCTCACGTCATTATCAGTTCTCCCTCTCGTCAGACCAATCGAAAAAGTTCATTTCTCTCATACTGCCCTTTGCTGGAAGCAGCTCCAGCCGCGAGGACCTGAATTTAATGCCAGAGTTTGATACTTAGTATGCTATATAGTTCAAAGCGGCATTCTGCTATCAACAGTGCAAGCATGAGAACTCCGTTCTTCTAGGATATGACACTGCATCACTGGGTGATCGATGCCCGATGTTTCGAGACGGCGTGATAGTCTCATCTTCCAGGGTCGAATGACTTCACTGGACATTCGACCTCTGACGATCAGGCAATTATGCTGTCTCGAAACGTCGGGCACCGATTACCCAGTGACGCAGTGCCATAACCCACAAGACCGGAGACCTCGACTGCACCGCTGTCAAAGCCTACAACCAATGCAAGCGTTCGTAGATAGCATTTCAGCGAATGCATTCACTGTTGTCTTACAATAGTTACAAATAAAAAAGAAAGCCAGAAAGAAACGTAGAATTCCAGTCTGCATAAAGAAAGTCCAGAAATCTTCTACGGTTGTTGGGCCGTACATGGGCGCCCAATAGAATAACCTAAATACACACATGCATACATATGTGTGTGTGTATCACTAAGGCGCCACTCTTCATGACAAGCATGCACGAGAACGTCCATGCCATAATAATACGAAACAATCGAAATAAACAGACCCCAAGTTTCGTTTACAAACAATCCTCCCTCTTGATGGCCATCGCCTGGTGTTGGACTCAGCGCGGGTAGCTCAATTAACGACGGAAGGTTCAAGGTTCATTTTAATTATCGCTCAAACAAAGAAGGCAGCTCTGAACTTCGTTCGTAGTGTTTACTTTTTTGGTAACGCAAGAGCCAAACTCGGGCCTAGGCCGCTTCCTTTCGAGGTTTCCAGCTCAAACACAATTACACACACACACACACACACACACACATATAAGCATGCGCGCGCGGTAGGACTCCTATGAAAGAGCGATCAGCTCGCCCCAGAGGCCGCTACCTATACAACATGCAACAAACACAACAGACGAACATCCTTACCCTCGGTGGAATTCGAACCCACAATCCCAGCAAATGAGCACCCACCGGTATCGGCAATTCTTATCTTTACCAACAGCAAAATGTAACACTGCTCAATGAAAGTACAACTTTGATATGGTGAACACTCTCATCACAAGCAAGCTGTTCCAAGCAGAACTGACAAAGCCTGCTTTCCTACTGCATAATTTATAGTTCCACAGCTCTACTGGCGTTATTTACTGGCGCTGATTTAGTTTACCTTTTGTGAAGGATTCATTATGTAAGTACAGATTCTGCATACATTCAGTAACTCAGATACAGCCTTAGTATATCTCTGTCGACATGTTTTGTAAATGCTGGCTTATAAATACGGCATGTGTCAGAATGTTTACGGTTCATCTTCCTACCGAACCACATACATCCACACCAAATACAAAAAAACCCATCTGGACTATATGGCGGGAGGGGTGGTCCCAATTACCCAAGAATCTGGACCATCAAGGGGAATATCAGTGGTGTAGATAACATACAAAAGAATCATCACTCATTGTTATAGTAAAATTCCTTAAGGCAAAAATATTGTACATAACAATAATAATAATAATAATAATAATAATAATTTCAATGGGAAACACTGGGCTAAAAGTGGCCCAAAAATGTTTAAATCACCTACGGACCATAGTAATTCATTTGTAAACATCAAACCAAAATTTAAGGAAATCTTTGCACAACTATCACCTCCTTATTTTAAATTCTACAAAAATACTGCCTGAAAATATGCATAAACTTACAAGACTTATAACCAATCATCACTTCAGGACCCAAATAAATGTGACAATAACAGCCAATTCCCCCACCTCAAAAGTTTGCCTGTCACCATGCTACAAGCCTGATATCATGTTTCAAGACAATCGGGCAACTAGTCCAAATGTTGAAGCAGGCAAGTGCTCGCTCTCTCTCTCTCTCTCTCTCTCTCTTTCTGTCTCCATTATGGTTTCATGAGTGCACTTTGTTTGTTTTGAAGAGGATACTAAACTAAAAATTACATACCTTGTACGCAAATGCTTTGTACATGAATGTTTAAACATCTACTCAATGAAACTTTTACTGTCAGCTAAACAAACAATGCATAGATAACATAAGCAGGGTTTCCAATGCCTTTATAATAATGCAAGGTTACACAAAACATCACATAGCATTCTGGAAAAGGAAAATCATGCTTTCAAATGTAGATGAGATAGATATTTCTATGGCAACGAAGGTCTCTTTCATGACAACATATAGCCTGATAGAGGGGTAAAAATGTCAGAGGAACATCTTGCCTCAATTATTCTGAGTAGAAGTAAGCCAATTAGGTAAGTGCTTTCCAGCTGTTCCTCTGTAGCAAGTGCCTCAAACTGCAAGACCTCTGACCACGTAAAGAACATCCATCAGGGAGATTCTACAACTCCCAGTGACTGTACAATGGCTGACAAAAAGGACCTATCACTTAAAATGGACTCTGAAGCCTTAAAAAACTTATAGGTCTCATGATGACAAATGATGAATATGTATGCATGTGGAAGGATGATCTGTGTCCAATTTTAAGGTTCTGAACACTGCATCTGGACAGAATGAGCATCATACATATCCAACTGTCAAAGTTCAATTAAAACTGCTGAAAACAAGCATTCAACATATACAGACCCTAACAGGAATATGGCTAAATACATAATTCTCTAATATGTGTTCTGCAGGTATTTCACAGTCATTACTGTTTGGTCATTATTGCAATAACAGTAATTATTTAATCCTTGGCCACTTCCATTCATGTTCACACCAACTGAGCCTGATACTGCTTTTTGAAGAGCCTTTTTATACACCACACAAATGAACACTCCAACTGAGAGTGACCGAAGTCCAAGCATTCTATACCATTTAGGCTAGCTGAGGGTTGAGATAAAGTATGTTTGCACCTAGACTCTCATATGGTTTCCTCCAGTGAGAAACTACAATAAAAATACAATGAAAATGGATAATCATTCATTAACCTTTAAACAGCCACGTAAGTATTTAAATTTCAGTGCATGATTTATGACAAACATGAGTATTATTTTAACAGAAAGGATAAAATTATGAAATAAACAGCAGTATGTGGAAAACAGAACAGAGACCATGCAGCATGTTCCAAAAGTGCTGCACATTACCTTGTTGCCTGAAGATATAAGATGAATTTCTAGGGGTGTTTTTTAACATCACAAAATGCAGGTTGTTTAAAGGTTAAAGACTTTTCATGAAGATAGCTCATAATAACTGTTAGTGCACCACAATTGTCTGAAACTTACCATGGGTATTGCTTGGTATTACATTCAGTACAATCACTTGCATGGCCATATGCTAGTACTGCTGATTAGAGGGGGCTAAATGACAGATCCACGAATATGAAAATTAGCCTACTGATTACTGGGATGTAACAATGACATTTTGTACTCACACAACAGAGGATCCAGCCTCTCCTTGAAGCTCTTACTCCTACTGACATTGTGTCCATTGCTGCTGGAGCATCCATTTACCACATTGTTCAAATGAGTTACATTTGTGTTGCCATCACACAATGTATCATCTTCGTCAGGTCCCAGCAGTGGTGTACCTCCCACAACTTGCACCACAGAACTAGATCCTGGACTGAAACCAGTTTCTATGTGGTCTGGATGCAACAGATTCTCCCACCTCGAACTATCCCATGGTTCTGAGAAGATGGTCTGTGTATCATCATTGTCACTAATTTGCGAGGCACAATGATGGTTACTGTTAGGATAATTAGGATTTAAGACACTGTTGTGACAGTGGTCAGAATTACACAGAGTGTCATGACTGCTGCCATTACGACCCTCAACGTTATCGTACGATGATATACGGGAATCGGGTGGCGAAGAAATGCCAGAAAGAGCATTTGATAATGCAATCTCGGGAGAAAGCCGCAGAGCTGGAAATCTGAAACACAATATAAGATTCCTTTAATCAGTTACCACACAAAGAAATAAAAATTTGTCAGTACATCTGTAAAGCTGAGAAAGGTTACAGTGCAACTACAAAGTTAAAGGTAAAGCTGTCCCTGTGAATGCCACGAAACATATGCAGGAAGCAGAGGTTTAGTTCCACCCATTCTCAGTTTTGCCACTTGATACAGGTGAATGGTCAGCTTGATGCCTATGGCTGATTCACACCTGCAGAAAGATCCCACTGAAAGCCACTGAATATGAGGCTGGGTGGGATACACAGCTGGTCTGTATGATCTGGAGACAAGAAAATCTCTTGCTACCACCAGGGTCTGAAGTGTGATTCAATTCCTTTGCTGTCCAGTCCATAATCCAGTCCATAACCTAGTCACTATACTGGCTGAGCACTCTCAGCCCCTGTACTGCAATTACCCACATACAAAAATATCCTTTCTTAAGATTTTTGCTTTTCTGGGTAGTCAGTGATGTCTCGGGACAACCTATCAGTAAATCTCAAGGGTAAAGCAAACCAAGTAGAATGCTGGGAACACTTAGGTGAACAGTTATAAAGGGAATGGTTTGGGAAGTGAATGGTTCTTGGAGAATGTGACAATAGGGTTAGAAGGGTATGGAGGACTTGGAAGGGGAAAAAAGAGGAAGGAAGTAAGGTTGCCTAGGGGATGGCAACTACCAATCTATGCTGTGTAACATCCGAAAATAGTGAAGACCTCATTTAAACCATGGCAGAAGTCTAAAACCACACATCCTATGTCTTTCTCTCTGCAGGAAATTACGAGTAATAATCAATAATCTGCAATATTTATTATCTAGACCAACAAATGCACAACATATATACTAATATTTTATATATCGTAAGCACTCCTACATGTTTCAATGCATCTGCAGCATCCTAAATGACAACTCAATACAATTAGTATCTACTAACTCAATAAAATTAGTAACTACTAAATTTATTGAGTTGTAATTTTAATAATTTTGTAACTTTAGTCAAGCACATGGTTAAGACTCCCTGAAGATGATGCAGATACAATGAAACATGCAGAAGTGCTTATGACATATAAAATATTATTAATATATATGTTGAGCATTTGTTGGTCTGGATAATAAACTGCAGAAGACGCACAGTACATATATTAAAATTTGCAATGTACTGAAACGGGTACAGTTCATGGAAAATTAACAGATTAAACCATTCTTTTCAAAAACTTCACTGTATTTGAAATAAAAAAATGAGGGTATTTGCATCACAAAGATAAGAATAAAGAAGACTGAAAATACGATGGGGTGCTGATAAGTCCTTAGCCCAACCAGGAAGGAAACAAGCTACAGCGACCAAACTTGGGATTTATTCAACACACTCCCCACGAAGCTCAATACACTTCTCAACCCGTTGCTCTAACTTTTGCAAGACACTCAAAAAAAATTCAGAAGGTTGTCCGTCCAACCAGGTCTCCAATGAGGAAGATGCCATCTTGATCCAAAAATATCGAGGCGAGAAATTTCCAGCGGATTTTTGCACTTGGAATTTTTTAGGGCAGTGTGAGTCACTATGCTACCACTCTGTTGATTGTTGCTTTGTCTCCGGGTCATAGTGATGTAACCAGGATTCATCCATGGTCACCAATCTTGACCAGAAATCATTTGGATCGCACTAAAAAAATTCCAAAAGTTGTTCAAACAACTGGCACCACTGACGTTTTTGATCTGTGTTCATGTATTTCGGGGCTCACTTAGTGGAGAGCTTCTGCATGTCCAAATCTTCATGAATGATGGACATTTTATTTCAGTGAAGAAATTAGCGTATTTTGGCTATGTTGTGGGCATTTTTTTACCATGGAAATTTAAGCTTATTTCTAAGAAACTTAAAATGGTCAGCCAACGAAAGTAAACCCCTTTCGTTGTCCAACCATAGGGAAGGGTGTTGCAGATGTCACCCTGGAGAGTGATGGGTGGAAGTGCAGAGGGAATGATTTAGGGAGAAGGTATGTAGTGTTTAGCAGACATAGAAGTAGGTAGTGCCAAGACTGAGTGTGATTGTTAAAAAAAAAAAATTGGTGTCAATAAATCAGCTAAGGATACAAAAAAACAAGGTGATATTAAAAAAATCAGATAAAATTAATAGCATTTGAGAAATCTCATGTTACATGGAGTTAGCCGGCTACAACTCGCATCTGCACTTTGTTCAACTTTATGATTTTTTAATGTGATTTACTACACACTGGTTATCTTGACAGCTGGCTGTAGTTTCATTATATGCTGTTGTTCCATCACACGGTGCAATTCATTGTTGGGCAACCTGTTGAGCAAGATGTCCAAGTGAAGAGAGAAACAAATGTTTGTGGGCCACGTTATAAATAACATTGACATTGTTTTACTTACATGCAATTAATGATAATATCCTTTTGTCAGTCTGTCAGTTTAAAGGTTTTAGACTGTGACTGCAGAAGTGATAGGGATGAAACAGGCAGGGACTTCTTTGACAGCACCACTTTGAGACATATACCATGTTGTCCAGTACTTACTCTTAGCCACCATTTTACTTTTCAGTTCCTAATCGTACAAGCAATGAAGCCAGGTAGCGCAATATTTACTTTGATGTGAGCACATCTATTTATATTTTGGGATAAAAAGTATACATTACTGTCAATAATACAATTTATAACTGAATAATACATCTGTATAAATGCGGATGAAAGAAGCACTGGTCAAACTGCATATCTTTTGTTTCTTTTTTCTGAAATTAGATTGTAGGCCACATTGGAAAGGTAGAAGGGCCACACTGTGCCACCACTCTTTTAGTTAAATTGTGAATGTTCTTGATATAACTACAGCTGGATCTCTTGTATAAGAGAGTAGGTCAATACAGCAGTAGTCAGGCACTAGAATGTGGTATTTCATAGTGTAAGTCAAGATATGAGTCAGCATCTTCTTCCTCTAATTTGTGACTCATGTAAAACGTTTTAATTATATTTCTTTTTTAACTGGAATGTAAGTTAGCTATATCCAGTAACAAGTGGCTGCCATTACACCACACATGACACACACTGCTAACCAATGACAGCATTTGCAAAGTTGTTAACATATGTATTTCAGCCTATCACAAACTATATATATATATATATATATGAAGAACATGAAAACTACAATGTGCGGACAAATGCACTCCATCAGAACTGGAGGAAACTTCTTAAGAATATCACGGAAGTTTGGAAACATAGCAAGTGACACCCACCTTCATCTGAAAATGGAAGTCCCAAAAAATAGCTGAGCATAGTGAAATTATTCTGGACAAAATTTGAAATCAGCCTTACTAAAATACGCTAGTTTTGTAAGTTTGCATTGAAACATCTGGGATCATAGTACAAGTAGGGGAAATATATACTTACAACAAGGAATGCTTTCTGCAGCTAAAGTATAGCTTATTTTAGACATTAAAACAATGGGTATCAAAAACCAAACACTCTGATGGTTTAAAAAATGAAAAGACAGAAGTGTGATGTTTGAAAGTACCTTTGACATAGTTGGAAAGATGCATAACCGTATGAATTTGGTTTCAGTTAAATAGGATTTCACATCAAGTCAAGTAAAGATGTTCTTGATTCTTCCTATTCTGACAAAAAAATTCCTTCCATCACATTTCAATCTACTGTCAGAAACTTCTGCTGTAACTTTTCCTGTCATACATTTTTAATGGAGTCACATTCTCTAAAGACACAGACAGAAGAGTCTGAACTGACTGTGGCTGCTTACCTCTGTGCTATTAGCTCCTGTACTGTTATCTTTCTGCCTCCTGGTGACACACCATCTCCATCGCCAAGTGTACATTCTTGCTGCTCCAGTGTAGGAAACCGTCGCTCACGCTCTTCTAGTGCCCCTCCAAGAAACTCAACATCCTCACCATCATCTTCATTCCCTGCCAACATAGCTCAGTGTAAAAATGCTACATTGAGATTATTGTCACTGGCACCATACTGCACTCTTCTATGAGTCACATACTTGAAACAGAATTATAATCAAGGTGCAAACATTTAGCACACAAGGTACACAAATTTAATAAGCAGCAAGTCAGTCCATCCATCAGTCCAAAGGTTGTCTTGGAAAAACTCAAAAGGATTCCCAATTAAATCTAAGATGTTACTTGGTAACACATTTCCATAAGGTCCGGAAATGTTATCTCACATATTTTTCAATATGGTCACAACAGAGACACACTATGGCAACATTTTTATGTGACTTGCCATTTAGCAAACTATGCACACTCATTAACCAGTCACAGTGTTCTTCTGTCAACTATAATACAAAATGTAAGTCACTAAATTCCAATGAATATTTCTACCACACCAACAGCAGAACATGAGAAGACCATTATCTAATCAACTGGTATTACAACTGCACACAGATAAGAAATCAATACATACATACAAACATATATATATATATATACATTCCATAGATCCCTGAGGCTGTCACAAGATGTGGAACATGTCATAAGTGTACAAACATATGAAATTATTACAGTGTAAGGATTTGCACAGTCATAGAAGTCAGTAACACATATCATATGCACATGCAAAATATTCATCCACACAGTAAAAGAAGTGTGCATATAAACAAATTTTTAAGGCTACTTCAAACCGTGGCATTTCATTCTTAAGGCTTGTAATACTTCATGGTAAGTTGTTAAAAATTCTGATCCCAGAGTAGGAAGCGCCTT
>Ga0123353_10008229_pt1 | contig 14210 bp, 5 predicted proteins | sample TergutLab28metaG_3_FD_92763 | JGI IMG/M metagenome (GOLD analysis project Ga0123353, IMG submission 92763) | Labiotermes labralis P3 segment gut microbial communities from Petit-Saut dam, French Guiana - Lab288 P3 | ecosystem: Host-associated > Arthropoda: Insects > Digestive system > Gut ... | reverse complement strand
CCATGAATAGTAACAACAGAATAGCTGCAACACTGTATTCCCTAGGGACATAGTTTGTCTCAGGAATATAAGTATAAATACCCCGCATAAAGGAGATGATGATAATGACGATGATGATGATAATAATAATAATAATAATACAGCTGAATATGTAGGAACCTTACCTTCTGCAATGGGAAACATAGCTTAATGAGCTCTGCTTGTAAATTCTTCTCAAATTATCATGTGAATAGTACTTCTGATGACATTTAGCGGCGATTCTGAAGTTGGTGTAGCTGTAAGCTACAGAAGAAATATAACTGTCAGCACGTGTCATTAGTGGATAGAAATACGTCAGTACATAGTTTACTAGAAAACTTTGGCTTCGGAAAATACTGACAATATGCCACAGTAGTATAGTTACATTACAAATTTACAAATTAACGTTTAATTTAATTAGAGTTAGTGTCAATGGAAAATTTAAGTGAACTTCTCATGTTGCAACTAAATATACACTACATAAACGTTCAGTTGTCACTGGTATGCACACTTTTTTGTTTTTCCAATATTCCTGCTACATGGTTTGGTTGTAAACAACTATCTTCATACGGTCCACTAAATTATGTGTAAGTCGCTTTGTTTTTCGAGAGGTCCTTTGTTATTGCACAGAATTTATATAAAACATATCATTCCTAATATACGTGTACAATTTAAAAGACATTCCAAATTTTGTATTACTTTGTAATAAGCTTCAACATAGTTTAAATCGTCCAGTTTTTGCTTTTCCATGCTATTTGTCTACGGAGTTATTAAGCAGCTAATTACGTTTTTGTTATGCTGAGTTAATTTTTCTGTGCTTCCTTCTGTTTCCGTTTAGTACCTTCTGCTGTGTTTAATGAGAATTTCTCATTAAATGCTTTTCTGTGTGACTGAGAAGCGTGGGTTCGGAGCACACTATCGTTTTCTCCTTTCTTTTTCTTTGTGCTGCGTTTACAGGCTTCTTGAACTGGAGACTTCTTGACGTCGTAGCTGGCATAATACACCCAGATATAAAATTGCGTTATTGCAGAACTTGTGACGTAACAACGCAGTGACAGTGGTAAATTGCAGCCGAAATGTGTGACAGAAATTTCGGAAATAAAATGTACAGTTACACCAACTGAAATTGTTTGTTTATGTTTTGTCTATTGTTGTAGTTAACATCTTTCAGTAAGAAATGGAAACGTCGCGTATGGGGTGGGTAATTACAAGTGGCTGAAAAGAGCATAGAATCATAACGGTTTATGTTTAAGAGGAAACAAATTTAATCAGAATTCGAATTAAGGTTTTCGGGGCTGAAACGAAGTTCGTAATCTTTAAAGGCAAGGGAATTCGTATTTTGGAAACCTGAATAGTAATTTGAAGTCAGACATTAAATTTGATGATTTTATTTAGCTCATTGTATTCTGAAATAAGAGAAATATTCATTCGAATAGCTAGCTAGATAGCTAACTAACTAACTTAATCTCAGACTGACTGACTGAATGACCAACTAACTGACTGACTAACTAACTAGCTGACTGGTTGACCAAATGTCTGACTGGTTAACTCAATAAGTAACCACCTACCTGAGTCACTGGCTGACTCACAGACTAACCAACTAACTAACTTACTTAATAACTAAAAGCAAACTCAATTAAGCAGAATTCTTCTTGCGAAACTGACAGTTATTTAGTTAGTCAAGAACCCCCCCCCCCCAAATTGTGTGAAACTCCATGTTTCTCACCATGTTCGCAAGACCCCATCATCTCTCTCTAACCTGAAACATATTATCCAGTCTATGCCCATCCATTTCATTATTATGCAGTTTCGTTATGTCACCCTCTTCTCCTCGACCTTGCGGCCAGGTACCATGTTTCCAGTTGCCTTTTTCATTTTATTCGTAATGTAGATTTATGAACCATGATGCGAATGAAATTAAATTTCCACCGAAGCGGAACAAAATTATTCAATTATGTATGCTGACAAAGCTAACAGCTGTGTACCAGAACTGTTCGACGGATTAAGCGCGAATTTGCGAATTTTTTTTTTATATTTCGTGTTTGTAGAAAGCGAGCGGACGGTGTTCATCAGTAGAATATCTAATACTTAAAAGAGTTTCTATCAATGTTATCTTAAAAGGTTCAGTATATTTATGGTTGATTCACTGTTTAATTAAGAATGCAACTTTCTTCGGCCACTCCAGTAACACATGTCAACTCTTGCCAAGACCTGAAATAGAACCAAAATTTTGTGTGAATTCTTTTTTGTTCCCTTAACCCGTGGTAGTTTTAAGGGAAGGAGTAATGATGACATCACGATTATCTAAGCAAAATTGAAGGACTGGAAATTTGCCGCGTATGGAGAACGTACTTCACAAAGTGCTTCGACAGTTAGTGCAATCTTTACAGATCATTTTGAAGGGGCAGTATCAATTTGACGGGTAACTGTCGTTACTGGTATATACATTCAGTCCTGAAGCTATCTGATTGCACCAGGTATAGTTTGATAGAATGCCCTGGATTCCAACCGATCTCATTATATCGCAGTCTTTTGTCAACATTCTCACATTATGTGTAGCCTCCTTTCCAGAACCCTACTCCAGCTGTACAGGTTAGGAAATGGACATGTAGGTTCATGTCACGCAATGCATACACGAAGCAAACTAGAAGAATTTGTGGTTGTAGACTTTCTTTGCTAGGCCCATAAGAGCGCTATTACTATGGCGTCTGAATGCGTTGGCTATTTGTCTTTGTCGAACAGGCGGATGAAAACGAACTACTCTTAGGTCCTGGGAGTACTCGCTACGAAATCGTGAAAGGTTGTTAGGCAAAGAAAACCTATTCCAGAAGACTGACGGACATTGCGGTTTTTCTTCCGAAACTGCGATCACGTGGGCGAGATATAAATCATTCGAATGCTAAAGGCGTGACATTGGACGTTAAGCGAGGCTGTTTGAACAGTGGTCTTGGAACTGTAAATGTCTGGGGCACTCCTGGGTCTAAGTCTGAACTTTGTGGAACGCCTTTGCGAAAGCTATAGTGAAATGCTTTAAATTAAAAACCTTTATTTAAAAATAAAATATTTACACATCTATGAAAAGCAAATCTGCTTTGTTTGAATATGTAATCGCTATATCATTCTCAACACTACTCCCTTCATTAGGTGGGCCGGACAGCTCAGTCGGCACAGTGACTGACTACGGGCTGGACGGTCCGGGATCGAATCCCGGTGGGGACGAGATTTTCCGCCCGTCTATACCGGCCCTGGGGCCCACCCAGCCTCCTGTACAATGGGTACCGGCTCTTTCCCGGGAGTAAAGTGCGGCCGGAGCGTGCTACTGACCACTCACCCCCTTCTAGTGCCGCTGTCATGGAAGAGTAGAGCTATACTTCTACCCACCCTCTGGGCCACACTGGGCCTGTAACGGGGTCACTTTACCTTTACCTTTACTATCTTCATTAGACAATAAATTATATTTGCATATATTCTGTTGAAATTTGACTTTTTAAGGGAGATGTAGTGAGAATGTTTATTGCTGGCAAACAACATATCGTAGAAAAAAAGGCATGTCACACTTGAAATCTCTGTCATTTGTAATTGAAGGTACTCCTAGATTGTCAATGATATTGCGCAATAATTAACACTGCACAATGTTACTGACCCTCTAGGGGTAATACTGAAGGTTTGCACAATACAGTGGACAGTCTGTGGACAGTACTGCGCTTTATTCATCCACTTAGACCGTCTGTCTGGTAAGCAGTAAACGCACTCCAGCACAATAATTCCAGCTGATTTAGGTGTTATTCTTACGAATTTCAGGTCTTAAAAATTATTTCTAATGGTCAAATATTTTAGCATAATGGATAAACACTAACTTGAGTGAATGCTTTTTGCATAAGATTATTTCTTTAGCGATTGCTGGGGTAAGACTCTTAAGTATCCCACAAATGATAGACCGTCGAATAAATAAAAATTCTTTTGGTCACTCAGCATTAAGTCTGTCATGAATTTTTTTTTGCTTATTGTGGCCTTCGTTTATGCCATTCTTTGACCAGCAGCGATTCTTTTTCTGTTTTAGAAACACGGCTATAACAGTGACCACACAAGCAGTATGAAGTCGTTTGGAATATTTACTCGTTGCAACCCACTATCAAAACGAAATATTGCACAATAATATTGGGTCGTCTAGGGAATAAGCATATTGTGCAATATTCATTCGAGACAACAATATGAAGCAATATCCCTCACAGTCTGGGGGCCACTTTACTCCTAAATGTAAACCAGTGCCAAACATAAACAGGAATGGGGAGGTAGACGAAAAAAATTTAATAAAACTAAACGAAAAAGTTTTGTTCCTGAAGTAATGTTCTTGCGGAAAACATTAATGGCCTTCGGGGAAATCTATGATTCCGCAGAACAGGTTTTGAATAACTCGGGCTTATAATTTATTTTCTTCGTACCTCAAAGGAATACGCCATGTTTATATTCTGTTTTGTCTACAATAAAACTTGATGGTTGGGAACAATTTTAAGATATTTAATGCTCCAGGGTTATGTTGTTACAAAGTGCTCTAATGGAGCAAGAAGTGAAGGGGAGAAATATGATTTACTGTTCCATTATTGTTTGTTGCACTGGCTTCAGGGAGGTTAATGCTGTTGTGCCAGATATCACGTCTGGGTTTTATAATTGGCAGGATTTTATAGTTGCAGTTAAAAGTTGCCTTAACTTACACCAATAACAGTACAACGTGCTGTATTTGGTTACTTTCGTACAAAAATACGGAGGAAATTATGCAAAACGTTAAGCACATTTAAACATAGCAGACTTTTGAAGGTTTTCAAAATGGAAATAAATCTGTTACTTGCAAGTTGTAATTAAAAACTAATTTTTAAAAATATTCTTGATCATTTATTGTTGGTGTGCCAATTGTTTCTTTGCTACAGTGGAAAATATTGAAACTCCAAGTACCGGACGAAACTCCGTCATATGGCAACATTAAATATAATCTGAATAATTGTTTCAGTTGGTATTATTATCTGGCTGTCTCTACACAACTTGAAGGCGGTGAAGCTCAGTTTTTCAAAGTTTAATGTGCGTTTAGAGGACATAAAGTAAATTAAAGAGTATTAAAGGGATCTAAATTCTTTGGGGATTTTACGCAGTGTAGAATGGTAATAACTTACCTATGTTTCAGAAAGACATATCGGCGCCATCTTCAAGATAGATCTTGAAGATGGCGCCGATAAGTTGTCCAGAAACGTCAGTACGCTGAGTACAATCTTAAAATAACATAATTCTCATTTACACTTCGACGGAAACCTGAGGTGACGCATAAAACAAGATTAAATCATAACGAACGGAAGAGCAGTGTATTTTTGCAGAAGAGGGATATTTATGCTATATTATTATTATTATTGTTATTATCGAATTTCTCACTTCTCAGATTTGGCTGGGAAATATTCACCTATCCTGGAACGTAGTAATCTACAAGATTAGGCTTGGTGGTCTTATTTGTAGTTTAAAAATTTCTTACAATTGAACGTATGCCAAGACTTACAGATTTTTGCAGTTGTATATATGAATTCGGTTGAAGGTTAAGTCTTGTTAGACTTTGTGTTAGTGACTTTGGAATTACTCCCGTAGATGATATTACTATCGGGATCATTTGTGCTGCCTTTTGCTTCCACATATTATTATTATTAGTTTTCTATAAGTGTCTTTCTAAAGAATTAAGTTCCCAACTTGTGTATTCAACGAATTCGTAATGAACAAATGGACCCTTTCAGGAGTAATTTATGTATGGAAAATAGAGTTGGGATTTGTTGAAAATTACTTCTGAATTTTCAACAGGTATTCCACAAAAACACTTTGTTTGACCTTCTACAAATGTTGTCCCCCTTTTTCTCATAATGCAGGCACATTCAACATTCTGTGTTAAAATGTAAAAAATATCGCATCTAGCAGACAGTCTTTAGAACGTATGGTAGACTTGCTTCGAAAAATTTGCCTGTCACATTTCAGAATATATTTCCAGGTCCAATGGTTTGTTATTCATAACTTATTACACAAAAAAACAGCTGATGTGTTTCATTGGAATATTTATTTGCACTTGCAGAGAAAACAAACCTCAGGGAAGACGTTTCGAACATACACGACGTATATTCCGTTCAAAGGAACCCCATTTGTTATCATATGGTGAATGGTGTAAGTGTTAGCCTGTGTGAATTATTTCACAACACGTGACATCGAAAAATTGAATATATCTTCGAGCGATATATATGTAAATTTCATTCACGTATCACGTAAAGTGGAAAAAAGCTGGGATATGATTTACGAAGGGACGAATAAATATTAAGGATGAAAAAGAATATAACAACTACGGGGAAGAGGGTGGGATGAATGAAAGGAAAACCCTAGGCGAGTGATTAATATGGGAAAGAATTGATTTGCTTCTGGATGCCGAACTAGCACATGCGCGAACATTCTAGACCAAATGGTAGGTTTTCGTAGTTCTTCTTCTTGTACGAAATAAGGACGTAGGAGGAGAAGTGCTTATTCAAAGACGCTTTCTGATGCGAAGACTATGTTGCGTCAGTGGCAGATGAATTAAATACATACACGGAAACACTAGCGGAATGATTATAACTGACGAACTAAGTACTTGAAGAAAAACCAGTCTACGTGGTACTTTGTTTACTACATATTCCACTGGACCGGTCTGGAATTAAGCTCGGGATTCGTCGGTAAAAAGCCGGGGACTAACCGCATTGGTCATGGCACGGCCAAGAAACGAAGAAGTTTCGAAATTTAGAGGGCGCAGTAACAGAGATGTATTAAAGTAGTAGGTAAGTCAGTCCCGTTACAGGCCTGGAGTGGCCCAGAGGGTTCCGGGAATTAAGGTTCCTTTCCTAGATTACATGACAACGGCCCAGGGTGGTGGTAAGGTTGTCAGCCTTAAGCACCGGCCGCCTTTACCCCCAGAAAATGCTCCTGGTACTCATTTCTCTTAGAGTCTGATTCGGCCCCAGGGCCATAGTGCGATCGAAAGGATTTTATATCAATGAAAAATTCCAATGACACCATCTGGGATCGAACCAGCGACCTTCTGATTTGTAGTACAGTAACTTAACCACTGTGCTACCGCGATACCTGTCTTAAAATAATAAGTTGTGTAATTCGTACTGTTAGAAGTCGCTCCATTGTTTGTTGTAACAACAAGCGTATTTGTGTGTTATAAAGAACAGACTGAATGCTGCAGTATAGTGCACTGGTGCTTGTAGACGTCACTTCTACAATGTTATTTATAGCAATTCTAAATGGCGAGAAAGCTACAAAAAATTGGAGCTTGTATTTTCCCAGTGTGTGTTCTAAATGATTATTTGTACTAGAAGAATAATTATGAATACTGTTATAAACCCTCAAATTTATGGTTGCTTTCCGAATAAGATATGAAATCGACTTCCACAGAAATGGCAGCTGAAACCCTTTTGATACACCTCTATGCAGTTAAAATGTATATTTCGACAAGGTACCTATATGCGTTGTGTATAGGAAAGTTCTTCCACTGATGCTCGATATAGGCAGTTTGATTAACTCTTTAGTATAAAGTCCACTCTTTTTTTCTCCGTTTAGGATAGGCGAGGTATAAGAAAAGTAACTTCGGGATTTACGCTTTTTAGAATTAATTGACGCAAATTCCACATATATCGGATTGGTGTCATTTATTCTCATGATGCCTGTGCGTCTGCATTAATAATTAATCAAAGTACAAAAATTTATTTCACTTCAACATTTAAAAGTAAGTAAATTTGACAATGAAGAGTGCAAACTTACACTTACAGGTATATATATATGAATGTGTAATGTTTCAAAACGCAGCACTAATTTTGAACGATTTTTTAAAAGTTCTCTTTTGAAAATATATAACGTAAAAATGGTAAATTTTTGCGGGAAAAATTTAAAAAAAATTAAAAGTTTATGCAGAATTTAATCTCGCTATGAATTTCATTCAATTCGTAACATGGAAGAAACGCTTATTCTACATATATATATAATTTAGCATTAAGATATTTTAATATGTTTATATAAAAACGAACACAACGATCAGTCTGTTTTTCACAAAACCCTGGCTATTGATGACATATTCCACTCAACTTCTTCATGGCTTCAGTTTTAATTCTGAGGTGCTGACGAAGGTTAATTTAATTGTCTAAGTCGTAGGATCAAATATCATTTATAGAACATGTTTATTAATGAATCTTTTTTTTCGCTTACAAACGTTCTCACTACTTGAGGGTTGTTTGACCATGCATCTTCCTCATGAAATAATGTGAAATGCCAACTTCATGCAAGTACGCAATTTTATTAATGTATTCTTAGCTCGACATGTTTCGGGCACATAACGCCCATCATCAGGAGTATTAGATGTTGAGTTGCAGCATATGGTTTTCTGCACCGAGTTTTTGGATGGATGGTGGGCTTGAGAGTCGCTGCGTAGGTCGTGTGTACGGTGCGGATGGTGCCGCACGGGTTACCTATACATCTATACTGGTTTGCTTTTTGTTATATACCTACTAACTTTTGTTTACCTGTGCAAAGCATTTATTACTGTTGTTGTTGTTGTTTTACAGACCTATCTTACTTTGATTTGCAGTGTTGGTGTTTCGTTTCTTGTTGCTTTGTCTGTTTTGTGATCGTAACTTAACCTCTTTTGCGAAAATTACGTAATTTGGTATATTAATATGAGGGTCAAGATTACTGAGAATTTCCTTCTTTCGATCTGCTACTAAGTGCCACAAAATTAAAGTCATTTTCACCTACGTGTTAAAAACCCTTAAACTTGGTCTCACAAATCATTCCCCTGTGGGGACACCCACATTGCAGCTCTCCTTCCTCTGTCTGTACATCAATCCACACATCGACCTAGTCAACAGCAGCTTAACCACCACAGCAAACCACTCTCTCACTCCCTCCTTCTCTGTCTACTCCCACGAACAAAGAAAACGGCCCTTGACAAGCGGTGCTACCTTCTGGATGCCACGCCCATCAGCTCTGCCAACCAGCCAATGGCAGAGCAGGCTGACCAGAAGTGACCTGTATAAAAAGAAGTCATCTGACCAGCGAAAGGCATTGAAATTCTGTACACGTTAGTGCGCGGGATTTTACGAACCGCGAAAAATCTACAACTGATGGGCGACCGGGTGGGGGGGGGGGGGGGGGGGGTTCACGCGAATGAAACTATTGGCGTCTTTTTGCCCTCGGCGTCAGTAGGTTGTGGTGCTAACGTGTAGAGAATATTCAAATTAACCTGTCGCCTGACGCCAAAGGCGGCAGGGGACAGCAGGCCAGTCGAGGCTATCGCCCACGATGGCCAAGTCGACAAAACGAATCGCGCTCGGCGCTGAACAGCCGAGGGCCATTCGGTTACCCTGACTGATATTTTCCGTGATTTTCCTCAGTTATAGGGCAAATGCCAGGGTATTCGATGCAAAGTCGGGGCACGGTCCACACTCCCCTCCCCCAGGCGCGACGGCTTCACCTAAGCGCCTGACAAACGTCGCATTCCTCCAGTATGCGACAGAGCCAGTCTGGGCTCGGAACCCAGACAGCCACAAACCAAAGTTTATCCCTCCCATACTTAGTCCAGGGCAACCTAGGCCCTAGTCTTTTTTATGATCAGTCAAGGCCCTGAGCCTGACTTCAAAATCGTTAGCGTTAGCGTATTACCATGTTAGAGTTTAGGAATCTGTTACTGAGCCAAGCATTGCGGTCAAACGCAGGAATGTATAACAGAGACGGGGGAAGTCGACTTGCGCAAAGCGCAAGTCTCCTCCCCCAGTCAACACATTGGCTTGGCTAGCGAAAAGCAGTTCAATTCTGAAAGGTGTAACTGTCCACAACACATCGAGAAGGAAGCTCTGCAAGACTACATCAAGACAGGAGACACGACGCCCGACTGATCGGCCTCGATGCGTCGTGGACCGGGCACACCACCGCTCATCCTGGCATACAGCAAGCAGCCCTCGGCCAGCAGCAACACCGGCCACCAACCTGCCGAAGTGCGCCGTGGCCCTCAGGTCAAGCCCAGCCGTAAATCAAGCGGTACACCGTCACCCGCGGCTGACCGGACGCTTCTCCACGACATCACACGGCAAAAACGCCGATCGAGTGGACCAGTCTCTACTCCCACGACAGACGATGTGTTCACTACGGGATGTTACTACAAGTGTAACTCACTGTACAAGCAAACGATGACAATAAATTTTGTTACTTGTTGGGGTGTTGTGTTAGTTAATCAGAGATAACTTACGGTACCCCACACCCTTTAACTAATTTCCAGATAATTTAACTTTTTATTTGTATCAGTAATTTAAATAAAGCCACGGAGTAAAGTGTCCTTGCAAAGCTGATATTCATTCTGCCAATTAATAAAGGCATTTTAGAGAACCGCTATTTAAAGAGCTGTGTTTACAATTGACTGTCACTTAGCTTGTCCAGAGCATTTAAATTAATTTACATCTTCACATCGTATTTCTCTGGTATGATTTAATTACACTTCTCAGTCCTTTGTACTATAGACTACTGACAAATGGATCTTCAGATTCAACGTAAACAGTTGATACATCAGAATTGGTTGTTATAAATTTTCTGCTAAATTTTATTCTGTTCAGTACTGGTATTTTGAGGGCTATGTACCAAAAGTCGGCGACTGTTTCTAAGTGAAAAGTTACAGTAGACATGAGACTTAAATTGGCGATTTTGTTTGCATGGGTTATTTAAGATATCTATCTTGCGAGAAATTTAACGTAGAGTGGATAAATGAAAACTTTCGCCATCATTATATCTTACAAGGTTTAAGGCAATTGGTGTGCCGATGTGAATCTGTAAGATGTGTTTGGTGGTGTATGAATACTTCGAACCTGCCTTGGCCTCCTAAAACGCTCTTTTCCTACCACAATATTATAAGAATTTATCACTTCCACCACGCGTGCCATATGTCCAACCCATATTATCCTTTGTTATATTTAACTCTAATTAATACCATGGAAATTGTCCGTTTTGAAGGCACTCATTATGTATTGTTCTCCTTGCTCCGATCACTTCCAAATTCTTAGGTCAAACGGTCACATTCCTTTCATCATTTATCCATGATCATCTGTATGCGATCTTTGTTTGGAGTCATAAACACAGGTCTATAGACTCTATGAAACAGGTCAGATCGTAGTGATTAGCAAGAAAGAGAGTAGAAGTTGCGAAAGAATTTTGTGTGTGTGTTTTTTTTTTCGATATCTCCCCTTGGTTTTGTATTACTTGAGCTCTTGAATCGAGACTTTAAATTCCATCTTCGATGTCAGTGCAGTTGGCGTTCTTCTGTTTTGCTCTATCCTGTGCATAGAGAGACACGAAATGCGTCCAACCATCTACCAAATAACACCGACAATTGTCAGAAAGAGCAATTATGTCAGAAAAACTTGGGAATTGAAACAGTCCAAAATAAGCTGAAGACAAGGAGCCTAAAATGAATTGAAACTGTGCTATATGGACGGCCTGGACGGGTGCAGAAAATCTCGTCCCCACCGGAATTGGATCCCCGGACCTTCCAGCCAGTAGCGAGTCTCTATACCAACTAAGCTCTCCCTGACTCGGGCAAAAGATCGATTGAAATTTTTTTATTGTGTCAGACAGAGATGAAATAAGAGTAGACACTGAAAGTTTAATCGTTAGTTATGCTGATGATCATATTTCGGAGTACCGGATGATATTGCTGTCATGGCAAGTATCTGTCAGTAGCCGTATAACCTCCAGTGTATTCATGCGTGGAACGAGTAAGTGCGCAATTGAATTCCGTGTAAGTACACAGGTTTCACAAATGAATTTACAGAAATTTTATTTATTGCATTTTCTTTCTGCTAAAAACTCAAACACATTACGTATTCGCACTGTCTAAATTTGAGATCAGGTTTATTTGTATTTCCTTAAATATTCACCACCACCGAAATATTGGTCAAAAAATTTTGGACATACAGGTTGTTAAATGATAGTTTATGTAACACGTTTTTACGATGAACCGATTTCTAGGAAACTAAAAGGTTTTTTGAGCTATATATAATATAGGGTAGTGGGGTACCTTCAGCTTATATTTTATCTTTGAGATTTGCTTAGATTCTGCAGTTAACATTGTTATATTTGTGTGAGATAAAGATTTGTACAGATCAGCGTGCGGAATTTAGGTATATGGGAACGTATAAATCTTATTGTAGCACCGTGCAATTTTGTAGAATCACTAAAATTTATCATATAATGTAACACAAAACACTTTCAAAATATTTTAAAACACTCCGACATGTTTCGATCTTGTCTGATCGTCATCAGGGAGCTTAGTTCCTTGCTAAAGTTATATTATATTATTCACAATTCAATTGGCATACGCTGCCACAACACCTCGTTTGCAAATACCAATTGAATTGTAAATACTATAATAAAACTTTAGCAAGGAACTAAGCTCCCTGATGACGATCTGACAAGATCGAAACATGTCGGAGTGTTTTAAAATATTTTGAAAATGTTTTATGTGAAATTATATGTGCATTCGTTGGTTGATAAATTTTAGTGATATGGGAACATATTTATGAATATACTAATTTACAAACACTAATGAATGAAAAGTCATTGTGTGTGAGTGGGGCAATGAAGATTTACAGGCGAGTAGATGTTGTGTTCCGCTTGTTCTGAACCTCATCAGTAACTGAGGTCAGTTGTCAGTCATGTTAACAGCCCCATCCCCACCCAAAAGTAGATGTGAATTCGTGTAAACAAAACAGATTATAATTCAATATTAAAACGAAATAAAATATGTACACCGTCTGTCACATCTATCTTGTTGTGATAGACGGTGTATATATTTTATTTCATTTTAATATTATACTTTTAATACAATGAGATGTCCTGTACCAAGATGATAATTCAATTACTGAGCTTAATTTTAAAAGGAGACAAATAAATAATTAGATAACAAAGAGTAATAGTATTTCTAACCAAATAATTAAATCGAATCACTAGCCAGTTGAATTTTTCATTCACTGTGAAGTAAATTAATACAAAATCGAGGTAGATTCGCCCCCGGCAGCAGCTCTGATATTGCGTAATAGGAATGCCGCAGATTCTGACTATTGGTGTGGAAATTTCAGTGCAGGAAATAATCTTTGTCTTTGCCGGGAAACCTAATACCCATTTTTGAGTCCGTAGCCTGCATTGTCCCTAATGACTCAGTTATGCCGTTTCTTAGAGACTAAACGTTAAATTGCACGGTCTAAGGCGTGGGTCTACGGCCGCTTGCTTGCTTGGATTGTTGGTTCGAATCCCGCCGGGGGCATGGATGTCAGTCTGTCTGTGTTCGGTGTTGTGTGTTGTCAGGTAGAGGTCTCTGCGACGGGCTGATCACTCGTCCAGAGGAGTCCTACCGACTGTGATGCGTCGTTGTCTGTGATATAGAAACCTTAAGAATGAGGAGGCCATGGCCCGCGTTGGACCGCAGAGCCACAGGGGAAAAAAAAGGTTAAATTAATTGTAATTTACTTGGATGCTACATATTGTATTATTGGCTCTTGGCTTTAAGAAATTTTATTCCAAATGAACCTGCAGTTGATTGCGTTGGTTTACGTTGATTCTGAATTATGAACTTAATAAAAAGTATAAGGACATTTTTTAAATATTTGGAAGTTATTGATTTCAAAATAAAGTGGAGCATGTTATGTAGTTAGATATATGTTTCAGATTAACAGCTTTGACACTCTCAAAAGAAATTTTTGTTTATTATCAGTATATAATAAAATACGGACTATTTTTCAGGGACGGGAAATATTATGAAGTTAGAGAGACAACCAACAAGATGCAACAGTTAGATCTTTATTATCAACACTTTCTCAAATTATTTCGGGCAGCATTATGTCCATCTTCAGGAGAACAAGACGTGTGTTACTGCACGTGGTGTGCTGCGCTGGTTCTGTTGGATGTGGTTGGTAGCGGTTGTGGGGCGCTGTGTTGTGGGGTGCGAGCACGGTGAAGGTAGCGGTTGTGGGGCGCTGCGTTGTGGGGTGCGAGCACCCTACAACGCAGCGCCCCACAACCGCTACCAACCACATCCAGCAGAACCAGCTCAGCACACCACGTGCAGTAACACACGTCTTGTTCTCCTGAAGATGGACATAATG
>Ga0123353_10008228_pt1 | contig 14211 bp, 12 predicted proteins | sample TergutLab28metaG_3_FD_92763 | JGI IMG/M metagenome (GOLD analysis project Ga0123353, IMG submission 92763) | Labiotermes labralis P3 segment gut microbial communities from Petit-Saut dam, French Guiana - Lab288 P3 | ecosystem: Host-associated > Arthropoda: Insects > Digestive system > Gut ... | reverse complement strand
CTGATCGAGGAGCCCATGGCGGCGGCCATCGGCGCGGGCCTGCCCGTGGGCGAGCCCACCGGCTCCATGGTGGTGGATATCGGCGGCGGCACCAGCGAGGTGGCGGTCATCTCCCTGGGGGACGTGGTAACCTCCCGCTCCACCCGCGTGGCCGGCGACAATTTTGATGACGCCATCATCGCCTATATCAAGAAGAAATACAATCTGCTCATCGGCGAGCGCACGGCCGAAGACGTGAAGGTAAATATCGGCTCGGCCTTCCCCTACGAAAACGAGGGGACGATGACCATCAAGGGCCGCAACCTGATGGACGGCCTGCCCAAGCACGTGGACGTCACGGCGGAGGAGATCCGCGAGGCCATGGCCGACCCGGTCAATCAGATCCTCGACGCCATCCGCGCCACCCTGGAGCGCACGCCCCCCGAACTGGCGGCGGACATCATCGACCACGGCATCATGCTCACCGGCGGGGGCGCGCTGCTGCGCGGCCTGGATAAATTGATCTCCGAGGAGACGAAAATCCCCGTCCACGTGGCCGAAAAGCCCCTCGACTGCGTCGTGGACGGCACCGGCCTGTGCCTGGAACACGCCCACCTTTACCACACCAACGAAGACGATTGATGTCAATTAGCAATGATCAATTAACAATTAACAATTGACGGGCATCCATTGTTAATTGTTAATTGTTAGTTGAGGTGAATCCTTGAAGCGCTTTTTCAAGCTCGCGTCTGTACGCGCTTTCGCGGCGCTCATGGCTCTGCTGGCCGCCGGGTCCCTGCTGTCCCTGGCGCTGCGGGGGCGCAGTTCCCCCCTCACCTCTGCCGTGGGGCTGGTCACCGGCCCGCTGCAGGGGCTCAGCGCGTCCCTGGCGGGCGCCATGAAGGACGTGGGCGCCTATTTCGTCTCCTCCAAGGCCCTGCAGGAGGTGGTTGCCGGGCTCAATGAGGAAATCGCCGGCCTGCGCGAAAGGCAGGTGGATTACGACGAGGCCAAGCGCCTGATCGGGATCTATGAGAAATACCTGAAGCTCAGCGAGGAGAACCCCGGCTTCCGCTACGTCAAGGCCACCATCATCCAAACCGACCCCACCAGCCGGTTCGGCACCTTCACCCTCAACCGGGGCAGTGCCTCCGGCGTCAAGGTGCAGGATCCCGTGCTGGACGGCAGGAACCTGGTAGGCGTCGTCGCCAAGGTGGATCTGACCTCCTGCACCGTCCAGACCATCCTCAACCCCAAGGTCAGCGTGTCGGTCTACGTCTACGAAACGGCCAGCAACGAGCTGGGTGTGGCCGAAAACACGGCGGAGCTCGCCGAGCATGGCCTGTGCGCCGTGCCCCAGCTGGCGCGCACCACCTCCATCATCCCCGGCGCGCTCATCTGCACCTCGGGCCTGGGCGGCATTTACCCCAAGGACCTCATCCTGGGCACCGTCACCGACGTCACCGACGACAGCATATCCGCCACCGCCATCGTGCAGCCCGCGGCCGATTTCGCCTCGCTGCGGGTCGTGTTTATCCTGACAGAGCAGTAGGGGAAAAATACTATGACTGATTATCAATTGCGTACCATTCTGAAAATGATTTTGATTATCCTGAAAAGCTCTAAAGATTTACAGGAGGCCATACAAAAGCTGGAAGCGCTATGCGACTGACCACCCTCAAACAAAAAAAATACCTGCGCCGGGTCCTCCTGACTGCCCTGGTGCTGCTGACCGCCATGGCGCAGAATGTGCCATGGCTTCCCGGTCTTTGGGGGGCGCGGGCGCTCCCTTTGCTGCCTTTAGCTGTCGCCATCGCCGTCCTGGATCAGGAGATTCCGGCGATCCTCTTCGGCGCCTTTGCCGGCCTTTTGTGGGATATCGCCGTCCCCGGCTTCCCCTGGAACGCGCTCTACCTCACCGCCGCAGCCTTCGCCTGCGCCATGCTCATGCGCTACGTCCTCAACCACAACTGGCTCACCGTCAGCCTGCTGTCGCTGCTCACTGCAGCGGGGCACTTCCTCCTGCGCTGGTTCCTCGATACCCGCGGCATGGACCGCGCCGCCTGGATCCTGCTGCGCTATACGCTGCCAAGCCTGGCTTATACTCTGCTTCTGGCCCCCCTGTGCTATGCCCTGGTGCGCCTGATTGTCCGCAGGACCTCCCGCAGACAGCGCGGGGTGCTGGCGGAGTGAAATGGAGGCTCCCATGAACCTGCAAAAGCTCAATGTCCGCACCTTCATCCTCCTCGGCCTGCTGCTGGCTGTGCTGGCAGGCTTCGGCATCACCCTGCTCAACGTGCAGCTGGTCCATGGCAAGGAATACGAGGTGCTGGGCAACCTCTCCTCCGCCCAGCAGCCCATCCCGGCGGCCCGGGGCGTCATCCTGGACCGCAGCGGGTTCCCCCTGGTAGTGAACGAATCCACGCTTTCCATCGTGTTCGAGTGGCCCTTCTTCCCTTCCAGGGACGAGATGGAGCAGCGCAACCACGTGCTGGCATCCCTCATCGCGCTGTTTGAGGAAAACGGCGCGCAGTGGATCGACACGCTGCCCATCGGCCTGGACAAAAAGGGCGAAGCCTTTTTCCTGCCCGGCCGCGAGCGCGACATCGCGCAGCTCAAGGGCGCGGATTTCCTGAAGCTCAACGACTACGCCACGGCGGAAAACTGCCTGGACGCGCTGATCGAAATGTACCGGCTGCAGGAATACGATATTCCCACGGCGAGGAAGCTCGCCTCGGTCCAATATAATATGCTGCGGCTGGATTACGGCAGGGGCACGCCCTACACCTTCGCGACGGATGTGACGGACGTCCTCAAATCCCGGGTGAAGGAGAACAGCGTCCTCTACCGGGGGGTGCAGGCCGTGATCGTCCCGGTGCGCCGCTATACCGACGGCACCCTGGCGCCCCACGTGGTGGGCCGCGTGGCGGCCATCAACCCGGAGGACTACCAGGCCCACAGGGAGGACGAAATCCCCTACAAAATCACGGACGAGTTCGGCGCCAGCGGCATCGAGCGCGCGGCGGAGGCCTATCTGCGGGGCCGGACCGGCCTGAAGACGGTCAGCCTCAATACGGAGACCGGCGAGGCCTCGGAAACCATCGACCGCGCCGCCGCCCAGGGGGATACCGTCATCCTCACCATCGATTCCGGCCTGCAAAAGCTCATCGAGGAAAACTTCCCCAAGCACCTCTACGAGCTGCGGGAAAGACGCTTCGCCGAGATCCCCCCCGCGGGGGCCGTGGTGGTCATGGACGTGCGCTCCGGGGAGATCCTGGCCTGCGTCAGCTATCCCGGCTACGATATCTCCACTTATTCGCAGAACCTGGCCGCCCTCAACAGCGACGCCAACGGCCCCCTGTGGAACCGCGCCCTGCGCAGCACCTACGAGCCAGGCTCCACCATCAAGGTTTCCGTGGCCCTGGCCGCCCTGCAGGAGGGCATCATCAACGAGCACTGGACCCTGCGCTGCACCGGCACCTACCCCTACCGGGACATGGTCTTCCACTGCCCGCAGGTCTATCTCCACAGAGGCACGCCCGTCAACGCGGCGCGCGCCCTGGTGGATTCCTGCAACTCCTTCTTCTACGACATGGGCCGCCAGCTGGAATACGAGAAGATCAACGCCTACCGCCTGGCCATGGGCCTGGGCCAGAAGACGGGCGTGGAGCTGCCGGAGGCCTCCGGCGTGATGGAATCCCCCGAGCAGCACAACACCGCCGCCAACCCCTGGTACCCGGGCTATAATTTACAAACAGCCATCGGTCAGGGCAACCTTTTTACCCCCATCCAGATGGCGGTTTACACCTCCACCATCGCCAACGGCGGCACCCGCTACCAGGCGCGCCTTATCCAGTCCATCCGCAAGGCCGGTACCAACGAGCTCGTCAAGGCCTTCCCCCCCATCGTCCTGGGCGCCACCGGCGTGGATAAGGCCCACTACGACACCGTCCGGCGCGCCATGCTGGAGCTGGGCTCCGGCAGGCCAAACAACAGCCCGGGGAAATACTTCAGGGATCTCTCTGTGAAGGTGTGCGCGAAGACCGGCACCTCCCAGGTGCGGCGCATGGTGAACGGCAGGATGATGGACGTTACCAACGGCATCTTCATCTCCTTCGCCCCCTACGATAACCCCGAAATCGCGGTGGTCGCCATCGGCGAGGGCTGCAAAACCAGCGAGCCCCTCGTGCCCACCGTCGCCGATATCTACCGCTACTACTTCGGCTCCCTCAACCAGATGGAGACGCCCCAGGAGGAGAACGTGCTACTGGGGTAACGTCATCCCCGGCGCTGCGGCACTTTAAGCGCCGCAGCACCGGGTAGCAAAACAAAGAAAGGAACTCCCCCATGCCCAACACCATCGCCGTCGTCTCCGGCAAGGGCGGCGTCGGCAAATCCACGGTGAGCGCGTGCCTGGCACAGGCAATGGCGGCCCGGGGCCGCCGCGTGCTGCTCATCGACTGCGACATCGGCCTGCGCAGCCTGGATATGATCCTGGGCGTGGACGAGCACGCGCTCTTCACCTGGGCCGACGCGGCGCTGGGCCGCTGCACCCTCGCCCAGGCGGTGATGCCCTGCGGCGAAAACCTATCCCTCCTCTGCGCGCCCCTGCAGCCCGAGCGCGCCCTCGCCGACGATGCGCTGCAAAAGCTCGTGAAAAGCTGCGGGGACTACGGCACTGTGCTCATCGACGCACCGGCGGGCATCGGCTCCGGCTTCCGGCTCGCCGTGACGGCCGCAAACCGCTGCCTGGTGGTCTCCACGCCCGACCCCGTCTGCGTGCGCAGCGTATCCGCCGCCGCCCGCCAGGCCCTGCGCCTGGGCTGCGGGGACGTGCGTCTGATCATCAACCGCTTCGACCGTTTACGCACGCAGAAGGGTCAGTCCATGATGCTCGACGACATCATCGACCTGACCGAAGCCCAGCTCATCGGGGTGATTCCCCAGCAGGGAAAGCTCTTCGGCCAGGGCCTGCCCCCGCCCGGCAGCCTCGTCGCCCAGGCCGCCGCCCGCATTGCCGCCCGCCTGGACGGCGAGAACGTGCCGTTGGTGATTCCGGCGGCGGAATGAACAACGAATCCGGTGTTGCCGCCCGCAAAATTTCTAGCAAATAGTAAATTGGAGGTTAATGATTATGGTAATTGTAGAGCTGTTGAAAATTCTGCCTATTATGGTAATATGGTTCTCGTCGATGTTCGTGAGCCTAGTAATGCTACCCTGGCAATGGATTATGGGGCTTTTTGGGGGGTAAAATACCTCCCCTTCTTTGGCGGTGCGGGCGGCAACACCGGAGATTTGTACTATTCCGCGGCTAAGATCGCTGCAAAGCGGTCTGTCGCTGCGCGACGCTCCCTCACCGCCTGCGGGCGGAGCTCCCTCACGAGGGAGCCGGGGGCTTGTACCCGATAGTTTGCAGAGATGTCCGGGAAGAATTCCTTGGCTCCCTCGTGAGGGAGCTCCGCCCGCAGGCGGTGAGGGAGCATCGCGCAGCGATAGGCGCAATTGTTTAGTCAAGATTTGTGTCCGAGAGGAGCCGAATCTAAGGAGGCGCTATGACCGATACCATCGCCGCCATCGCCACGGCCCAGGGCCCGGGGGGCATCGGCATCGTGCGCGTCAGCGGGCCGGGCGCGGTTTCCATCGCGCAGCGGCTGTTTCGCCCGGCAGCGCCGCCAGACTGGCAGCGGCTGCGCGGCTACAGCATGTTGTATGGGACGCTTGACGACATTGACGAGGCCATCTGCCTTGTTTTCCGCGCGCCCCACAGCTACACCGGCGAGGACGTAGTGGAATTCCAGTGCCACGGCGGTTTTCTGGTGCTGCGCCGCGCCCTGGAAGCCGTGCTGAACGCAGGCGCGCTCCCGGCCGGGCCCGGCGAGTTCACCCGCCGCGCCTATTTCAATGGCCGTATTGACCTGGCGAAGGCCGAGGCGATCATGCAGCTCGTCGCCGCCCAATCCGAGCAGGCCCTGCGGGCGGCGCACGCCGCCATGGGCGGGGCTTTGAGCCAAGGCATCGAGAAAACGCGCAGCGCCCTAGTCGCCCTGGCCGCGCACCTGGGCGCCTGGCTCGATTACCCCGAGGAGGACATCGAGGCGCTTCGCGACGGTGATTTAGAGCAGGTGCTAAGAGAAGCCGCGCAGTCCCTGCAAGACCTGCTTGGGCGCGCCCGATCTGACCAGGCGGTGATCTCCGGCGTATCCGCCGCGCTGCTGGGCAGGCCCAACGTGGGCAAATCCTCCCTGATGAACCGCCTCGTGGGCTATGACCGCTCCATTGTGACGGAATTCCCCGGCACTACCCGGGATACCGTCAGCGAAACCGTGCAGCTTGGCAATCTCACCCTGCGTCTGACCGACACCGCCGGGCTTCGCGCCACCCAAAGCCCCATTGAGCGGGCCGGTGTGGACCGCGCTGTGGAGGCCATGGGGCAGGCCGACCTCCTCCTGGCGGTTTTTGATGTCTCCCAGTCCCCCGTACCTGAAGACCAGGCGCTTCTCGCCCAGTGCGATCCCGCCCGCACCTTACTGCTGCGCAATAAAATCGATCTGGGCATCGCCTGGCCCCCTCCGCCGGGATACACCTCCGTGGACGTCTCCGCTCTCACGGGACAAGGCCTTGACGCCCTCGCCCCCGCCGCCGAACGCCTCCTCGGCGCGGCCGATTTCTCCCCCGGCGAGGCCATCCTGGCCAACCGCCGTCAGGCCGATTGCGCCGCTGCCGCCCTCGCCGCCATAGAGGAGGCCCTCGCCGCCCATGCGCAGGGCTTCCCCCTGGACGCCGTCGCCGTCTGCCTGGAGGACGCCATTCAGTCCCTCTTTGCCCTCACCGGCGAGCGCGCCAGTGACGCCGTGGTGGACGAGGTGTTCGCGGGATTTTGTGTGGGGAAGTAAGGAACAAACCACCCCGGCCTGCGGCCACCCCTCCAATGGAGGGGAATTTACCCTCGCAGACGACCGGCTATTCCCCTCCAATGGAGGGGTGGCCGCAGACCGGGGTGGTAGAAAAGAGGAGCCCTTATGACAGAACACAGCGAAGCGTCTGCTAACCGCAGGTTCGATATTATCGTCATCGGCGCGGGCCACGCGGGCATCGAAGCGGCCCTGGCTTCTGCGCGCCTTGGCTGCCGCACGGCGGTCTTCACCATGCACCTTGACTGGATCGGCAACATGGCCTGCAACCCCTCCATCGGCGGCAGCTCCAAGGGGCAGATCGTCCGGGAGATCGATGCCCTGGGGGGCGAAATGGCCCTGGCCGCCGACGAGACCACGATCCAAAGCCGCATGCTGAATCTGGGCAAGGGTCCCGCCGTCCACGCCCCCCGCGCGCAGATCGACCGCCGCGCCTACGCCGACACCATGAAGGCACGCCTGGAGGTCCAGGAAAATCTTGCACTCAAGCAGGCGGAGATTGTGTCGATAGGGCCTTCGGATGCCCACCTTGCCCCCATCGCTGAGGGGGGATGTCCCGCAGGGACAGGGGGGAGCTGGATAGTCACTACCCGCACCGGCACAGAGTACATCGCGCAATGCGTCATTCTCGCCACCGGCACCTTCCTGCGGGGCCGTATCCACATGGGCAATCTCAATTACGAGGGCGGCCCCGACGGCATGCCCCCTTCCTCCCTTCTGGCAGCTTCCATCCTGCAACTGGGCTTGCCCCTGCGGCGCTTCAAGACCGGCACCCCGCCCCGGGTGCACTTGCGCGGCGTCAATCTCGCGAAAACGGAAGTCCAGCGGGGCGACCCCGAGGCCGTGCCGTTTTCTTTTGCCGCGCAAGACCCGCCCAAGCAGATCACGCGATGCTATCTGACCTACACCACACAGGAGACCCGCCGGGTCCTCCTTGAAAACTTGGACCGCTCCCCCCTCTACAGCGGCGAAATCGAGGGCGTCGGTCCCCGCTACTGCCCCAGCATCGAGGACAAGGTCGTGCGCTTCCCCGATAAGGAGCGCCACCCCGTATTCGTGGAGCCATGCGGGGCGCATACACGGGAGATGTACCTCCAGGGCCTGTCCTCCTCCATGCCGGAGGACGTGCAGACCGCTTCACTGCAAACGATCCCCGGCCTGGAAAAGGCGGAGATCATGCGCCCGGCCTACGCCATCGAATACGACTGCGTGGACCCCCTTGCCCTGCGCGCGACCCTGGAATTCCGCGATTTCCCGGGTCTTTACGGCGCGGGGCAGTTCAACGGCTCCAGCGGCTACGAGGAGGCCGCCGCCCAGGGCCTCATGGCGGGGATCAACGCGGCGCACCGTGTGCTGGGCCGCCCGCCCTTCACGCTGCGCCGAAGCGAAGCCTACATCGGCGTGCTCATCGACGACCTGATCACCAAGGGCTGCGCCGAGCCCTACCGCATGATGACCTCCCGTGCGGAGTTCCGCCTCCTGCTGCGCCACGACACCGCCGACCGCCGCCTGACTCCCTACGGCCGCGCCCTGGGCCTCATATCAGACCAGCGCTGGCAGGCGTTTCAGGAAAAGCAGGCCCAAATCGAGGCTGAAAAGCAGCGGGCACAGCACACGAAAATTCGTCTCGCAACTGTTTGCGGTCAAGAACAGCGAAGCGACGGGGGGGATAAAAATGCTCCAGAGAAGCATTTTTCCCGGGCCGCCTTAGCGGCCCCGCCGCAGGCGGTGGCCGAGTTGCTGCGCCACCCTGAGCTCAGCTACGATCTCCTCGCGCCCCACGATCCCACGCGCCCCTCCCACCTGACGCCTGATGTCCTTTTAACTGCCGAAACGGATATCAAGTACGAGGGCTACCTCAAGCGCCAGGAGGCCCAGGTGCGGGAGATGAACCGCCTGGAGGACGTCCCCCTGCCCCCGGATCTGGATTATTTTTCCATCGCCGCCCTGCGCCTGGAGGCCCGGGACAAGCTTACCCGCATCCGGCCAGAAACCCTGGGCCAGGCCGCCCGCATCTCCGGCGTGAACCCGGCGGACGTGCAGGTGCTGCTGCTGTATTTGAAAAAGAATGCCATGTCGCTCCGCGAATGCCACCCCGACAGCAGTCACGCTTTAAATCGAATTTATAATTGTTTCACGTGAAACATTCCGGAGATTATATGAACAACATTCTGTCCGATCCACGTTTTGCGCTTTATGGGGAAATTCTCCTACGCGAAAACGCAAAGTATAACCTGACTGCCATCACCGACCCGGCGGAAATCCGCCAAAAGCACTTTGCGGACAGCCTGGCCCTGCTGGACGTTCTCGATGCTCTATCGAACAGCGAAGCTCAGCATATGCTGACACGACCGGAGGGAGCCTGCCCGCCGCAGGCGCAGGTGCTGGATGTCGGTTCGGGCGCAGGATTCCCGGGGGCGCCTTTGGCCATCGCGCGGCCTGATTGGCGCGTGACGCTGCTGGAGGCCACGGCGAAAAAGGCGCGGTTCCTGCGGCTACTGGCAGGGGAACTCGCTCTCCCTCTCACCGTGATCAATGCCCGCGCGGAAATTGCGGCCCGCGACCCGGCGCTGCGGGAACGCTTCGACCTCGTGGTGTCCCGCGCCGTGGCGGCGCTGCCCATGCTGTGCGAGCTGTGCCTGCCCTTTGTGAAACCGGGCGGGCTGTTCGTGGCCTACAAGGGCGCGGAGGCGCGGGCCGGGGAAGAACTGGCGCAGGCGGCGCGGGCGATCGCGGCCCTGGGCGCGCGCTGCGAAAGAATCGCGGAAGAAACAACAGTATATGGGCAGCGCACACTGATTATGCTGCGGAAGATTTCGCAAATACCGGCAATATACCCCAGGAATCACGGAATTATGCTAAAAAGGCCGCTGTAGTTCATCGCTGCGGCGCGACATAGCGCGAAATTCGCGATGGAAATTTCTGGACATTTCCCATCATATGTGTTATACTGGCGCAAAGTGAGGGGAAAATATGGGATTGGCAAAACGAAATCAGCGGGCAGGCTCGGTGCTGTTTTTGACCGCGGATGAGATTCTGCCCAATCCTAACCAGCCGCGGCGGCAGTTCGACTCCCGGGAGCTGGAAAGCCTGGCGCAGAGTATCCGGGAAAACGGCATTCTGCAGCCTTTAACCGTGCGCCGCCAGCCGGGCGGCTGCTACGAGCTGGTGGCGGGGGAGCGGCGCCTGCGGGCAGCGCAACTGGCCGGGCTGGATTCCCTGCCCTGCCTGCTGACCGAGGTCAGCGAGGAGCGCTCGGCCATCCTCGCCCTGGTGGAAAACCTGCAGCGGCAGGATCTGGGCTTCTTCGAGGAGGCGCAGGCCATCGCCCGCCTGATGGACACCTGGCATCTTTCCCAGGAGCAAATGGCGAAAAATCTGGGCAAGGCGCCCAGCACCCTTTCCAACAAGCTGCGCCTGCTGAAGCTGCCCGAGGATGTGCGGGAGCGCATCGTCCTGGCCGGGCTCACCGAGCGCCACGCCCGGGCCCTGCTGCGCCTGGAGGATCCCGCGCTGCAGCGGGAGGTGCTCGGCACCGCCATCGCCCGGGAGCTCACCGTGCAGGACACCGAAAAGACCATCGACCGGCTTCTGCACGCCGCGCCGCCCAGGGCCTACAAATCCACGATCCGCCTGGTGCGGGACGTGCGCCTGTTCGTCAACACCATCCACCACGCCGTGGACACCATGCGCCGTGCGGGCATCCCCGCCGTGAGCGAAACCGACGAAACCGGAGAATTCCTCGTCTACACCGTGCGGATCCCCAAGGCCGCCGCCGTCGGCGCGCCCCCGCGCTCCAGGCGCCGGGTGTCGGTCCCCCTGCCGGTTCCCCTGCCCCCCAGCGACGAGCCGCGCTTCGTCCTTGTTGACGTCCAAAACGTGACGTCTGTCGTCTAAAGTCTACTATCTGACGTCTAAAATCTAAATATGCTATCTTCTTTTCTCTTTCACACCCCCACATCATCCGGCGGACGGGCAGGCGGAAACGCTTGCCCGTTTGCCGTTTGGCAAAGAAAAAATCCAATTGACATCCCGGCCAAACTATGCTATACTAATCCTCGCAAAATCGCGGGTAGCGCGAACACATTCGCGGGTGTAGTTCAATGGTAGAATTCCAGCCTTCCAAGCTGGTTACGTGGGTTCGATTCCCATCACCCGCTCCATCTACAAAGCCAAAATTTAGTACCAAGAGGGCCGCCCGGAATGGGTGGCCCTCTTGGTGTGTAGCACTCAGAAACGGCTATATACAAGGAATTGCGAGCTCGGCCCCTTTTGCCAGGGCGTCCGCGCCGGGCGGCAAAACACCCCGAAAAGGCCCCTTCAGCCGGAATTTCGCTTCGAAGGGCCTTCGCCGGGTTTAAACGCCGAACCCCCTCTAGCATCGCCTCTATCATTAACTAAGCCCCGAGGAATTTCAAGCCCCCCTCCCCATGCGACGCCCGCGCCCCGCTTCGAGTACATCGAGGCGGGGCTTTTTTGCTTTGCGACGGGCCCATTTCGCTGCGCTGCGAGCGGGCGCGGTTCATTCGGTGAACAACCGCAGCGGGGCTCCGCATAATAATGCCTAAGAGTGGTGAATGATGGCGAAAGCTGACATGAGACGATCCGATCCTAAATATGCTATGACACATAAAAACCCGCTACACGGCGGGTTCTTTGCTGAAGAATACTATTTCAAAAGCGTTGCGATGATGTATAGCAGGAAAATATGCGCGGGGTAGAAAATATAGAAAAAGTATTTCATGCCGCGTCCTTTTGCGCCGTTATAAAGCAGCATGGGAATGACCGCAAGAACCATGAGCCATTGATTCGCTGGGTCTTGCCCCTTGCTTGTAATGAAGGATAGTGCTGAAAAGGCGACTAATGCCGCAATTTGCGCCCATCTCCATTTTCTAAATGCGTAGAACAAAACGCCAAGCAAAACAGCGGTAAACCCGCCTTCAATGGCAATCAGGTTTGGCACCATAAAGAAAACGAATAATATAACCCTCGTAATTTTCTCGGAAAAAATCCCACTGCCGCTTTCCGGTATCAGAAAAATACCGAGGATTGACGTTGCAACTGGCACCAAACACAGCAGTATCGAACCGACTATTTTACCTGCTTTTTTCTCCTTTACGCCGCTGACGAACATATCGTAAAACAGCATGTACAGACCGGCAACGAAGAATGTCATAAACGCGTTGTTCGCAAGGATGGTGTCGTCATTGGGAAGAAGAAGCTGCAAACCCGTGGTGCAGATAATCATAATGCACGATGCCAGCAGAAGTCTTTCCAGAAATTTTTTGCGATTGCGTGTGTAGTGGAAACTATCCGCCATAACAAACAAGAAGATAGGCAAAACAGGTCGGCCAAGCCACGTCAACCATATTGGTGCACCCGCAGCTGCCCACATTTGATGGACGTGGTCGCATACCATCAGGACAATGGCGAGTATTTTAATCGTTGTTGCGTTCAATTGTATTTTTTCTTTGATTGAGCTCATTTTTTACCTCCGCTTAATCGCCTTTCGCTGATTATAGAAATTGTTGCTGGGAAGAGTTTTCCCTCCCTTTCTACATATTAAGTATACCATCATCGTGGAGTATTGTCAATGTGTTTTTCCGCAAACACAGGTGATTGGTGTTGCGGCGATGCAGGGAGCTATTCTATCTTTCCAGCGGGCCAACATCAACCGCTTCCTAAAAGCCCTTGCGCGACAGGATAGCCTTGTAGCGGAGTTCGACGAGGAGCTTTGGTACATCACCGTGGACAGGGTGAAGGCGTTTGAGGATGGGCGGCTGGTGGTTTGCTTCCGCGACGGCGGCGAGGTGGTGGCGCAAGTCCAGGCTCAGGAAGATTTGAAGGCGGCATAACGACAGGCCTGCATGGTTCCCTAGCATGGGAGCCCGCGGGCCGTTATTTTCATTTGACAAACCCGTTTTCATGCTGTATACTGTATGTAGGAATTATTGAAAGGTGTGGGGTGAGCCGAGGCACAGCGACTAAAAGAGCCCTTCCCATATCGGTTTGAAATTATGGCTCTTTAGACACCGCCCAACCCAAAGAGAAGGAGGCCGCGATATGGACCAGAACACAATCGCGATTGTTTGGGATTTCGACAAAACATTGGCCGCCGGCTACATGCAGGAGCCCATCTTCAGGAAATTCAACATTGACGCGGATGCGTTCTGGGAGGAAGTCAATACCCTGCCCCAATTGTACCAGGCGCAGGGCATAAAGGTGAACACGGACACAATTTATCTGAACCACATGATCACCTGCGCCAGCCAGGGGATTTTCCCCAGCCTCAACAACGAGATGCTGTTTGATTTGGGCAAAGAGCTCGTCTTTTATCCGGGCATCCCGGGCATATTCAAGACGCTCAGGGAGCTCATCGCCTCGGACAGCAAATACCAGCAGTTCGGCATCCACGTGGAGCACTACATCATCAGCACGGGGCTGACCTCCATGATCAAGGGCTCCGCCATCAACGCGCACGTGGATGGGATTTGGGGCTGCGAGTTTATCGAAACGCCGATCAAATCCAGGCTAAGAGGCGCGGACGAGGCGGCGCTCGAAAACAGCTCCATCCAGCAGATCGGATACATTATTGACAATACGTCAAAAACCAGGGCAATCTTTGAAATCAACAAGGGCTCCAACAAGCATGAGTTTATCAACGTGAACAGCAGGATAGAAAACAAGGACCGGCGCGTTCCTTTTTCCAACATGATTTATGTGGCGGACGGCCCCAGCGACGTGCCGGTGTTTTCCGTAGTGAAGCAATACGGTGGCAGAACCTTCGCGATCTATCCTTCCGGGGACATCACGGCCTTCCGGCAGGTGAACCAATTGATACGGGACGGCCGGGTGGATATGTTCGCGGAAGCGGACTATTCCGAGGGCACGCAGGCGTATATGTGGCTGACCGAGCAGACAAAAGAAATCGCGGACGCCATATATCAATACCTCCGCACGGAGGCCGAGAAAAGCGCCTCCGTGCCTCCCCGGCATATTTCGGCCTGAGCGCAGGCGCGCTTTGCCGGACCCTGCGCGAGGGTTTGGTTGGGGCACAGCGAAGCGGCTTGCTCGCCGCTAGGCGCGGACGTGGCGGAATTGGCAGACGCGCCGGCCTTAGGAGCCGGTGGGCAACCGTGCGGGTTCGAGTCCCGCCGTCCGCACCATATTGAAGGACACCGTTGGATACAATCGCAACGGTGTCCTGTTCCGTTTGATAGTACGTTTTCCATTTGGATTGTGTGAATACTATCAAACGCACCCCCGAAAGGCCCCGAAAACGCCGAAAAAGCCGCAGGCCCCAGCGGGGAAGCCTGCGGCT
>Ga0123353_10008225_pt1 | contig 14212 bp, 11 predicted proteins | sample TergutLab28metaG_3_FD_92763 | JGI IMG/M metagenome (GOLD analysis project Ga0123353, IMG submission 92763) | Labiotermes labralis P3 segment gut microbial communities from Petit-Saut dam, French Guiana - Lab288 P3 | ecosystem: Host-associated > Arthropoda: Insects > Digestive system > Gut ... | reverse complement strand
ATACCTTTTACCATACCGAACATTCAGAACATCTCACTGCAGAGGCTACCGCCCAGGTAAAAAGCAACGCGCTCAGTCTGGGCTGCGCTTTTGCGGAAGTTGAAGTTGATATTCCCCTGTGTAAAATAAAACTGCTGGAAATGGTTAACTGCCATGACTGCGGTTCTCTGTTAAACCCCAAACTTGCCGAAGGCCAGGTTCACGGCGGGATGAGTATGGCGATTGGTTTCGGAATGTTTGAACAGATGATCTACGATCCCGCTAACGGGAAACTCCTTAACGGCAATATGCTCGATTACAAACTGCCGACCATACTGGATCACCCCCGGCTGCAGGCGGAATTTATCGAGAACCGGGAACCGACCAGCCCTTACGGAACCAAGGCCCTCGGTGAGCCTCCCACCGTGCCGGGAGCTTCCGCCATCCGCAATGCCGTACTGCACGCCACCGGTGTTGCAATCAATTCCATTCCGCTTACCCCCCATCTGCTTTTCACCGAATTCAAAAAGGCAGGGTTGATATGATAATGAGAAATGAGGAATGAGGATATAAAATAAATGTTTGATATTGATGACATTTACGAAGCGGAAAATCCTTCTCATGCGGTTGAATTACTGCAAAAAAATCCCGAAGCGAAAATAGTCGCCGGTGGCAGTGATATATTGATGCGGATTCGTGAAGGTAAATTTTCAGGCTGTACCCTGATAAGCATACAAAAAATTGATGAACTGCGCGGGGTAAAACTTGATAATGACGGAGCTATCCGCATCGGGGCGATGACCAGTTTTTCCCGGATTGCAGCGGATCCTGTAATCCTTAAATATTTTCCCGTACTGGCCCAGGCTGTTATGACAATAGGCGGACCACAGCTGCGGAATATCGGCACTGTCGGCGGAAATGTCTGTAACGGTGTTACATCGGCGGACAGCGCTTCTACACTGCTCGCCCATGACGCGGTAATGGAATATTTCGGCCCTGCCGGCATCCGGCTTGTCCCGATTTCGGAACATTATGTCGCCGCAGGAAAAACTGCCCTTGCCTGTGATGAAATTTTACAGACCATTCTGATACCGAAAGACAGTTATGAAAACTGTTACGGCTCCTATATAAAATATGCGATGCGTGAAGCGCTGGACATTGCTACCCTTGGCTGTTCCGCAAATGTCAGGCTTTCACCTGCGGCCGTGCCGGTTATTGAGCGTCTGCGCATTGCCTTCGGTGTGGCGGGTCCTGTTCCTTTACGCGCTTACGAAGCCGAACAATTTGCCGCCGGAAAAGAGGCCAGCGCTGAAATTGCCGCCGCTGCAGCCAAAGCGGTTCTGGGTGACATAAACCCCCGCACCAGCTGGCGTGCGGTCAGGGATTTCCGTTTGCATCTTGCAGAAGAACTTGCGAAGCGGACAATCATTGAATCCCTGAAAAAAGCAGGGGCGCTTTTATGAAAACACGGATTATACGCTGTACCATTAATGGCAGGGCTGTTGAAACTGCGGTTGATATACGGGCTTCCCTGACAGATTTACTGCGCGGCGAATACAGGCTGACCAGTGTCAAGAAAGGCTGCGAAGCCGGCGAATGCGGAGCCTGTAATGTTATTATCAACGGTGAGTGTTTCAACTCCTGCATTTATCTGGCTGTTTGGGCCGACGGTAAGGAAATTACCACCACGGAAGGTCTTTTAAGCGCCGACGGTGAACTCTCCGCAGTACAGCAGGCCTTTATAGACGAAGGCGCCGTACAGTGCGGTTTCTGCACTCCGGGTTTCCTTTTAAGCGCATCCGAAATCATACGTTCCGGAAAAGACTACAGTGATGAAGAACTGCGTGTTCTGCTTTCCGGCCATCTCTGCCGCTGTACCGGTTATGAAAATATTTTCCGCGCCGTGAGAAAACTTGCCGGACAAAAGGGCAAAATTTGACGCTTAACAATAAATTTTTTTCTTCTCTCCATACCCATACCGTATTCTGTGACGGTAAAGATGATGTTGAAACAATGTGCCGCTCTGCCTTTGATAAGGGGCTGGGATCCATTGGTTTCAGCGCCCATGCTCCGGTTGACAAATCCGGACTGGAAACAAGCTGGCATTTAAAAAGTGTAAACCTCGGAAAATATATTGATGAAGTTAATGCAGCCCGGATTCGCTGGGAAGGGAAAATTTCTGTTTTTTTTGGGTTGGAAGTTGATTACATAAAAGGAATGCGTTCGCCGCTCGACAGGGATTTACAGTTGCTCTGTCCCGATTATATTATCGGTTCGGTGCATTACCTTGTACCGCCGCGCGGCGCCCCTTTTACCGTTGACGGTCCGGCGGCGGAAATGGAAAAAGGTATAATTGAGGGATTTGACGGCGACGGCGAAGCGATGATGCATTCATACTGGGACGCGGTTGCGGAAATGATTGCCATCGGCGGTTTTGACATTGCCGGTCATCTTGATTTATTAAAAAAAAGCAATTGTGATAACTCCGGCGCCTGCCGCTGGTATAATCCGGACAGTAAAGATTATAAAAAACGGGCTGAAGAAATTGCTGCCGCTATCTGTTCCGCCGGCATTGTGGTTGAAGTAAACACCGGCGGGCTAAACCGGGGTTATATTAACGAAACATTCCCTTCGCCGCTTTTACTTGGCCTGCTGCACCGGTATAATGTTCCTGTTATGATCAGCGCCGATGCCCACCGCGCAGACGATTTGGACGGTCATTATGCTGACGCCTGTCAGACGCTGCTGGATGCAGGTTATTCTAGTCATTTTGTCTTTGATGGCAAAAAAAACGGTAAACCGCAGTGGCGGAAAATCGAAATCCAGGTATTTTAACCATAAAATCTGTGTCAAAATGACCCTAAATCATACCATCTCATTTGACTGTGTCATTTTGATACATTTTATTCAAAATAGGTCGCTATTTCATACGTAAAAATTCATCATTTTTGGACATTATTGATAAATTTCAGCTCTTTTTTCGAATTTCCGGTACTTGGCACGATTCTTGCTTACTTATAGTTAAAGAAACCAAGGAGGCAACAGCGATGAAAGAGAAAAAAAACAAAGCAGCGAAAAACAGCGGTTCCGGATTGAATGCCGATATCAATGTACTCGGTATGTACCTCAGGGAAATAAGCCGTATCCCCCTTTTGACAAGGGAAGAGGAAGAACATAACGCACGGGAAGCAGCAAAAGGCAATATGGCTGCCAGGAATAAATTAATTAACGGAAACCTGCGTTTTGTGGTAAATGTGGCAAAAAGATATCAGGGACAGGGAATACCCCTGGCGGACCTTATCAGTGAAGGCAATATCGGATTGATTAACGCAGTGGAAAGGTTTGATGCCGAAAGGGGCTATCACTTTATTTCCTACGCGGTTTGGTGGATACGCCAGTCCATTCTTAAGGCACTGTGCGAAAAATCCAGACTTATCCGGCTTCCCGCAAACCGGGCAAGCGAGTTAATCCAGATTGAAAAAGCCAAAAAATTGATAGCCCACGATATTAATTCAGAATCGGAGATACATGAAATTGCCCGGCTGCTGAGCATGGATGAAAACCATGTTGAAGAAATGATCCTGATTTCCAAGGAAATGGTTTCTCTGGAAAATGTGATAAATCCCGTTAACGGTAATTCGCAGCTGGGATCCTTTATTGAAGATACCCGCTACAAGGCGCCGGAACACGAAGCAATACAAAAATCGCTTGAAAAAGATATCAATGAAATGCTTAATTCCCTTGACAGCAAAGAAGCGGAAATCATCCGCTGCCGTTACGGTCTCGGCAGAAAGACTCCAATGTCGCTTAACGAAATCGGCAAGCACTTTGACCTTACCAAGGAACGTATCAGGCAGATTGAACAGAAAGCAATGGTCAGGCTGCAGCATCCCAACCGTAAAATGAAACTTGAAGCCTATGTAGCCTGATTTAGGATTTATATCTATTCAAGGTATTTTTTGAGAACCGCTGTTACTTCATCGAAGTTCAGCGGTTTTCCTATATGGTCATTCATTCCCGCTGCCCGGCAGCGCTCAACATCTTCCTTGAACACATTGGCAGTCATTGCGATTATGGGGATTTTTTTGGCGTTGGGGTGATCAAAAGCGCGGATCAGTTTTGTTGCTTCATACCCGTCGATGCCGGGCTTGTGTATATCCATAAAAACCAAATCGAAATTATCGGGATTTTTTGTAAATTGATCATAGGCCTGCTTGCCGTCTTCCGCTTCGGTTATTTCCAGATTGTATTCATTGAGCAGGGTAATCACAATTTCCCTGTTTATTTCCACATCCTCCGCCAGCAGTATCCTTTTTCCGTTGAAATTTATTTCTGCTGCTTCACCGCTTGATACTTCTTCCTGATTTGCTTCAGCCAGTTCAATGATTTTTGCCTTCAGGGTGAAGATAAAAGAAGAACCTTTACCCACTTCCGATTCAATGCGGATATTGCCATTCATCATTTCCACAATTTTTTTGGAGATTGCAAGGCCAAGTCCCGTTCCCCCGTATTTGCGTGAAATGCTTGAATCTACCTGGACAAAGGACTGGAATAGTTTATTCTGCTGTTCCACGGAAATTCCGATTCCGAAATCAATAACCCATATTTCCAGTTCACAGGTTTTATTCTCTTCATCAATATCCAGCAGTTTTACTTCAAGGATGATTTTTCCCTCAACAGGGGAAAATTTAATGGCATTTCCGACCAGATTGGTAATAACCTGGGCAAGCCGCTGTTCATCGGTATTGATGCAGGAAGGGATCCTTTCATCGACTTTTACCATCAATTGCTGGTTTTTTTCATTAAGCCGGAATTCAAATATACCGACTATCCTCTGCATCAGATCCTTCATGTTAAAGTCAATAAATGAAAGCTCGAATTTGCCTTCTTCTATTTTTGACATATCAAGTATGTCGTTTATTACTCCCAGCAGATGGGTGGAAGCATTGGAAATTTTGGCCAGGCAATAATCTTTCTTGTCGATTTCGCCGGAACCTGCCGCGATTGTTGTCATGCCGATAATGGCATTGAGCGGAGTACGGATTTCATGGCTCATGTTCGCAAGGAAATTGGTTTTTGCGAGACTGGCCTGTTCTGTGCGTTCCTTGGCTTCAATAATTTCAGTCATATCATGGAAGAGGATAAATGAACCCTGGAAGTCTCCGGAATCGTCATGCATCGGCGTAAAGTGTATTTCGTAATGCCGGCGGTTTCCTTCGTTTCCGATATCCATTGAACGTTCAAAAACAACAGGTTTTTTTTCTTTTTTGGATTCTTCATAGTAGGAATCTATTTCATTAAGCTGTCCGGAATCGCAGAAACGTGAAAAAACCGCGTGATAATGCATTTTACTGATACTGTTAAAATTGTGGATACGGGATTTTTTCAGAAATACATCGGCGCAGTATACCAGTTTGCCGTTTTTATCCAATAAAAGAATAATGTCAGGACTATTTTCAAAAACCATGTTCATGTAACTGTCCTGGCGGGAAAGCCATCGGTCTTTTATTGAACGGACATATTCATAAATAACCGTTAAAACAAGTACAAAAAAGTAAACTCCGCTGATAAGTATGGCTTCTGATATTGCGTAATTGATGACAGTAAGACCCGGAATGAATGTACCGGCAATGACTACCGCAAACAGGACAAGGGAAAAAACCAGTCCGAAAGTCAGTCCCAGTGTAAAAATGGACATTAACGGGAAAGAATATATCCACAAACCGGCGAATCCGTTCAGTTCAATTTTCGAAAATATCGATATCCCGCAGAAAAAACCAAATACGGCGGTTACGATAAAACCGCCAACCTTAAAGGGAAGTTCGGTACGCAGCAGGGTCAGGTTTACAAATATGAGTATACCTATTATCAGTTCAAGGAGCCCCTGGTTTACAATACCCCTCTGCATATAGGAAACGCCGGTACCGGTAATTAGCACCGAAGCGATGGTGTATGTTATATTCAGGACAATAAGACGGATGATCAGATCCATGTCCTTTTCATTCTGTACGCTTGTGTACTTACCGCTGGTCATGAGAGAAAAAATAATTTCTTTTATTTTTTTGTTCATTCTTCTCCTGCGATTGGTTCCTTTTCCAGCAATTTGGCTGTACAGGAAATTGTTACCAAAGCTCCGAGACACAGAAGCAGTACGGCGACTCCTATCTGCATTTCGAGTATAGCAGCATTGGGGCTGCCTGCCATTAACTGTTCCACCCTGACCCTGATTGAAAGAATAAGGGAAGTAAAAGTAACAATTATCATGATTATGGTCGGGATTAACAGCATAATTATCCGCTTGCCGGATTTCTTGAAAAACATTGTACAGGCGATAAGGGTTAACGCGGCCAAAAGCTGGTTAGCCGCACCGAATAATGCCCAGATACTCTGATAGCCCATAATTGATAAAAGGAATGCAGGTCCCAGAGTAAACAGTGTTGCAGAAGGTCTGCTTTTTAATATACGGAATACAATGTTTTTTGCTTTTTTGGTTTTTCCTTCAAAAGAAAATAGTTCCTCAAATGAAAGACGGCCGAGACGTGCTACGGCGTCCAGTGTCGTTAGCACAAAAGAAGAAACTGCCAGTGAAACGATGGTGAATGAAATCTGGTACGGCAGACCCAATTTGTACAGGAAACCGGATACCGCTGTCGCGAAAATTACCGGAGGAGGATCTCTCGGTATTATTCCCCCCTGGGCAATGGAACCTACGGCAATGAGCGCCAGAATTGCCACCAGTGTTTCAACAAGCATCGCTCCGTAGGAAATGGGGAGTATATGTTTTTCATTGTTGATTTGTTTGGATGCGGCACCGGTGGCAACCAGTGAATGAAAACCGGAAATTGCCCCGCATGCGATTGTTATGAACAATCCGGGAAAGAGGAAGTTTCCGTTTACATTGAATGACGTGAATGCCGGTATGGTTATCTTCGGGTTGGTAAGCACAACACCGAAAAAAGCCGAGAGGATCATCGCTATCAGCAAAAAGGAATTAAGGTAATTTCTTGGCTGTCCCAAAAGCCAGACCGGTAATACCGAAGATATAATAATATAGCCGAATATCAGGTAGAGCCATATGTCTTTTTGCCAATAAATCGGGAAAAAGATACCGAGAACGATACAGACGATAAGAAGGTCTATGGCGACAATACCGCTTGCAAGATCGGAAGCCCTGCGTTTCCGGATAAGAAAGCCCAGTCCTATGGCGGCAACAATAAAGAAGCCCGAAGTTGATGCAACCGAAGCATTGGTTTTTATCTGCTCACCCGCAGCATTGAATCCCGCGAATGTCCCTGCGACGATGTCGGCAAAAGCCCCGGCTATCAATACCGAAAACAGCCAGACAAAAATCAGAAAAAGCGTTTTACCGGTTTTCCCAACGTACTGTTCAATAATATAGCCGATGGATTTGCCTTTGTTTTTGACCGATGTGTACAGGGCCGCAAAATCGTGTACCGCGCCGAAAAATGCGGATCCCAGCAGCAGCCATAATAAAGCCGGAAGCCATCCAAACATCGCCGCGATAATCGGTCCGTTTATCGGTCCCGCACCGGCGATTGAAGCGAATTCATAACCGAAAACTACAGCCGGGGAAGTCGGAACATATTCTTTTCCGTCTTCAAATTCATGCGCCGGAGTTTTTCTGTTTATATCGATTCCCCACTTCCGCGCAAGATACCGGCCGTATAACAGGTATGCCGAACCAAGTACCACAACTGAAATAATAAGGATAAGTAACCCGTCCATCCCTTTATTATAATCCGTTAACGGATAATGGTCTATAATACCTAAAATATGTATTGACACATTCCCCAAAAATGGCTAATTTATATACACCGTTGGGGGCGTAGTGAAGTTGGTTTATCACGCTGGCCTGTCAAGCCGGAAATCGCGGGTTCAAGCCCCGTCGCTCCCGTCGCCAATATAAAATGCCAAAAGCATTTTATATTGGCGTAGAAGTTTTAACTTCGTTAAAACTGCATTGAAAGTAATATTTTCTGCTACCCTTTAATTGATCCAATCATTACCCCTGTGACAAAGTATTTCTGTACAAAAGGATAAATCACAATTACAGGGACAGCGGTAACCACAATAAGAGCGTACTTTATCACCGCTGCCATATTGGCAAGGCGCATCTGGAGTTCCGGATCCGTAACTGTTGAGGGATCAATCTGGGTGGCCATAAGAATTTCCCGCAGAATTATCTGAAGTGGGTATAGCCCCCTGTTGTGAAGGTATATCAATGCGTTAAAGTACGAATTCCAGTGGCCTACGCCGTAAAACAGGACAAGGACTGCGATAATTGCACTGGAAAGCGGTAAAACAATACGAATATAGTAATAAAAGTCTCCGCATCCGTCAATTTTTGCCGCTTCCAGTAGTTCGGAAGGGATGCTGTTCTGAATAAATGTTTTGGCAATAATCATATTGTAAACTCCTATAGCACCCGGAATAATAAGCGCCCATGGAGTATTCAGCATTTTAAGGTTACGGATTAATAAATAGGTAGGGATCAGGCCGCCGTTGAAAAACATTGTAAAGGTAAAAAGAAGCATAATGAAATTCCTTCCCGGAACATCTGATCTGGAAAGACAATAAGCGGCGGTCATGGTCATAGCAATGTTAATAACAGTCCCGGCTATTGTGTAAAACAAAGAATTTCTGAATCCAAGCCACACGGAAGGCGTATTAAAAACAGTTTTATAACCGTTAAGATCGGGATTGACAGGTAAAAAAACCACGTTGCCTGATTGAATGGCAGTTCCGGAAGAGAATGAAGCCGAAACGACAAAAATAACGGGATAAAGAACTATAATAAAAAACAGTGTCAGAAAAATAAAATTTACGATGTAAAATATTTTATCACCGGCTGTTTGGTTTTTTATTTTAAAACTGCTCATATTATTCCCTAAAAAATTCCGTTTCCGGAGAGTTTCTTGCATCCCCAATTGGCAATCATCAGCAGTATAAAGTTTATGCCTGAATTGAACATGCCGATAGCCGCAGAAAGCGAGAAGTCATTTATTCCGCTGGCAAGGCCAACCTTGTAAACATAAGTGGAAATAACTTCGCTGTATTTTATATTTAACGGGTTCTGCATCAGCAGGGTTTTTTCAAATGCCACATTCATAAGACCGCCTACGGCAAGGATCAGCATGATGCTGGCGGTAGGAAGGATGCTCGGGACATCCACATGGCATACCCGCTGGAACCTTGTAGCACCGTCAATCAAACTCGCTTCATGAAGTGTCGGATCAACATGGGAAAGCGCGGCGAAATAGATAATGGAAGAATAACCGGTAGTCTGCCATACCGCAGACCAGACATAAATGTGTTTGAAAGCACCCCCCATTGCCAGAACATCCGGCGGCATACTGCCTGTTATGCTCATCATAAGAGAGCCGTACAAACCGATGCGGTTGTTCAGAAGCTGGAAGATAAGTCCTACCATTACCACAGTAGAAAAAAAGTATGGAATGTAGGTTATATTCTGAATAACTTTTTTATACCCCGGCAAAGGCAATGCATTCAGGAGTAAAGCGAAAATAATGGGAATGGGAAAAGTTATCAGGAGGCTGTATAATGAAAGGGTGAGGGTATTTCTCAATATCGGCACAAACCGGTAAGACTGCAGAAATTGTTTGAATTTATCCAGGCCTACCCAGGGACTGCCAAAAACACCTTTGACAATACTATATTCCTTGAAAGCAATAACGAGTCCGCCCATGGGCCCATAGGAAAACAATAAAAGATATGCAACAGGCAGAAGCAGAAGCAGATAAATCTGCCATCTGGCTTTGATTCTTCTGATAAGCAAGGATTGTTTTTGCAATATAATCATTCCTGTTAGAATCTTTTTATATAATATACCGTTAAAAGCATTCATTAATCAAGATGCTGCGATTATGACGCCGCGATGCTGCATATAAAATCCGGTTCAAATGGGTACTTGACAAATCCGGATCCCGGACTGATTATAAATTGTACCGGTGTTACCGCGTTTATATATCGGGCTCTGGCCCGGAAAAGAGCAGGGGAAAATTATGAAACGAATATTTTTGGCATTGGTTGTTTTAACAATACCTGTAATATTTTTTACAGGCTGTCAGAAGGGTGCCCAGGGTAAATCATCAAAGGCTGCAGAAGTTGTTTTCTGGACATCGCACGGACCGCCCGCAAACGGTACCCTGGAAAAAATTGTTGCAAATTATAATGCAACAAATCCGGATGTAAAAGTCAAGTTTGTGCAGGTTCCCGGTTCAGAAACCGATACTACATCCCTGATGACTGCAGTACGCGGCGGGACGGGTCCGGATGTTTATATGCTGGACAGGTTTATTGTCGCACAGAGGGCAGCAGACGGAATTCTTGAAGATCTTACCGATGTGATAAATGCAATCGATCCCGGTTATAAAGATAAAATCCTTCCTTTCGCATGGGCAGAGGCGCAATTCAAAGGTAAAACCTGGGCAATTCCCTTTGATACAGATACAAGGGGACTTTTCTATAATAAAGACATGCTCCGGAATGCAGGCATAGATCCTGCTGTTCTTGATCGCAGCAAAGGCCCGGTTACCCTTGATCAACTCAGGGAAATCGCACGTAAAATAGATACCAAAGATCCACAGAGTAACTATATCAAAGTGGGTTTTATCCCCCAGTTGCAGCAGGGCTGGCATTATACATGGGGTTTCAATTTCGGGGGGGAATTTGTAGATTCTACCGGAATGAACATTACACCGGCCCATCCGGGCGTAGTGGCCGGTTTCCAGTTCCTCTATGACTGGAACAAAGAAATGGGCGTAACCCAGGTTCAGAATTTTATTTCCAGTTATAACCCGCCCAATAACCCTCCCCAGAATGATCCGTTTATCACGGGGCATCTTGCCATGATGATTACAGGTGACTGGCATTTTAACACCATGGAAAGATACGCGCCTGATGTCGATTGGGATGTTACCTATATCCCGGTACCAAAAGACGGGGACAAACCTTCAACATGGGCAGGCGGCTGGAGTATGGTTGTCCCCAAAGGCTCAAAAAATATTGAAGCGGCAACAAAATTTATGATCTATATCTGCGGTTATGAAGGACAGAAACTTTACTTCCGGGAAAACGGCAACGCACCGACCCTGTTTGCACTTCTTGAAGAACAGGATCTTTATCCGCCCAAAAAGCAATACTTCCAGGAAACCCTTGGTTTTACCAGAAACAGACCGCCTCTTCCTGTGGGCGCCCTCTATTGGGACGCATTGTCTACTGCGCAGGATATGGTTGTGCAGAACGTACAGCAGCCTCTGCAGGCCCTCAGGCAGGTAGAAACCCAGGTACAGCCCCAGCTCGACAGATTTAAATAAATTTTATTTTCATAATTGCCCGTCATATCTGACGGGCAGTTTTTTTGTTGGAGGTATATAAAATTTTGTCCCGGCTTGAAAAACGTAACTTAAGAAACGGCTTGCTGTTTATTTCACCCTGGCTGATAGGATTTTTGGGGCTGCAGATTTATCCTATTGGTTATTCATTTTATCTGAGTTTAACCGAATACTCGGGTTTTGGCAGGGCAGCGTTTATCGGTATTAAAAATTTTATTTTTATTTTTAAAGATCCTTTGATTATAACCACAGTAAAAAATACCCTGTATTATACACTGTTATCTGTGCCCATCGGGATTTTGGTAGCCGTAATACTTGCCCTTTGCATGAATCAAAAAGTAAGGGAAGTTTCGGTATACAGGGCGATTTTATATCTTCCTTCAATATTGCCGGCGTTCGCGCTTGTTTTTGTCTGGTTGATTTTTACCAATGCCCAATTCGGTCTTTTAAATCAAATGTTTATTTCTATGGGACTGCCTGTTATTGACTGGATCGGAAATCCGAAATTCACAAAACCTTCACTGGTAATACTGGCACAATTCGGAGCGGGCGGGCCTGCCCTGATTTTTCTTGCATCATTGAGATCAATCCCCAAAGATCTGTATGAATCCGCAAGCATTGACGGTGCGGGAGTTTTTAAAAAATTTTTTACAATAACCCTCCCCATGCTGACACCTCTTATTTTATACCAGATTATAATGGGGTTATCCGCCGGACTTCAGGTCTTCACCCAGGCCTATATTATTTCCGGAGGCGCCCGGGGCGGAACGGTCGGATCACAGAATTCACTGTATTTTTATGTTTTATATATCTGGCAGAATGCGTTTAAGTATTCACGCATGGGTTATGCTTCCAGTTTATCTGTTCTCTTTTTTGCAGTCAGCGTAGTTATAGCATTTGCAGTTTTCAGGTGGGGCCGCAGCTGGGTTAATTATGATTCATAAAGGAGGGAGAATAATGCTCCGGAACAACCGCCATATCAGAATCAAACGTATTATTGCGGAAAAAATAGTACCCCGCATTATTTTATTGTTAATATGTTCCCTGTTTATAATGCCTTTTTACTGGATGCTGGTAACATCAATAAAAAGTGTTGGGGAACTCCGCGCTGTTCCTCCGACATTGTTTCCAAAAGAATTTCATTTTGAACATTATGTTCAGGCGGTTAAATTTATCCCATTTTTCCGGTTTACATCAAACTCAATGATCTATGTTGTATTTGCAGTATTGGGTGCCATTTTTTCAAATACATTAATCGGGTATGGTTTCAGCCGTATTAAATGGAAGGGCAGGGATGCGGTATTTATGGTAGTAATTGCGACTATGTTTATTCCCTTTCCTGTTGTACTGGTTGCAATGTTTGATATTTTTGCCAAACTTGGGTTGATTAATACTTTTGTTCCTTTAATCCTTCCCGCATGGTTCGGATCTGCGCTGTATATTTTTCTGATGCGGCAATATTTACTGACTATTCCAAAAGAACTTTCAGAAGCGTCGTTTATAGACGGATGCAGTGAATTTCAGATTTTCCAAAAAATAATTTTACCGCTTATGAAACCCGTAATCGGTGTAGTTGCCATATTTACCGCACTTGCCGCCTGGAATGATTTCCTTGGGCCGTTAATATACATACAAAATCAGGATCTTTACCCGCTTTCCATAGGACTTCAGTTTTTCCGCAGCCAGCGTGAAGTTGAATACAGTCTTCTGATGGCGGCATCAACACTGGTTGTTTTACCCGTAACGGTAATTTTTCTCTGTTTCCAGCGTTTCTTTGTTGAAGGAATCACTGTCGGGGCAATTAAGGGCTAGGGTAAAAATCCGCGTCCTTGCGGATTTTTACCCTGGAGTTTTACTCGTAAAACTCCAACTGAAGCATTTTTGCAGCAGCATCCATGCTGCCCGGCATTATATTAATTCCGCGGTTTATCGCCCCTGTCCCATGCCTGCTGGGCAACCCTGATCCATTCCCCAAGTCCCACATTGTTCATTTCGCTCAGGTAGGCATTCCAGTCAGCGTCACTGTCAATATCGCGGACTCCTACGGTAAATTCGGCAACCGAGGATCGGTAAAATGTTTGCACTTCCACTTTGGTTCTGGCGGCAATTTTTGCACCCTCAGGATCATATGCAGGGTTTTCGGGGAACAGATATACCGGATGCCTGTGATGATAATGTTCGTAATTCTGGATAATGATTTTTTCGGAAGGCCGGTTGGGATCATACGGTTTCGAAAGATACGCGATGGCTTCACCCATTTCAAACGGTGCATACCGGGGGTTCATTTGGCCCCAGAATTTATTGTTGGGGCCGTCAAGGATATTATTTATTATAGCCGTGGTAATTCCGGGGTAAATTCCCTGTTCAACATACGAATTGGTGAGCCCTTTCAGTATGGCGGGGTCTTTTGTCCAGTCAACATTCTCCTCCCCATGCATTACCATTCTGGAAACTGTGTCATCGTAGAAAGAATCAATAAAGCGTATGATTTTTTCAATATTTTTTTCCGCTTTGTTTGTTATATAGCCGTATGGAAATGTGATATGCGCATGAAACGGCGTATAACCGGGGCTGTACGGACTGCTTAAGGGCGGCATTAAAGCCATTTGCAGGAAATTCGGATTGTTATCGGCATCGGGATAATGGCCTATGCCTCCCATTGAAGTTAATCCGACTATGGGGGGAGTGGTATTTAATACAGCCCTGAAAACCTGTGTATCGGCGGTAAAGGTTCCGGCATCCAGTACTCCGTTTTTATACAGTTTATTGAGATACCTTAATGCGTGGCGGAACACCGGCTGAGTAAACGGAGCAATTACATTTTTTCCTTCGGAGTCAACACTCAGAAGGTGCCACTT
>Ga0123353_10008224_pt1 | contig 14213 bp, 11 predicted proteins | sample TergutLab28metaG_3_FD_92763 | JGI IMG/M metagenome (GOLD analysis project Ga0123353, IMG submission 92763) | Labiotermes labralis P3 segment gut microbial communities from Petit-Saut dam, French Guiana - Lab288 P3 | ecosystem: Host-associated > Arthropoda: Insects > Digestive system > Gut ... | reverse complement strand
GGGCCCCCCCCCCCCCCCAGCATCCGACGTTCTAAAACGACGAGTAAGCGCCTGACCTATGGTAGAGCCTCCCTTAAGGGCTGAATCAAGTTCACAAAGAAATTTCCTGTGTCCAGTCCAGTAGCGAACTGAAGGAATCGTGTTTCGTCGTTTGTAACAAAAAGAAGGTTCTGATGGCGTCTGTCCGTACGTCGACACACCACTGAGGTTCGTTAATGATGACATAATATCGATTCCAATCCCTGCTGACTGGTTTCAGCAACAGCGATCTGTCAACAGTGGATGTAATTACTGCCCGGTTCAGACAGAAGGCTCTAATCATCCGGAGACGCCGTCCACAGCGTCGAGTCTTGAATTGCAGCTGACCTTCGCCCATCCTCTCCGTTCCTATTCCTCCAGTGAGCATTAGTTCGGATGGCAGCACTCGTACGAGCTGTCAGGGTTCAAATACAATACTTCGAAAGGTGCTTCATCCAGGCTGTTGCGTGGCGAACACTCCTCTGTTTGTGACACCGTGCTGTTGGGTACCGACGTATCGGAGGCATGTTATTACCTCCATCTTCATGAGAGAAAATGCTATACCTTGTAACCACTCGATAGACCGTAGGGTGCACAGTAGCATAAATGTTACTTACTGCTTTATTTGTGCAGTCCAATTAGCAGCATATGAAGTGCTGTGTGTTACAGGATGTGTTTGTGACTTGAAAACATTTTAATGATTTTTGGTCATGTCATGGTTTGTGTGTCACGTACCGCAGTTGACATCAGCTGGCAAAGTGCTGCTGTACGCATTTCCTTAAGAACTGGAACTTCGTTACTGAGACATTGCACCCCCTCCCCCCCAAACAGACACTCTGTGTCTCTTAAACTGCAACCAGACAGACAGACAGACACTGTGCTGTACGTATAGCGTAACACTGGGGCGAGTTCATGCAGCCGTTGTTGTAGTGGAAGAGCGATGAGTGTTACATATTTTGTGTGTGTGTGTTTGAAGCCTTTGTTATCCAGCATGTAACGCGCACGCGCCATATTGTCATCTGTGTCCTGTCCGGCTGTAACAGATTTGCCACGGCACGATTTTCAGAAAACTTGCTCAACACAAGTGTGCGTTTTTTCTGTACAACTTTTGCTTGAAATATTTATTGCAACAAGAACCAAACCAGAAATTGTCATAAGTTCATATCGGTCTTCATCTGAAGTATTTCTTATTGTTGTCAGATATTAATGACACTTTAATTTTCTCAACAGATTTTCGAAGAGTACTCAAATATCAAATTTCTTCAAAATACGTTCAGTGGCAGCCCATTTATGCCATGAGGACGGACGGACGGACAAACATGACGAAGCTAATATTCGCTTTCGCAATTTTGCGAACGCGCTTAAAAATCTGCTTACCGCTTTTAATTTTTACAGTAACGGTACAGCAACGGTACAGTAATGGTACAGAAACGGTTCAGTAACGGTACAGTAACGGCACAGTAACTGTACAGTAACGGTACAGTAATGGTACAGCAACGATACGGCTAACCATATTTACGGTACGACATTTAAATAAGCTATGGAATTAGGCATTAGTTCCAGAGTTAATTTGAACTGTCCACCATAACTGTCTCCATTTTGGTAACATAAGTAACAGGAGACTGTCTTCAGGTGTGTCACACTATGTCGTTAGGGTCACAGGTCCCGACGTTTCGAATGATCGTAGTCCCTCCAGGTTCAGGATCAAGCGATTCAAGGAGATCGTTGTGCCTACTTCTTGGACTGATTGAAACTTAAGGAGGTGCAGTAATCTTTCGAAACGTCGGGAACTGTAACCCCGACGACACAACGGTGCATCCCAAAGGACTTCAGCCGTGACAAAACCGCTGTGAGAGCCCCAGATGTCGCGGTGCGCATACTACTTCCGGAGAAGCCAGTGCGTGAACGAGATAACGAGTTACTGTTACAAATGTCAGGCAGCTCTGAATAACCGTAGAGGAGCAAGGTTTGTTGTCGTCAGAGGCCACGCCATGTTACGTGACGTCGTGTGACGTAACGACAACGCTGTGCCTGAGACAAGTCAAACCACTCGCAACTTTCACGTCACTCAGTTTCCCGGTCAGATCCTGTTGCGTCGTTTCACTAATTCGACAGTTTCTAGACAAGCCACGCCCCCTTGTCTACTGCCGAAGACATCTGATCAATCTCACAAACACACGATTAGACATGTCTCCCTCCACACCCACTTTCTTAACCCTCCGCCAGTTTCTCTCAAGCCAAAACACGCCGTTTATCTTGCAGCATGCTTCACAGAAATAATGTTGCAAATTAATTTTTGCTGTACTCCTTTGCTGTTCGGAGACCGCGGTAGCACAGTGGTTAAGGTGCTGTGCTACAAATCGGAAGGTTGCTGGTTCGATCGCGGCTGGTGTCAGTGGATTTTTTATTGACATAAAATCCTTCCGATCTCACTATGACCCTGGGGTTGACTAAGCCTCTAACAGAAATGAGTACCAGGAGTATTTCCTGGGGGTAAAGGCGGCCGGTGGGTAAGGCTGACAACCTACAACCATCCTGTGCCGTTGTCACGAAATCTGGGAACTTTAACTTCCTGGAACCATCTGGGCCTGTCCAGGCCTGTAATGGGAAAGCTTTACCCTTTACCCTTTGCTGTTCGTCACTGTACGGTTTGCTTTCTGTCCCTCAGCCGCTGTACGTGTATATTAACGCTGAACAGACACACGTGATTTGCAGGTTCTGTCAGAATGATTCAAGTAAACTTGTCCTTGCAGAAAAACAGTGCAAACTGCTGTCGTTTCGGCAATAACGCTGTGAATTCGGGCGTAAATTTGAGTAGGTTTCGGATAGAATGTATTAGATACAGTTCCATGGTAAAATAGTAAGGGATTTTATGCGCTACTGTCTACTACTCTGAAGACGCCGACAAAACCTTCCTCCGAAATCGTGTAAGTTTATACCATATTAAAGGGCGTCATAGTACAGACAATATCTTTGACACTCAGTGAACCTAAACAGATGGCGCAGACAGGCGGCGGGTCTTGACGCCACCTGGGAGCCGCTGATAAGCCAGAGTTTACGGAACGCTTCTGTGGGAATTTGGGTACTTTGCAAGATGATGTTGAAATAATGAAAAATGGGAAACCATAAATTTTCAATTTCAAAACACACTGGAAGGAAGTTATTGGACCCTCGTGAGCATAAAGCGAAGGAAAAGCCAACATTATTGCCAGTGGCGGTTTAAATTCTGCGGTCCGTTCCGACCTTTAATATTGCTATTTATTGTGCCCAAACACGACTTGTCTACGTTCGCGCAGCAGATTCCTTCTTCAAGACTGTTATTCGCTAACCTAACATAACCTAACCTAACCTAACCTACTAAACAAACTCTCTGCCTTTTATAAGGCCCGAAAATTAATTTTTTTTCATAAATCCATATTCTTGTTAATGCGTGCTGAACGTCTCAAAAAACCAATCAGAGATCCGAGTGTCTTTATCAAAACGATTACTGTAATTGCACGATACTTCTTGTTTCTGTGACATGTGTCTGTCCACACGACAGCACAAAGCTGACAGTCAGCAGCACTAGAACTGCTCAGTTCTCCTTGATCCTCTGAACACCTCCGATATGTTCAATTTGGCCCATCTGACTCCAAATTACAATGCAACTGGCAGCTCCCTTCACAACTGCAATCTACAAGTAGCCCCTCTCAGTTATCTTCTCATAATCTCTCTATGGGATTTGTGGTAAACAAAGTGACACTGAGACCGGTTTGTTTCCAGTTGTTTTATTTTGACACTGCCAGTAGGGGAAACTTTGACAGTCTAGTCAAGTCACGTACCTAAACATTTGTAGTGTGTATATATATATATATATATATAGCCTGCACACTGACATTCTCGCTTAACAGACCGCAGAAAGCAAACAAGAGTGTAAGCAGAGCGCTGCCTGAGTAAAAGCAGGAAGACCCGTGTCATGTGTGGGGTTTCGAGTTGGTGACAATAGACATTCCTTCTGCTGATTCATGAAGCCTTCAGTGATCACAGTTCCGAGAAAGGCAAGTTAAATTTCCCCCTTCCCCACCACGAAGTCACATGACCGAGAGGGAGGGGGGGGAGTGAAATTGCAGGTACAATTTTTATTATTACATTATTTGGTATAATAACAGAATTGCAGAGCGTGTGTTGTAGTTGTGGAGCGTGTATTGTAGTTGTACAGGAGAGGCCGAAACCTCAGTTCTTCCCATCAATATAACTGTATCACTGTCCTATGATGGCCACAAGTACCTGCCGAAACGTGTTGCAGTGAATGTGATGAATAAATGAATATACAGACATTTGTAGTGTTGTATTGTAGTGTTGTATTTTATTGTTTTATTGTAGTGTTGTATTGTAGTGCTGTATTGTATTGCTGTACTGTAATGTTGTATTGTATTGTTTTATTGCAGTGTTGTATTGTAGTGTTGTATTGTGCTGTATTGTAGTGCTGTATTGTAGTGTTGTATTATTCGGAGAATCAATAAAACAACATTCATACAGCTCCATTCTTTAATCTCGGCTTTAAATGGCCTAATTTGTTAGTTTTACGCCGCGGATGTTTTGCCCCTCGGGTAAAATGCCCCGGTGCTGCTTGTGGAGGGAGTTGGATGGTCCCCAGAGCCGGTCTGGACGCTTTCGAGGGCTTTTTTTGTAACCGAGCCCATATCGCCACGATCATCAGCCGGTTGTCTATCACTGAAGTGACTGAGCTACCCAACTTCCCATTGTAATGAAATGAATTATGAAACTCTAAACTAAACTAAAGCTGTTGTCAGCTGATACTATGAAGACTGGATGATCGCATTAGAGCACGGAGCCGGTGTCTGCCAGACGTGTTTGTATGTCCGACATCGACAGGGCTTCTGAAAGCATTAAATATGTAGAACAGTGCACACGTAAGTGCATCGTCAGACTGCCTGCCTGGTAGAAATATCTTCTGAGCAGTCGGCGAATTGTGGCACCGTCTGATCAGAGCGGTAACTATATGTGCCATCTGTCCTTAAACTAAACTGTCTTTGCATTTCCCTATACAACAAAGAGCCAAACGCCCTTTGTACAGTGTTAATTGGCCTTCGTACAAGAGACAGTCACTGTTTACTGTGCGGTACGAACTGAAATTTTAGGCCCATTCACAAAATAGCGAAAGGCAACTATTGGCTTCGTCATGTCTGTCTGTCCGTCCGAACGGAACAACTCAGCTGGGTGGATTTTCGTGAGATGTGACTTTTGAGTATTTTTCGAAAGTCTGTCCAAAAAATCAGGTTTCATTACAATCTGACACCAATGACAGATACTTTACCCGAAGACCAATATAAATTTTTGATCATATCTCTTTCAGTTCTTCTTAGAATGAGAAATATTTCAGACACAAGATGTAGAGGAAACCAAAACATACATTTTATGTTCAATAACCTTTTTATCGAAAGCCGTGCCTGCTATGAGATAATGTGGACATATTTTCTAGAGCCGGGCAGGCAATACATGATAATGTGGGGCAAGAGCATTGCAGGCTGGATACATAAAGCTACAAACACACACTCGGGATACGTAATACTTATTGCTTTTCCCCTGCAACATTGGTTCCACGAACGCGCCTCAGTGTTACATTAAGCGTACAGTGCCTGTCTTGTTTAGCTGTATCCCATGTATACAGTGCAGATGTTACTCGCTATTTCGCTCAGTTACCTGCTACCAAATGTGACGTAGTCTGCTTCCGAAAGTTAAACGTACCTGACGTCTCGACAACTTCTCCGACACTGCCGTCTGTCGGGTAGCCTACAGTTGCAGGCTGCCCGTTACCGAGACCAGGTATCAACAGGTTGGGTGCGCAATTCAGTGTTTTCACACCTTCAGAAACTGACTGTGGATGAATGACTGCACGTGTTTTGTTCTGGTCGCGAGATCAAACACTGGCGTTTTGGGCGAGAGTTTGGTATTAGGTTAGGAGTCCCTCGCCAGTCGAGGGACAGACTGCTGAGAAACAGGACGACTGGCTAGGGACTAATGTCTAAATGGAGAGAGGTCCGGAGAACCGCGCAATGTGATAACATTCAGCAGCGTTTAGGTAAGTCTGCGCAAATAAAGGGATAGAAACGACGCTGCACAAATGTGACTTCGGCAAATGGGACCAAATATACAAACAAGTAAGGAAATATAAGACTTGAAGCATTTTCGACGCGCAGTTTCAACGAAACGTTCTGAGATTCTAAGCAGTGTTATGATTGTTCGGTTCGAAATGCGACATTTTGGAGATCTGATTTGTCTCCGTCATCAGGATCGTCATGTCAGAGCCTATCAACCTCCAGTACAGCACCAGGCCGGTCTCGGACCCAGGCCTTATATCGTTTGTGTAAACACCCAGAAAACCGCAACATCCACTTAGAGAGAGTGACAGACATAATGTATATTGTGCTTTTCTGTACAGGGTTATTTTGTAGCGTTCATTACTGCAGTAAGTACTGGCGTATCAGGGTAGAGATGTGAGCAGAGACACACGACTGGTTAGCAGAGACACACGAGTGGCTAGCATAGACACGCGAGTGGCTAGCAGAGACACGCGAGTGGCTAGCAGAGACACACGACTGGCTAGCAGAGACATGCGACTGGCTAGCAGAGACACACGACTGGCTAGCATAGACATGCGACTGGCTAGCAGAGACACACGAGTGGCTAGCAGAGACACACGACTGGTTAGCAGAGACACGTTAAGTCCTGACGTGAAATATGCAACCTGTTTTAACCGATTATAACCAAAATGAAATGGGTCGACATATTTTAGAAAAACCCTCCCACGCTGAATTTCACTAATACCTGCCGATGTGTTCTGTCGCTACAAAACACGGACAGAGATATGTAGCCATCTTTGCAACATGTCACTGTGTCACTGTCTCACTGCGGACCCCTCAAAATGGATAACGACGTAACGGATATATAATCAACTGACTTCTGTATCATAATCGACGCTGTTTCCTCTACCAAAGATGTTTGTGTTTCGTGAGGCGGTAACGATGGCTCCTTCAGACAGCCCCACAGACGGCAACAGAAATGTAACCTGCACTACCAAATTTATGGAGCGCTGTGGGCGAGATGGAGAGCTGTTATGCTACGGCCAGCTTGTCTTTACTAAACAGTCCTTGAGAATCACGAAATATCTGCAGTGTGAATGGTACAGCATGTCCTGTTCCGTGTTGTAGTTACCGGTTTAGTCATTTACCATTTAAATATCGCCTTGTGGTAACTACATGTACGGCCAGTTTTGACACTAATATATATGTAGGTTTTTTTTATTTTCATGTATGTGTCCATATTGTTTGTGTCATTCTTAAAACAATTAGCGGTTACTTTCCTCCACAGTTTGTGTTTGTAATAATGACGAAATGTGTTTACTTAGAATAACTCCAGGCTTCAAAAACCCTACGGACTGCGGTACTGATCTGTGGTACTGATCTGCGATATTGGTCCGCGGTACTGGTCTGCGGTATTGATCTGTGGTACAGATCTGCGGTATTGATCTGCGGTACTGATCTGCGGTATTGATCTGCGGTACTGATCTGTGGTATTTATACACGTAAATTATTAATTGGTTATTGTGTTCAACATATCCCACTTCTCGGAACACATTTTAATATTATCCTCCCACATTAACGTATTTTCTTCAACATTTCCCATCCTTTTGCGTTTTGACACTAATAATTTTTACTGCCGTATTTCAAACTGTACCTGCCCAAAGCGCTGGCACATCACCCTGGGGTTCTCAAGACTTTAATTTTTTGTTCCGAGAAATTCAAACTGGCAACTTCCCCTTTCTAATATTTTCTCCACAATTTCTGTTTTTTTTTTCTTCCCCTTAGGTCCAAATATTTTCTCAATTTTTAATTACAAACTTGCTGCAAACTTGTTTCCCGTTCACTCACGCGCGCATTAAAACCAGAACGCTATCACTCTGTGGGGCTACAGACAGCCCAGGAGTCACTGAAATGAAATACTGGAATGGTTGTTAAAATGTTCTGAAGTCATGGACGCGAGTGGAAGATAAACAAAGTAATGACAGAAGTAATTTTATTGTACCACGGAGTGGTGGCTAAAAGCTCATAAAAATGGCGTCCGGCAGCGGAAAGTAATAAAGTTGGGGCAGTAATTGCGCACTTGCTCTTGCGAGAAACTAATAGTCGATAGTGATATGGTCTGTGACAAGTGGGGGAGGTCAGTGTGATTTGGAGAACACGCAGACTTTGGAGGACAAATATGTGGTACAGAAAAGAGAGATGATGCAGTGTGTGTGTGTGTGTGTGTGTGTGTGTGTGTGTGTGTGAGAGAGAGAGAGAGAGAGACTGCCTGGGCGGCTTGCCCTCAGTATTGCTTTTGTTTAAAGAAGCTCTCAATTGCTGATGTAATACAGCGTGGAAATACAGGATGATCAGTGAATAATAAATTCGAAATAGTTTTTAAGGAAACGGTCGTAGTGTAATGTGCGGTACTATCGGGGTACTTGCTTGAATGGACTAAGGAAAACCACGGATGTTTCGAAACAGCACAAACTGCTGCAAAACTAAAAAAAAAAACACTTCATATTGCAGAAGCAATTAAGGGACTACCAAATCCGCAGCAGCAGCAGCGCGAATCTCGGTGACATCATCAAGGGAAGTTCATTTTCAATCCCGTATTACTATTCACTAACTTCATCTTTTAGAATTCCCCTTCACAAGCTAATAGCTGCTAAACTGATCGAGAAGTCCTCCGTATTTTAGACAAACCGAAATTCCATTAACGCTTTCACAACAGATACAGTCCACATCCTCCCCATACTCTTGATTTGGGACCCATTTAAATATTATCCTCCGATCTACGTTTAGTTCTGTAAGTGGTTTTCTTCTGTCGGGGGTTCCTCCCAGAAGTTGCGCGCATTTCCCTTGTTACGTTGACAAATCACAGGAGACTGCAGTGGATGTGAGTGCACAAATCGTATGTTCTATGGCTCTCCTCGGCACGGCATTACTCACAGGACTTGCCACAGGATGCTGGCTTTCTTTACGGTACAACCGTCGTACTCGGCGCGGCGCGACAGAAGAAACATTCGGTAGCTTGCGTACCGACTACCTTAATTTTGGGCGGTAAACTGGGACAGAACAGAGCAGTTAGGAGGTGCAGGCGTGGATGGGGAATATATCAACATGGACAGACCGAAAACATTCACTGATCTCATCTAGCTCAGGAAAGATTTTATGAAAACTGTAATGAACATTCGAGTTGCATAAAGGTCAAGCCATTTGGTGACCAGCTGAGTGGCCATTTGGTGACCAGCTGAGTGGCCTTTTGTGACCAGCTGAGTGGTCATTTGGTGACCAGCTGAGTGGCAATTTGGTGACCAGCAGAGTGGCCATTTGTTGAGGAGTTGAGTGGCCGTTTGGTGACCAGCTAAGTGGCCGTTTGGTGACCAGCTGAGTGGCCATTTGGTGATCAGCTGAGTGGCAATTTGGTGACCAGCAGAGTGGCCATTTGGTGAGGAGCTGAGTGGTCATTTGGTGATCAGCAGAGTGGCCATTTGGTGAGGAGCTGAGTGGTCATTTGGTGACCAGTAGAGTGGCCATTTGCTACTCAAGAGTTCTGCTCCGTGTTGTGCTATTTTAACCCAAACACTTAATGAGATAACGGATTTTCGCTGTGAGATATACTGTACAGATAGACAGAGAGACAGGGAGCAGCGACTCTGCACAAAATTAAACTGAACAAAACATAGGAAACTTAAACGACTACCGGTTAAATTCCATTGCCACTACGGCGAATCTACATTGACCAAACGATAACATCTCACCCTCAGAAAGGTCACCACCAGATAACAGCAGACCTTCCAGCCAACAGGCAAAGCAATTTTATTGTTATATTTAATATTCAATATGTAAATATTACATCTGAATTATATCTTATTAGTATATTTTATGTAGAATTTCCACGAATATTTTAACTAGTATTTGTAATACGAGATATCGTAACGTCCAAAGCACCAACAGCTGTACACACAAACCACTCTGAAGACTAGCCTGAAAATGGCTTTGTATACGAGCCGAAACATGTGGCTAGAAATAGAACTAGTAATTCTAATAATCTGAGAGTTGTGTACGGCTATGTAATTTTATAATTTTACAGTACATATAAAATGAAAGCCTTGCGGCAATTGATGGGCGTATATTGAATTTTTTATGGAGTGCTGTAAGTTTGTATGGAGTGCTGGTAAGTTTGTACGGAGTGCTGTAAGTTTGTATGGAGTGCTGTAAGTTTGTATGGAGTACTGTAAGTTTGTATGGAGTGCTGTAAGGTTGTATGGAGTGTTGTAAGTTTGTATGGAGTGTTGTAAGTTTGTATGAAGTGTTGTAAGTTTGTATGGAGTGCTGGTAAGTTTGTATGGAGTGCTGGTAACTTTGTATGGAGTGCTGTAAGTTTGTATGGAGTGCTGTAAGTTTGTATGGAGTGCTGTAAGTTTGTATGGAGTGCTGTAAGTTTGTATGGAGTGCTGTAAGTTTGTATGGAGTGCTGTAAGTTTGTATGGAGTGTTGTAAGTTTGTATGAAGTGTTGTAAGTTTGTATGGAGTGCTGGTAAGTTTGTATGGAGTGCTGGTAAGTTTGTATGGAGTGCTGGTAAGTTTGTATGGAGTGCTGGTAAGTTTGTATGGAGTGCTGTAAGTTTGTATGGAATGCTGGTAAGTTTGTATGGAGTGCTAGTAAGTTTGTATGGAGTGCTGTAAGTTTGTATGGAGTGCTGTAAGTTTGTATGAAGTGCTGTAAGTTTGTATGGAGTACTCTAAGTTTGTATGGAGTGCTGTAAGTTTGTATGGATTGCTGTAAGTTTGTATGGAGTGCTGTAAGTTTGTATGTAGTGCTGGTAAGTTTGTATGGAGTGCTGTAAGTTTGTATGGAGTGCTGTAATTTTGTATGGAGGGCTGGTAAGTTTGTATGGAGTGCTGGTAAGTTTCTATGGAGTGCTGGTAAGTTTGTATGGAGTGCTGTAAGTTTGTATGGAATGCTGGTAAGTTTGTATGGAGTGCTGGTAAGTTTGTATGGAGTGCTGTAAATTTGTATGGAGTGCTGTAAGTTTGTATGGAGTGCTGTAAGTTTGTATGGAGTGCTGTAAGTTTGTATGGAGTGCTGGTAAGTTTGTATGGAGCGCTGGTAAGTTTGTATGGAGTGCTGTAACTTTGTATGGAGTTCTGTACGTTTGTATGGAGTGTTGTAAGTTTGTATGGAGTACTGTAAGTTTGTATGGAGTGCTGTAAGTTTGTATGGAGTGCTGTAAGTTTGTATGGAGTACTGGTAATTTTGTATGGAGTGCTGTAAGTTTGTATGGAGTACTGTAAGTTTGTATGGAGTGCTGTAAGTTTGTATGGAGTGCTGTAAGTTTGTATGGAGTACTGGTAAGTTTGTATGGAGTGCTGTAAGTTTGTATGGAGTACTGTAAGTTTTTATGGAGTGCTGTAAGTTTGTATGGAGTGCTGTAAGTTTGTATGGAGTGCTGTAAGTTTGTATGGAGTGCTGTAAGTTTGTATGGAGTACTGTAAGTTTGTATGGAGTGCTGTAAGTTTGTATGGAGTACTGGTAAGTTTGTATGGAGTGCTGTAAGTTTGTGTGGAGTACTGTAAGTTTGTATGGAGTGCTGTAAGTTTGTATGGAGTGCTGGTAAGTTTGTATGGAGTGCTGTAAGTTTGTATGGAGTACTGTAAGTTTGTATGGAGTACTGTAAGTTTGTATGGAGTGCTGTAATTTGTATGGAGTACTGGTAAGTTTGTATGGAGTGCTGTAAGTTTGTATGGAGTGCTGTAAGTTTGTATGGAGTGCTGTAAGGTTGTATGGAGTGTTGTAAGTTTGTATGGAGTGCTGGTAAGTTTGTGCAAGTAACGTCCCGTTAAGAGATTAATATTTCAACTTAAAGGACGTACTGACCGGTGTTGCAATGGATACATAAATTCATGCAGCTGGACAAAAACTTTGTGTGGTACATTGAAGGAAGGGCGCTTGCTGAGAGTGTATGAGTACAGGGTGCTGGGGTGCGAGAATATTCGGAGGAAGTGACAGAAAGAGAACGAAGTGGGTGTGGCACGTGACACACACGGGATATATGTGTGAAATATATAAATAATTTTGGCTGGGAAATCTGAAGGGAAGCGACCACTTGGAAGCCATAATCTTAGATAGGAGGATAATATTAAAATAGGTCATACAGAAGTAGTCTAGAAACGTGTAAATAAATTAATTTGGGCCAGCATAAACACAGATAGCTGACTGTTAGGGATGTGGGAATGAAATTTAGAATTGCCACAGAGTGCGAAGGATTTTCGGAGTAATTTTTTTGATAGCAGCTTCTCAAAAAGAAATATGAAGTTGTTTAGTTTGTCAGTTGGTTATGTAGTTATTTATATACTAAACAGAACAAATTACAGCCAAATTCGCTGCGGCAATATTCATTATTAACCCTTTTCAGCACTGTGTTTACCAGGTATACCAACTGCAGAAAATTAAAAATCTACCCATTTTTACTTACACATTGCTTTGATGTGTTAATCATGATTATCAAATTAAACAACGATTATGCCCCTCAGCACCACCAGCCTATGAATGTTTTATTGAGAGCACACTGTTTGGTTAATTTTACGGCAGGTTTGAAACTGCACCACAGTCCTGTGAAGAGGCATGAATTTAAATGGGATTATAAACTGAGTTCCAAATCACTTTGTATTCATTCTTCCCATAGCGGTTCATTCTGGCATATTCTGTGTTTCCTAGCATGAAACACTGCATGAAGCTGGTTGAATGACGCATCCGTGCCAGTAGGTACTGTATAGTGTGAGTTCGTCGTTGCGTGGTTCAGTACAGACGGACGTACTGCAGAGTTAGGTGATCGGTTTTTGTGAAATTTGTTTTGAAAATAATTCCACTGGGAGTAACTAACTAACACACCAACTAACATAAAAACTAACTAAATAACTACACGAAGCAGCGCCCTTCCAATTCCTCACCTGCTGAAGACATTTCCCACAATTGATTCAAAAAGATATTGTATTACGTTTTCAGTATTCCCCGTCCCTTGTCGACGCCCTGAACCACATAGTCCCAGTCTGCGCCATTCCATCCTATTTTTTGCTTCCGAACCTGTTTGCATTTCTCTTTTCCTCTATTCTAAACTGGATTTCATCACGTGAATAATATTTGATATCATGAAGCTGCTCATTATGCAATTTTTTGTAATCTTCCTTTACTCCTTTCCTGTCGGACCCGAACACCACCGTACGTCTCTTTTACTGTCTCCTTCTCGGGATCAAGCAACACCGTATATCTCTCTTTACTGTCTCTCTGTCGGGTTCAAGTACCACCTATGTCTCCCTTTACTGTCTCCTTCTCGGGTTCCAGCACCACTGTATGTCTCCCATTACTCTCTCTCTAGGGTTCAAACACCAGTGTATGCCTCCCATTACTGTCTGTCTGTCTGTCGGGTTCAAGCACCACCTATGTCTCCCTTTACTGTCTCTCTGTCGGGTTCAAACACCACTGTAGGTCTCCCATTTTGGTACGCTGTAATAGTTCAACAGCAGCTTTAATAAGATTAAAATCCTCTCGCTTTTCTCGGAACGCAGTCCGGTCAACAGTACAAACCTTCCGGAATACCTTGCTGCCTTCTTCAGGTAGTTAAAGTAAAAATACAGTCTCTTAAAAATTAGGTCCTTCAGGTGGAAGGAACAGTTTAGAAATTTAACTTTGGTTATGAAAATTGTTATGTCGAAATTTCCTTCGAAAGGAAGTTTTGTAAATTTTAATTCGTATTATTGAAACTTGAAAGAACAGCATGGGGACAATCCGACCCATTTTGATGACGAATCGCTGTTAAATTGACACTTGTCCCTGGTGCCAGAATACACAAGGAACCAGACGGCTTTAACAGCTCAGTACAGTCCGTGACCTCTCTCAACTGCAGTGCACCATGTCGACCATTCTACGTAAGGGTCTTTACTTGATACAGCTTCGCAAAATAATCGAATACACAAAACCAAAGTACAAATATCACACACTAAAAATGGAGGTAGCATATTACCAGGGACAGCTGGTGGCAAGTAGCATATTACCAGGGACAGCTGGTGGCAAGTAGCATATTACCAGGGACAGCTGGTGGCAAGTAGCATATTACCAGGGACAGC
>Ga0123353_10008222_pt1 | contig 14216 bp, 10 predicted proteins | sample TergutLab28metaG_3_FD_92763 | JGI IMG/M metagenome (GOLD analysis project Ga0123353, IMG submission 92763) | Labiotermes labralis P3 segment gut microbial communities from Petit-Saut dam, French Guiana - Lab288 P3 | ecosystem: Host-associated > Arthropoda: Insects > Digestive system > Gut ... | reverse complement strand
TATTTTAAAATTTAAGAACCCCCTAAAAAAAAAAAATATAAAAAAAAAAATTTTAATATTTTTTTGTTTGGGGGGGTTTGGGGGGGGGGGGGGGGGGGGGAGAGAGAGAGAGAGAGAAAATCTTAAATAAAAAAGACTGAAATGAGGATTGTATTGGATTTGCTGAGTATAGAATTTAGAGATGGTTGCTGACCAGCTGCAGCATGCCTGGCTATCATCTTGTGACCATGAGTAAGAATTAAGTGCTCTGAGAGCACAGACAAGAAGGCTGTATAACTGGGCTGATAATAACAGGTGACTGGAACTCTAGGAAAACCAAATGAACTTGTGTGGTGGAGGTGAGGTGCTGGCAGGTTATCAAATGTGTAGTGAGCAGAGAAAGTTATGTTGGCGAGTAAACTAGGCATCATAAACGTAACTGTGGGATGGTGTACTCAGACAGTAAGATAGACTGCAAGAGATCTGCAGAGTCCTTATCCAGCTTCCAAAGGAATTATAAGCTGGTAGATGAACAGGGAGGTTTGGAATCTGTCTCTAAGGATGATCAGGAGCCAAGATAGAGTAGTCAGTATAGTGACTAGACTTTGGGCTGGTTGATTTGGGGCTGGGCTTGAATCTGACAGGAGTGTGAGATTTTTCTCTTCCCACAAAACATTCAGCCCAGCTTTTGGGTTCATCCAAGCCTCCTGTTCAGTGGGCACCAGGGGATGTTTTCTCAGGATGAAAGGGGCTGGGACATGGGGTTGACCACTCACCTCCAAGATTAAGAATGAGTGGAGCTATATCTCCATGTTACCTATATGCCTCATTGCCATGTGGAGGGACAACTTTATCCTTTTATCTTTACCAGCAGGGTGATCAGGCATTTCTATATAAGATGAGTAGGAGGCATTTCCAAACCATTTAAATCAGGAGGGACAAATGAGTGTGTGCCTGCACAAAAATCTGATTAGATGAATTGTCTTGAGCTTAAAACATATTGTTGAATAAATGTAAATTTGGTAGATTTTCACATGGAGTATGGTGGATAGTGACTATCCCAATATTGAAACTGCTGGGCATGCAAAGCTGGAAAATACAGTGAACCCTCAGCTATCCGATCTAGCGGAGATGAAGGTTGGATTGGAAAAGCTGGTAAGTCGGCTGTTTGAGGTCAGCTTCCTAGCCTGTAGCATAGCCTGTAGTTACAAAGTTTGGAGACAAGTAACTGAATCTTGGCAGTGCTGTAGCACAGAACAACAAGTCTATAGTTTTAAACTAGAATTGGAAAAAGAGTCCTAAAAACATATTTTAAGGTTAAAATGTATGTTGGGCGCTTCTGCCACTTCACAAAGTTTGACCTATATTATGTAGGCTACATGATCAGCTCCCAAAAAAGTACAGCATAATATCTTATGTAAATGCTAAATTTAAGTTTTTACACACAAATTATTTAGGTCACATAATGTGGGGTTCAGTTGATGGAAGTCAGATGACCAAGGGTTCACTATATACCAAAGCTCTTCTTCATAATATGGGGACATGGGACCATACAATAAGGAAAACAATGACTGCAAAATCCACTTTTGCTGTCATTTTAATAGTAGTAACTGATGAACCAGTGTACCTGTCTGTAAGGAATTTGATATCCTGTACTATGTGAAACTTTTTGTCTGTTTAGAACTGTAAATTTTGTGATGGTGTTTGCATTTATGTCTGACAAGGTTCAGGTTAATGAAATTATGCACAGGAATTGGTGCCAGGTATGTATGATGATTAGTTGATATTTAACTGATGTCTCTTCAGCAGTTTTTAACAGTTCTCCATGCTTGTGTGTGTTAAAATGTATCTATAAATAACATAATTAACTGACCATACAGTCACTACACTGTACACAATTTAAAAAATTAAACAGAAAGTAATTTTTCATGATTGTTTTGTCTGTAATGATTACTGGTGTTTTATGCTGTTGCAGAGACAGTCAAGGAATATGTTATTGTAAGCTGTACAGATAGTGAAGAAGAGCAAAACAGTGAAAATAAAAACAAGCAATTAAACAAAAGTGATGAGCCCATTAAAACAGAGGAGTCCAAAACTGTGAAAGCTGTCAGTAAAGAACCACCAACTAAGAAGAAAGCAGTACAACAGAAGACAAAGCAGCCAACAATCATTAATTTCTTCAAGAAAAACTGCTGAAATTTGTGTTATTCCCAGTTGTTTTGTATATTATTTTGAGGTGTGTGTCCTTTTACGCTCATTGCACTATTCTGTTTGAATGTAAAATTTACTGAAGTTTGAGAACAAAATGTTAAGTAAAATTGTTATCAAGTTTCTTTCCTTTGAGATGTGTTGCCTTATGAAGATTTTGCTGAGGAAGGTGTGTTAAATGTGATTACTTAATATGTACCAATCTTGCATTTGTATAAGTGCTGGAATGTTTAATGTTGTGTGCTGGGCTGAAATGGAAGTAACTGGGTTGTCAGTTCTTTTACAGTAATTTTTGTGTTCAGTACTAAACTGAAATGTTATTGGTATATCACTGTAAGGCTAGTGTATCATCACTGACTTCTTTTTTATCCTAATACAGGATTAGTCTAGTGCCCACCATCATACTCTTGTAAGGTATACTCAATATATTTTGTATTAAGTCAATATTAGTCAGTGTTATTGCAAATTATCCATAGAGAAACGAGTATTTCATCTATTTACAATTGTGGAATGACTGAAGAGTTTGGAATCCTTCTGGAAAAAGAGAAATTACAACAATATCCTGTGTGACACATGTAGAAATATACAGATGGAAGTCTGCTGAACAATATCATTGGCTTTTGTGCATATCACTGGATTTATGTAAGCTAGTGTTCTTTCATGGAAAACTGATGATTGGCCAGTGAGAAAGATAAATTTTGTTTAGGGTTGAACTCCTTGCAGTGGTGAAGATACTATTTAACCCTCTAATGCTGAATTAAATCCCTCTGCACAACAGCAGCGTGCCAAGCTTTTTAACTGGGGATTTTAATTTTTAATGCTTACTCTTACAAAAAAAGCACATCTCATATTCTTTTCCTTCAAATCTAAGGAAATAAAATTTTGCACTCTGCTTATGAATTGGGTAATCTGGGAAAAAATATTCATCTATTTTTATAATAAATTTAGGCCTGTGAGTGGTATGCATTATATAAAATGTACAAAATAGTTCATTACTCACATAATTCTGGCTGCTGCAGAAGGTCTGTGACACCTTGGATCACTGTTTTATCATGACACACAGTATTCACAATAGGGGTGATTTACAAATTTACTGTGGTGTGATATTCCACAAAACAAGACACCATGCACAGGCCCACAACATGCCTGGCGCACTTATACACTGTGCCCTCTCTGTGGCCGTGAAATGAACACAAACAGCAACGCAGTTTGTTGGATGATTTTGCTGGCCAGTGTTTGTTATGGTGACTGGAGTTGCAAAACATGTTGTGGCCGCACTTGGTCTTCCAACCAATCTGGGGGGTGGAGTGATCTTGGCTTTTTCAAGCTTCTTCAATCAAATTCCTCACCAGAAGGAACCTGAAATCTCGGTGGGTATATTTAGCCCCACATGAAGGTAACAGAATCCAACTGTTGAGTTCTCATAGATCCAGCAGGTGGGAAAACAACTTCATGGTCCACTTGAAGGTACGTCGACTAATCGAATAGCTGTTGGCCATACGATCAGAATTGTTGACTGAACCCATGTGCTGGTTGTACCATTCCACAATGTGAGTTTTCACGGGGTGGTTTCTATTGTAAGAAAGATTTCCTTTTGCTGGTGATGGGTCCATGTTAGTCAGCATGTACATTTTTGTCTGTCCTTCCAAACTAATGCAGTCAAACCTCCCCTGGTCTTCACCCCTATGTAACCCCTTTTCAGTTTCAGTTGTTGTGGTCCAAAGTCACAGGGCATATCTTTTCGGTTGGGCCGTACTGTGCCGCATGAATTTATTTTACGTCCAAGTCATCAAAAAGTCTTGGGGATGAAAAGAAATTATCCATAAATATTTTGTGCCCTAAGCCTGTAACTCTGCAAGTCAAATGTATAACAGTCGCGTGTGTTGCAGTCATATCGTCAATGGCAGAGTGTGAGTCTTTACCCAAGTATGCTCTCATGTCATTTATACCCTGATTCATCATGGAGTTTGTAAATTTTGATGCCAAAACATTTTCTTTTCATTGGAATGTACTGCCTGAAATGTTCAGTGTGTCAGATTTTATCATGTCCAGCAATTCTCATACTGAAACTTCTGGGCAAACAGACTGATGGACGTGACCTGCGCTGTATGAATGCAGTTTATGTGCTGTGCACAGAAACATTTCACACTGTAGTTGCAGGGGCATATTTAACTGTGGTGCATGAAGGCTGAGGTAGCAGTATCCAACACACATATTTTATGTAGCTTTATTTCCGGTAAATGCTCCCATTACATATGATAAGAATTACACTACAGCTACGTAAATAGTATAGACAGAATGGAGTAACACAATGCTATATGAAGAAAGTTTGTATTTTGCCACATGCAGTATTGAAGAGAGAGGCATTCCCTTCCTAATTTCTTCATTGGTCCAGTTCAAAAGTGAAAGAAAATAATTTTCATATACACTGTGATATTAGAGTTATAAGCTTATTGCAGGCTAGTAACTTATATTGCATTAGTATATTTTTCTGTGTAACACTTTCCATGCTACAACCATGTCTTGTTTTGGATATTAAACTTTTTTTCTGAATTTATTCATATTTAACAAGGTGAGTGAAGTTCTGTCCTGCCTACCCTCAGTTAATGGTATCTGTTTAATTTCTTTTATATGCTTTGTCACTTGTTATCATTACAGGTTGGGAGTTCTTGCACTTTTGAACTAGGTCTGTTGATATCATCATTAGCTACATCACTGTTTCTGAGTCTGATACAGAGTTATAACCTGTTAAGTTCTGTAGCTCCTCCCACAGAAGTATATAACATATTTCTGAAATAAATCCTTCTTTTTCCTCATAGAGTGGCATAGGGAAAGACAGATAATCATTATCACATTTTGTGAATATAACACAACATATCTTGTAGGGCAGCTTTATAACTTATATTCCCCACCAAATATTCAGGTGAGCAAATGAAATAGAATGAGATAGTTGTGACATGTGGTGCATGTGGGGAAGAGAGGATAGGTGCATACAAGGCTTTGGTGGGGAAACCTAAGGGAATGAGACTACCAAGAAGACCTAAATGGAGATAGTAGGATACTAAAATGGATCTGTAAGAAATAGGATGAACAACTGTTGAAGTGTTGATGGGCCTTCGGGTTGTGTAGGATGTGGGGAATTTCTTGAGTAGCCAAGCTCTTCAAGAAGGACTTTCCTTCATGGAGTGCATGAGTCAGTTACTTTCTCTACTAGCTTAATTTATACCTGTCACAAATTGTAGCTGTTGTTATGGCATATATCACAGGTATTTTTCAACTTGGCCTTGTTCGTTTGTGCATTATTACTTATTCTTCATTCTCAAAGTAGAAGGCAGTTATGATTATGTATTCTAGTGTGCAGCTTGTAGAGGCCTTTGGTAATCAGATTTCTGACAATTTTTTAATGATTTCATATTCCTTCATGTACAATTTTTAATCTCGTGTTCAACGAAGGTTTTGTTTTTTAACACTTTGTCATTGAACAGTATATACATATGTGGTGTGGTGCTCAAAATGCCGAATGTCATGTTAAGTATATCTGCTGTTATGCAGCTTCCATTTAAATACCATTCTTCTACAGATCATATTGGCCTGCAGTTCTGGCATGAAAGGTTTAATACTACATAAAGGTATAAATTCATGTATTTGTGTGAATGTGTTAATAGATCCATTTTATTAGTGTTATACAATGTGAGACAAATAGACTGCTTCTCAGGAAAATCACTACTAGTTTATTAATCTGTGACTCAGGAAAAAATTGAAGTCTGTGCTGTAGGGTGTCACATCATTATGGTGGTAAATTCACTTCTGCCACTTCACTCAAAAACTGGCTGGATAAAGGTCTGGGAAGTGTTGGGAACAGGGTACAGGTCTGTACTGGAACCATGCTGATCTAAAACACTTTGTAGTTAATGGGTACAGTATTTGTTACATGATAAACTGTATTTTGATATTTACTTTTTGCAGATTTTGTACATCCACAATTTGGCATCTGCTAGTGCCATCTCCTCCATCACTCTATGAAGAAAGTTCCTTATTTCAGAAACATTTGTTTCATGCATTGTTGTAGGCATGCAGTTATATTTAGTTTACAAAGCCATTTGCTCTAATTAAAAAAAGTATGGATGGTCTAAGACACGTGCTAGTTACATTTTACTTTTTAGGACAATCCTCAGTTTGATGTGTTCTTATGCTGAACACCACATGCAGTTCAAACGGTAATTATCGTGGCTTTTGAGGGAAGGGAATGAGCAATGAAAAGCATGACCCACCCGGACATTTCAGGCTGTTTTTCTGTACCATGATATTGATTACCTCTGATGTGTAAGATGTGCAGCTGCCAAACATTAGATCCACTTAATTTTAGGTTTAGTAGGTCAATTTTGGTATGTTACAAGTCACTGACCCCAAGTGTTATTAGCAGCTTTGACTTCCAGCCTGTGAATAAATCAATAACCTGGTTTTGGAATTTCAGAAATAATTCTGCAGACATGTTAAAAACTGGCTTTCTGAAGGTGGCTGTGGCCGATGACTGGAAAGTCCAGCAGGGCTCATTTGGCATACTTGGCAGTTCATCTTGGGCCATTTTGTGACTATGGTACATTTTTTATTATCCAGAGCAATGGAATGGAAAGAAGCATAAAAAATCAGACAACACAGGCAGTCCAGAATTACTGTATAGAGTTTTCAGCTGACACTGTAATTTTAACTAACTATTGATGTTTAGATCATAATTTTAGCAGATCAAAACTTCACAGCATGTAGGATTGGGAATGTGTGGTCCATATCGACTATTTCTAGATTGTAGATTCTGAAGGACACTGGAGAACAGAAATGAAAATGTTATAGGAAGAGTGGGGAAGAGACAAATAATGATTCAGGGTTGTCTGTCAGTAGGTTATTGTTAGCAGCCTTGAGTAAATTCAGCAAGGAGTAAAAACTAGATGTGCACAGATAGTCTGTAATCCATATTCAGATAAATGGGAATATACCTTACGTACAGGGATGTTTGAAGTAGGACAAATTGTGAGCAGCCTGGCCAGATGTGTAGATTTGAGGTGTTTATCATGGTGAATGTGAAGAGTATGGCCTTGAGGTATGTGACATTGTGTATCTGGTACAAACATTTTCAGAGAACCTCTCTGTCAGACCACATGCCATCACACCCCAGAAGACCATAATCTTAAGATCCATGTATAAGTATTCCACCTTCAGGTTTACAGCACTGTGTCATTTCTATAAACATTTATGTAATTCACTTTGGCTCAATAACAGAATTTACCAGAGTATTACTTTTTTACATTTAACAGATTCGGACCCTAAATGTGACTACTCTGTTGCCTCATTACTTTAGTCAACAGATATGTTAATTCGATCTTTGAGATAATTTACATTTGTGTATTAGAACAGGTTGCCTGTGCTGCTGTCTATCCTTAGCTGTGAGAGACAGTATCTTTAACACAGGTTGTAAGGAAAAGTGCTAAACCCTGTATATGTTTGGCTTTTGACAATAAAAAAGTGAATTGCAAATGTAAGACTGGAGGTCCGATAGTGTTGATATTCTTGGTCCCTTGAGAATTGTACCAATTAAATTGCAAGTGCACTAGTTCTTAAACTGAACACTTCCTGCGGACAAACTAGGTACTGTATTGTCTTGTAGTAACTGTATTTGACAGTGCTGAATATTTGTTTCGTCAGAGACTATTGACTAGCATGTCACAGTTTGCCTAATAGGCCTCTTTCTAAGCAGTGCCTTACTAGATGAGCATCAGCTTCAAGAAGCAGTCTAACATTGAGCAGAATGGGGCATCACCTGGCTATCTGTCACGAAATGTTCATGTATGGAAAAGGTTGCAAAACCAGAATTGTATATAAAGAATCTATGTTGAGTAGTGTGGCAAGTTACAAAAATGAGATGGAATGTTATAACTTGCTGTAGGGATGGGTTGTTGCCAGGCAATGGAATGTGAGGTAGGAATCTTGGACCAGATGTATGTTATTATCAAATGCTCTTCATTTCTTCAGTGTGAATATGTTCTGTGTGTGTGTGTGTATACACACACACACAGGGGTAATAAAAATTCTTTGAATGTTTGAAATCAGATTTCATAACACTCATTAAAGAGTTGTGCACTATTTCATGAAGTGTCATATGAATTCATATTGTTCAGTACTTCTGTGTAACAGAAGTGATAAATTATTTCATTGTGGAAAGGACTTTGAGATCTTTGTTAAATGGATGATTTTGTCCCAAAGTTAATGAAATGAGAAGAAACATATTCACAAGTACTTGACAACAGGGTGAGATGTAGTTTCTGACAACAGGGTGAGAGGTTTTTCATAGGTGTTTGCAAAATGTTTCTATGCATATTGCTTCTATGTAAAACTGTATACCTACATTGTTTACAGATATAGAACATGACTCCACAGAAGTTGCTAATATTTGTAGTTTTGCAGAATGTTTACCAGAAACAAGACAACCTGAAGCCTTGCAACACCCTGCAGTAAAACTAGAGGTATTTTTCGTAATGGTTTCCCGGGTTATGACAACATTTCCCCAGTTTTTGGTCTAAGATCACAATGTTCCAATAGGGTGAAATGTTTTTCACGCTGCAGTAAACTTGGCAGAGTCTATGGCTAATCAATCTGTGCAGCAGTCAAAGAAACAAATTTTATCACGCTACAGTACAACATATGCCATTCCTGTCCCCAGTATGTTACTTGTTATTTTTTTTATTATTATTATTCTGCATATCAGTCCTCAAGACTTCAATTACATGCTTCATAAATTGATATCTTGTACCATCTTGAAAGAATGTGAAAGACTTCAGTCACAAAGGTATATGCTTTCCCTTCTAGGGTCAGTAGAATTCCTTCAAAAACTATCTGGAATCCTGATATAAATTTGTGTTTAAAGAATCTCACTGGAAGATGTTACATTGTTTGAACATGCTGTAGTGAAAGGGTTAAGATGTAAAGTATGAACCTGTACCCCAGGAATTCCGTCTTTACAAGATATCTACCAGTATACTTTGATATACTTCTGATTGGTTGCGTTTTCTTTTGTGAACCACTTCTGGTTACAAACATCCATTTTCCTTATCCTGCTAGAAGGGGAAGGTGACATGGGGGCCCTGCTTGGTGCAAAGAGTGATTGTAGTTCTGCAAGCATAATCTGTGGACTTACGTGGTGAAACTTTGTTATGAAGTATTCTCTTTTACAACCTTCCTTTCATAATCGATGTTGCAGAGATATAAAATATGGGGTTAATATCCTCTTAGAACATGTAAAAAGTCTGTCCTTCTCATTGAAATATCTGTTTCCAGAGTAGTTACAGTGGTTATGACTGGTTCTGTGAGCACTGTTTCACAGTTTATTCATATGGCCTTAGTTATGCATGGTTTACTAGTAGTGGAAGGCTGACAATGGGAGATGTGATGGGTAGATTGTACTTCAGTTTACTTTAATACGGGAGAAGCATTTGTGCTGGAATTGTGAGGATTGTATAACATTTGTGATATCTGGTACAAGTGATGGGTTTCAATGGCGGTGTTTTGTATGAGCAGGAGGAAGTTATGGTAGTGTTTGGTGTTTTAGAAGGAAGCTATTGTGGTTGTGTTTTGTATGTGCATAAACCATCAGACAGATTAATATTAAGGAATGTGTGAAATTGATTTATCTATATGTCACTTATCTACACAGTATGAATATTTATGCTATGTGTTCTATATTACATGCATTTTGGACTCGGTATCCCATTTTTGCTCATCTTGTGTAATAATGTGGTGCATACTGCTCTCTGTACTGACATAACAGTCAATATTCTTTTCCCAAAACTTTGAATTACCACTCTTGAAGTCAGTAGAATGACAGTACTGTAAAGGCAGATCTATAAATATGTTACTCAAATGTTAAGATTTTTTAGATTATTTGTTATTGATCTTGGTCCCATTAAATTCTTACCAAACAACCTTATATTTACATTGCTCAAAGATGCCAGATGTAATTTGCTGGCTTCAACAAAATCAGGAATCTTTGCAAATATTGTATGAGAAATTGTGCTACCAACACAACCCATCCCTATATCAGACATCCACAATAGCTGTACAAAATGAAGAACACTGTAGTTCATAAGTAATTATGAATTAACACACAGAAAAGTGTGTGTCTCATAGAGATGGCAGCAGCAGTTCTGAGGTGAGACATGTCTTGCGTAGTGCTATCTTGTTCAGGCTCAACATCTCCTCCAAACGTTGCACTTTGTAGCTGCAATTTGTCTTGCACCGTTGCCGTAGCTTCTTCTCACGCCTTCCAAACTTGCTGACTCGCTCTGAAATATTCCAGTATGGCTTCTTTACTTTCCTTATACAGTAATTCTTGTGGCAGTGGTTTAGTTGTACATCTGTTACTATACACAATGTGCTGCATGGCTAGTAGGGAAAATTCACAGCCTTGTGTAATATGTACAGATATTACCTTTGGTCTTTCAGAGGGGCTCCTAAAACACAGATCTTCACCTGGAACATTAACCCTTGGATTGTGGATTCCTACTTTTACTGTACAGGGTGCTTTATGTACCCATACCTTGCTGATCATTTTCTCAACATTTGTCTTTCTAAGTTTGATTCCTACAGTCAATTACAGACAAAAAATTACTTTCAAGTTTTTCGTTTCTCATGCAACTGTGTAGATTGAAAATTGCTATTGACAAGAAAATATAGTTTTGATCAGAAATATGAATGAAATATATCTGTATTATGGTTGTTCCTGGCAGTTTTCACATTTTATTTGAATTGTGTTGATACAGCGGTCCTTTAACATCCTTTCTGATCACTGGCAAAATTTTTAGCCTGTTCTGCTGTCCTTAGCTTTTTGGACCAAGAGAACACCTTCCACGCCATCTTCCTCTGTCTTTCTTCATATTTTTAAGGGAAGCTAGTTGTTTTCACAGGACACCCATTGCTCTCATGGCCTTGCAAGTATGTTTGTTGCTGTTACCACCATCAGCCCTCATTCTTATATGTGCTCTTACCATTTCTTCTCCAAAACAAAGAAGATATAGATGCTTTGAATTATTATTCTTTTGTTGCCAATTGGGTTATTTTAGCATCCACAGTACAATTGCATTTACAAAAGTAACAGCAATCAAGCTGAGAAATAGTTTCAGATGCCTGTGCTTTGTTGATGTAGAAATGTGTTCCCTCAAGAGCTTGTCCAGAATGCCAAACCCACTTTTAGTGCCATTGTATTGCATGATGATTTGAGGTTTGTCATTTTGTTTGCTCACTCTGGCACGTGTCTTCATGATGCTGTGAAGAAAGGAGAATGGCAGCCTTGTTTCTTTCTGGTACATATGATACCCGTGTTCGGTTCTTTGGTAAAACCAAAGGTAGAAGAACAGACCTCTCTTTGTTTTCCACTGAGAAATTGTGCTGGGATTTCAGGTTCATTCTCTCCCTTAGTGTGTCAACCAGTGTCATATTCCTAGTCACAAGGATATTTGCTAGTTCATAACTTGTAAAGAAATATTCAGTGGTATCGCCTCTTCCAGTTCCATTAATGTGACAGACATCTTTGACAGCTCAAAGGCCCTGCTTTTTCTCCCTTTCTCCATCAGTCTTGTTGGTGTATACTTGCATGTTGTAGGCATAAAAATATTTTGCATCAGCAGGAACCCTTACTTTGATCCCATCCTTACTCGGTTTTGATTTTATAAACACACAGAATGGACATTTATCTCTAAACACCACCAACTGCTCATCAATAGTTGTGTGTTCGTTTAGTTTGTATGTCATTCAAAATATGCTGATGCCTTCAAATACATCTTGGAATGGAACTAATTTTTCTGTTGATTGCTTGTAGTTTTGTCATTGTAACAAGTGAGACATGGAATTTGAAAGAACTAATCCCTTGCCATTATTGCAGCAAAAATTGGTCTGGCATAGTTAGCATTTGTTGTTCACAGATTTCCTACTGGTTACTTTATTGTCCTCAGAACACCAGAAACATTCGTGAGTCACAACTCAAGCAACAAGTGACTGCAATATCTGAGCTCATTAATCAGTTACCTGTACTGTAAAGGAGTTGGTATTGACACTCTTGCAATTCTTATGTGTTAGACTATTTATATAGTAAGTTTTGGCAGAACAGTTATTTGATACTTTTTTACTAACATGGATACAAAGTGGTCCAGTTGGATTTGAAAAAACATAGGATACTGGAAAAATAATATACTCACCACGTAACAATAATTTTGTGTCAAGGGGATTTCAAAGAACAAATAAAAAAATTTGGCAAGATTGTTAGCAAATACCACCAAGACCTGTCCAAGAGAAGACCAAGCCTGGGTACATTTGGTACGCAGTCAATAAAGTAAGGGTTAATATGGAATTCTAAATATTATTTTAAATGATAGAGTTCAAGAGTGAACAGGCAGTAGGTCAGTGAATTAACAAGTACTCTAAATAACTGAGGGGCTTTTGTGGAAAGTCTTACAAGCTGAAGAGCAATATTTTCATGACAGGCCTACTGGTGTCCTTGTTTATGAATGGTTTATATTATTTTTTAATAAATACAGTGTACATACTAATATATTTATCTTGAGGTTGGTAACTTTCTGTAGATTCCCAATTGGTGGTGAGAAGAATACTTCAAAATGCAGGTACAATATAGAACTGGGTCCTAATATATCAGTGTGTCATACAACATATACCTCTTCACATTCTTAGGTGGTGTGGCATATTGGCTGATTACAGCTTCCAAACCGCACTGTGGTAGTTAGTGCTTCTGCTGTACCAGCAGTACATCACAAATTCAGCTCTTGGGTGTCTTTAGTATTCAAGTCTTGCTGTGATGTCTCTATTATGTTTTCAGATTTCTGCAGAAAAATTAAAGGAATTGTTTACAAGCATTACAGAAGGCTGTGAATTTAATTGTGATTGTTATTTATGAGCATTCATAGCTATGGAATGTGCCTGCAAGATTCTATTGTAAGTCTGCTGCTGGCATACGAAAGTCTGCGCAACAGTCTGGTTGGTAGTAAGGAAGAACATTGTTTGGAGAACGTAATTCATGTCTGGGTCCTTGATTAGGTCCCTCGGCAGTGTGTTCGCACAAGGTAAACTTGTCCTTGCACATGCCATGAAGGCATGTAAGGGGAGTGAATGTATGTCTCCAGTATGTATGTGGCTGATATATGTGAATATAAACATTGTTATGTGCATATGTGTATGATCACAGTCATATGAAAACTGTTTGCTCTGGACTTGTGTTCTAACAAGCCTTACTTGCAGATGTTGTGCCTAGAGGTATGAAACGGAACTTATGTCGCAGGTCTTCAAAGTCGCCTGCAGTGATTGTTTGCAATTGGAAGGAATGGACAGTTCCACTTCGCACGACCCAAGAATGCAGCTCCACCTCACTGTTCTTCATGTCTGGTTGTTGGAAGGCATACTGCAAGTCGAATAGGGATGTTTGTCAATAGAAGGGAATGTATAGTTTCTGTGTAGACACACAAAAGTATATCTATGTCTAGCAGTGATGTGCTTGTTGGCCAAATGATGGATAAACACCAGTACTGACTTGTTAATGGTTGTCACACTTGACAGCGATTTTGATTCAAGTAATTGATTGGACTAGTTTTTTTTTTTTTTGAAGCTATTAAAGTTAGCAGCAGCTATGTATTAAATTATTGGGAAGGGGTGGGACTCTTCATATCGTCGGACTGATGCAAGGAGTCATAATTTCCTGACAAAGAGAAATATGGAAATGGCAAAACAATGTTACACTTATCTTTTGTTTCTGTATTTTCCTTATACAGCAATTATGAAATACTCATATAAAGGGAAGTTTTGTTTGATTGCTTCTCTGTTTGTTTTGTTTTTACATCTGCAGCAAAGTTAATGAAATTTGGTTTGTTAGTAACTGTACAGTAGGTGTCATCAAATGAATTTAATTTTGATTCCTTTCAGTCAAGTGTAAGCATCCTAATATTAAGCTTTTTTTTGGGGGGGGGGGGGGGAGACTTGCT
>Ga0123353_10008220_pt1 | contig 14217 bp, 16 predicted proteins | sample TergutLab28metaG_3_FD_92763 | JGI IMG/M metagenome (GOLD analysis project Ga0123353, IMG submission 92763) | Labiotermes labralis P3 segment gut microbial communities from Petit-Saut dam, French Guiana - Lab288 P3 | ecosystem: Host-associated > Arthropoda: Insects > Digestive system > Gut ... | reverse complement strand
TATAGAGTCCCATTTATAATAAAACAAAAAGTATTTGATTGCATCAAGAGCAACAGGAAAAAAGTATACCCGCTTGCGCGTGTCCTTATCTCTGTTACGCGGCGCAAAGGTAGTACTATATTGGCTGTTAACAACAGATTCAGTCTTTTCGGGCGGCAGTTCGCCCGCCGACAAGCATTCTTTTTCAAAGCCACTGACTACTCGGTATAATCTCATTTCAGTGGGATTGTAACATAAAAGGCGCCAAAAATCAAGGGGCTTTATTTATCGCCCGAAAATTCGCCGTCTTTCCACTTGCCCATGATTTGTTGGCCATCAGATTTGAATAGCGTGCCCATGCCGTGGGGCTTGTCGTCGCGGAATTCGCCGGCATAGCGGTCGCCGTTGGCCCAGAAAAAGACGCCTTGGCCGTTTTGGCGGCCGTCGTCCCAGTTGCCTTCGTACCTGTTGCCGCCCGCATAGCAGTAAACGCCGCGGCCTTTCATTTTGTCGTCACGGAACTCGCCTTCATAGCGTCCGCCGTCCGCGAAAGTGTACCGGCCTTTGCCGCTTTTTTTGCCTTCCACAAAGTCGCCCTCGTAACGGTCGCCACTTGCAAGCGTTTCCACGCCAAAACCGTGTTTTTTGTTGTTGACCCAGTCGCCTTCGTACCGGTTTCCATTGGAATATTTATAGACGCCTTTCCCGTTGCATTTGTCTTCGTGAAAGTTGCCCGCAAAAGAGTCTCCGTTGGCAAACTTTGCGGTGCCTTTGCCGCTTTTTTTGCCGTCTTTGAATTCACATTCGTATTTACCGCCGTTTGCAAGGTAAATAATGCCGCGTCCGTTTTTTTTGTCGTCGCGGAACTCGCCCTCGTAACGGTCGCCGTTTGGCATATGATGGATTCCGCGGCCGTGCATTTTGTTCGCGCGCCAAGTACCTTCATAAAAGCCGCCGCCCGAAAAAAACCATACCCCTTGTCCATGGGGGACGCCGCATTTAACCTGGCCGACATATCTGCTGCCATTGTTAAAGTTAATTTGCTGAATCGAACCCATTACTTTTTTCCCCCCAGAAAGTCTTTTCGATAGTTTACCCGGAAAGCAGTTGCCGTTTCGACAAGTTGCTTGTCAGTTATAGTATTAACACGCGGAAGATGCGCAGTCAACAAATATAACTGGGCGGCCTTTTCCACCGTTTCGACCAGACCGAATGCCTCGTCCAGCGTTTCACCTGCACCATAGATGCCATGCATGCCCCAGACCACAAGGCGAAACTCGCGCATCATGTCGGCAGTTGCCTTGCCTATTTCGGTTGTCCCGCAAAGCATCCACGGAAGGACGCCGATACCGTCCGGGAATACCACGATACATTCGGTGCACATTTGCCATAAACTGTGGGTAAATGACTTGCTTTCAAGTTCGTGCACAAAGTTCATCGCAAGAGTATGTGTCGGATGACAGTGCAAAATTACTTTGTTTTTTGGGTTTATCTTGCGGCGTTCAATGTGGCTTAGAAGATGTGCGGGGAATTCGCTTGTTGGCCTGCCGTCGCCTTTGAAGCCCCATAAAATGTGAATATTTTTGCCGTCGTCGGATACCTGGACAATGCCAAGGTTTGTTTCGGGGTCATCCTGGATATTTTTGAAATAACTTCCCGATGCCGTTACCAAAAAACCTTCGCCCGCAAGTACGCTTGCATCAAATCCAAGCGGTAATGTGCGCGCGTCGGCAACGGACGAAACCTTGCCAAGATGACCGATGACCTCGTCTTTACTTAGAAGGTAACTTATATTGCCGCCGTTGCGCTCGTCCCAACCAAGTCGGTACATGTTGGAACACGTTTTGCAAAACCGGGTCAGTAAATCCATCAGCCGACAAATTCCCCGTTGGCCCATTTGCCTTTTTTGACTGTGCCGTCCGGCCATAAATAGGTTCCGTTACCGTGGCGAAGGTCGTCTTTGTATTCGCCTTCGTATTTTTCGCCGTCCACCCATGTGAAATTACCTTTGCCGTGCATATTGTTTGCCACAAAGTCACCTTCGTATTTATCACCGTTGGCATAAGTATACATGCCTTTGCCGTGCTTTTTGCTGTCTTTCCAACCGCCTTCGTAACGCGCACCGTCTTCAAAAAGCATAAGTCCGCGCCCTTGGAAAGCGCCTTCCACCCAATCGCCTTTATAATAGCCGCCGTCATCAAAGTAACGGATGCCTTGGCCGTGCTTTGTGCTTGTTTTGAATCCGCCTTCGTAATTTAATTTACCGTCAAGGAATAACCTGCCCATACCGTGGAATTTTCCAGAGCCCCAGTCGCCGTCATAAAAAATGTTTCCGTCGGGGTCATACATTGTGCCTTTGCCATGCGGGTCTTCACCTTTTACTTCGCCTATGTAACTGCTTCCGTCCGAGTAATTAATTGTTTGTCGCATTTTTATCGTCCCTCCCTTATTTGTGTAACTTAATACTACACCATGTTGGTTACATTGACAACTGGTTTTTAGTATGATATTGTAGCACCCGTTATGAAAACGATTATCCGGATGTTAAAATATGCAAAGCCGTACCGCGTCCACCTTGTGGTGGCTACGGTAAGTCTTTTGCTGTTGTCCGGGATTGGACTTGTTACCCCTATTGCCGTGCGGGAACTTCTTAACATCATCGAAGGTACCGAGCGCGGCAACGCCGTCGAGAGCAAAATCTGGTTCATCGCGGCAATCCTTTTGGGGCTTTATTTGTTTCGTGTTCTTGTCCTGTTTTTGCAAGATTACTTTTCGCACTTTGCCGGTCACGGGGCGGTTCGCAATGTACGAAGGGCGCTTTACGGGCATTTACAAGGCCTGTCACCCAAGTATTATGCCGACAAGCAAACGGGTCAAGTGGTATCACGCGTCATGGAGGACGGCGGCCGATGGGAGTCGCTTATTGCCCATGCCCTGCCCGATATTATTTACAGTATCATTATGTTTGCGGGTGTTTTGACGATTGTCTTCATTATTAATCCTGTTTTGGCCGCGCTTATTTGTATACCTATACCTCTTGTTCTTGTTGTTACCATCTTTGCGCGGAAACTTCGCAAGTATTTCAAAGAATCCAAAAAAGCAGTTGCAACGGCATATGGTACACTTGCCGACAACATTCAAGGTATGCGAGAAATCCAAGTGTTCAACAAGCAAGCCCATGAATTAGAAGTAATTACCAAGCAAAATGAAAAAATCAATATGTATTACAACAAGGGCGTCTTTTGGCGCAGTATCATGAACCCGCTTGTGTGGCTTTTGCAAGGTTTTGGTACCATTGTGATTATTCTTGTTGGCGGTATCATGGCCCTTAGAGGCACCGGTGTACACGGCATTGGCGCGGCAGACATTACGGCGTTTATTATGTATATCGGTATGTTGTATGCGCCCGTGATTAACCTTGCCCGGATTGTCGAGGATTTGATGGAGGCACTTACAAGCGGCAAGCGCGTTTTTGAAATCATGGATACAAAAAGCGATATCCAGAACCGCCCCGACGCCAAAAGTGTGGGCATTTTGAAAGGCGATGTCGAGTTCAAAGATGTGCACTTTCAATATTTTGAAAACCAGCCAATTCTTTCAGACATAAACTTTAAAATACCCGCCGGGAATATGGTTGCGCTTGTGGGGCCGACGGGAAGCGGTAAAAGTACCATAACGTCGTTACTGGCGCGCTTTTACGATATAGCGTCAGACGACAAGGGTGCAATCACAATCGACGGTAACGATATCCGTGACCTTAAACTTGACAGTCTTCGCGACCAGATAAGCATTGTGTTGCAAGACGTGTACCTTTTCAACGGTACAATCCGCGAAAACATCGCATACGGACGTCAAGACGAAGTTCCGTTGGACGAAGTTATCGCGGCGGCCAAAACCGCAAGTATTCACGAGTTTATCGCAAGCCTTCCCGCCGGTTACGATACCGAAATCGGTGAGCGCGGGATACGTCTGAGCGGCGGACAAAAGCAACGCATCGCAATTGCGCGTGCGGTGTTGCGACCCTCGCCGATTTTGATACTTGACGAGGCGACAAGCGCGATTGACAACGAGACCGAAACCCAAATCCAGGCGGCGATTAACTCCATCGCGGGCAAGCGCACGTTATTGGTTATTGCGCACCGTCTGTCTACGGTGGAACGCGCCGACCAGATATTGTACCTTGAAAACGGCAAGATTATCGAGCGCGGGACGCACGTTGAGCTTTTGAAAAAAGGCGGGGCGTATGCGAAGATGAGAAGCGCGCACGCGTGAAAATGCGGGTCATTGCGAGGGTTCAAAGAACCCGAAGCAACCCCACGGGAAACCACCCCGTCACGCGCACCGTAACCACCCCGTCACGCCTGCGGCGTGCCACCCCTCCGCTGCCCTATTTTTCGGATTGGTTACTTAACCATTTCTCGACGTGGGTTTCCAAGATGTATTCTATTTCTTTGTTTGCAGAACGTTTATTGCTTTTCGCAATTTGCTTAATCTTTTCCAACAGTTCTTCCGAAATCCGAAGAGAAAATGGCGTGAAGTAATTGCTCATATCAACAATATCCCGCCGTTGATGTTTATGTTTTCGCCGTTGATGAATTCGGCCTCGGGTGAAAGGAGATACATGACAAGATTTGCCACGTCGCTGACCGTGCCCATGCGCCCAGAGGGGTTCTTTCGTACATAGGCTTCTCTTTCGTCCTTGGTATAGGATTGTACCGTCAGCGGGGTTAATGTCATGGCCGGGCTTACCGTGTTGATTTTAATGCCGTATTTGGACAACTCTAATGCGCTTACTTGGGTAAGCATTACGATTGCCGCCTCGCCGCAGCAGTAACTTGTACTTTCGGACATTGGGCGCGTCGCAAGGCGGGATGCGATGTTTATTATCCGCGGAGTCTTCGATTGTTTAAGCATAGGTATCGCCAATTTGGTGGTGATAACCTTGCCCACAACGTTTACGTCGATTACCCGGCGAAAGTCAGCAATTTTTATGCTTTCGATTTCGCCTACTATATCCGTTCCGGCGTTGTTAATTACGAAATCCAACTGGCCTTGCGTTTCTTTTTCGATTTTTTCGAATGCCGCAGTCATTTCTTTTTCACTTGCGACATCTGCTTTAAGTAAATGTACCTTTGCCTGGGCATTAATCTTGGCAAGCATGGCGACCGATTTTTTTGCCCGCGCGTCGTCCTGGTGGTATGAAATAAACACGCGGCAGCCGCTTGTCAGCAGCACACGCGCGATTTCTTCCCCGATACCGCTTGTTCCTCCGGTGACAAGTGCAACCTTGCCCAAAAGAGAATTCTTCATCGGTGTAAAGTCTATACCTGACTTGTTTCCTTGTCAATGCTTTGTTATATACATTTTGTACCAAAGTTTGACCAGGATAAAATTGACTGCTGCCAAAGCCATAAGACAAACAACAAGGATTTGAAATGCAAACAAACTTCCCGTCTTTACCAACACAAACATAATTGCAAACAAGGGAACCTGGCTTACCCAGTATGCGAATTCGGAGAATACCATTGATTCGGCAAGGAACTTTTTGTGTCCAAGTTCGCGCAGATAGTCAATTTGCAACTTTGCGGTTTCAATGTTGGGTATCACCATCAAAACCACCGCACCAAATTGGAACAAAAGTATGGTCAGTGTGTTTATTTCAAACAAAAGTCCCAGCGACAAACCGAACATCAAAAGCGACGCAACACAAAAAACGGCGGTTTTGACCCGCCCGGGCCGCAGCCAGCGATAGCCAAACGCCACCAAAATTGCACCCGCACCGAATGCAGACGTAAGCCATCCAAGGGAAAAACTGTCACCGAAACTCATAACAATCAACACCACCACGCACACTGCTGCCACATTCCGATAAAACATTCGGGTATATTGGATTGCGAAATTGTGCATCACCGGCCGAACCAGTTTGTTTTCCCGGATATACCGGAAAAATCCAAGCGGGTCGAAACGCTCGCCTTTTCCGTGTTCCCGCAGCAGCATACTGAATGCCACGCAAACGGCACCCACCCCCACGCTTATTATTGCGGCGATAAAGAAACTTGCGCTTTTTATTACCGCGCCAAGTGTAAACGGGAAGATGATGCTTGCTGCGGAAGTTGCGACGATAAGATATGCCTGGAATGCCGCCATTTTTTTGCCGCCCATTGCTTTGCTTGCGAACTGGTTCATTGCTGTCCAAAAGATTCCGCGCGCCGCACCGTTAATCACGGCAAACAATAAATAAAACCGAAGCAGTTCAATACTTGACACACACAACAGACACGTCAATATGACGTTAACCGCTATGCCAAGGCGGATGACCCACTTGCAAGACCAGCGTTTCGCCACAAATGATAACGCAAAAAAGAACATGAAGTGACAACCGAACAAAACCACGTTGAAAAGCGCGACCTTTGCGATGTCACCGCCTGTGGCGTATAGTATCTCGGCCAGTAAAAATGTGGAAATTATCAGGTCAAAAGCAGTCCAGCATACCAGAATGCCAATCGAACCCGTCATGTTTCTTTTGTATTCTTTGACACCGGCGCCTTCCGCCTGGTCGTCTGTCCACCCAAAGACACGCACAGTTCAATGTATATTACGGAAATGGTTGTGTCAACACGATTAGTTCTTTGTTTTGGTGCCTTCGGGCGGAATCGAACCACCGACACAGGGATTTTCAGTCCCTTGCTCTACCGACTGAGCTACGAAGGCGAGTGCAACGAGCCGAAGCAACGTTCTCGCAAAGCGAGGTTGTTACGAAGGCACGGAGCGGAGCGAGTGCCTTCGCAAGGTTCTGACAAAGTCAGGTTCTTACGAAGGCGAGTGCAACGAGATTTTCATTATAATATACGAATTTATTATTGTCAATCCATAAAAAACGCTTGACAAATAAGGTCAAATATTACATATGTATTTCAAGGAGGGAACAAAAAATGGCAAGAACACAAAGCCACGGTAAAGAGAAGGTCGAAAAGGTTTTTGATGACCATGCAAAGCAGGAATGCAAAAAGAGACTTGAAAAAATCCAGGTTCGTGAGGACAAGGCGCACAGCAGAGAGGCAATGCACCGACAACATCAACAACACGACAGAGCAAACGCCTGAGGGCGTTTTTTTCTCGCCATATTATGACACTAACCGACATACCTATAAACAGTGGATGCGGATTTTGAATATTATATAAGCCGTGCGGAAATTGCGTACAAGCGCGGACAGATTAAACAGGCCATCCGCCACGCCCGCCGCGCGGGTTCATTGTGCCCCGCATCCGGCCCGAAATATCATGCAGTTGAAATCTTTATAGCGCGCGCATACAGCCGCCTTGGCCAGTTCGAGCAAAGCAACCGGATTTACCGCGGACTTGTTGACGACAAGATATACCTGCCGCCCGTTATCATGGGACTTCTTTACAACAACTTGAAAAATCCGAACAAGTCGAAACGGAACATTGCCCTGTTCAAGGTTTTTACAAGATGACCGCGATAGTTTTACTAATCGTAAGTACAATTATCGGCGCGGGATTTGCAACAGGCGCCGAGTTGGTGGCGTTTTTCGGTACAAGCGGTTTGCCTCCGTGGGTTATTGCAATCATTATCGGAGTTTTTTTGTTCGCAATCATGGCGGGGTTGGTTTTCCTTGGAAACTCGCGCCAGCATCCCGTGGTGCGTCATGTGTTTACCGCGGTGTACTTTGCAATTTTTATCGTTATGACCGCGGGATTCGCCCAGATGGGCGGGATTCTTGCAACTTTGCTGGGGCTTGGGTTTTGTATGGCGGTGGTTTTGTTCGGGTTTGAAAAATTGCTGTTCGTAAACAAGTACCTTATGTATTTTGTGCTTGCGATTTTGTTGCATGCAAGTATTTCCAACCTTGGGAAAATACCCTCCGTCGCCCCCGCGCAAGTTTGGCGCACCGTTGGGTCGGGTCTTGTTTATGCGGGATTGAATTGTTGTTTGCTTGAGGCGGTTTTATCCAAGGCACTCGAGCGCGAGCGCCGCAGCCGGGTACTTGCATCGTGTGCCATTGCGTCCGCGTTGATAGCAGTCCTTGCGGGGTTGATATTAACGGCGATTAAGTCGCAAGGCATTACCGCGGCCCTGCCGATATTGGCGCTTTCCGACAATTTCGTTACGCGTGCCGCAGTGATGGTCTGCGTTTTGACGTCAATGTTCATTTGCCTTTTCAATGTGTCAAAAAATACGACCAACCGGCCGTATTTTCTTGTTTTACTTTGCCTTTGTGCTTTTGGACTTTCCTTTTTTGGCTTCAAAGACATTCTTGGTGTCGTCTATCCTGTCATCGGCGGATTGATGGTTTGTTATGTCGGGTGTCTTTGCGGTGTCCGGTGTTTTAGCCGCATCCGCCGCGCCCGCCGCCTTGGCAAGCATGACCTTTTCGTCGTCGACGATACCATAGATGGCCTGGAGCTCGTAAAGAACGAGTGACGGGTCTTTTTCGTTTCCCGTTTCCAAAAGAACGGTTTTGAAACCGGGGGCTTCTTCGCGAATTTCCCTTATGCGGCCGATTACACCGCCCACGGTTTTTACGCGCATTCCGGGGCGCAGGGTGTCAAGCATGCCTGTGTACTCTGCTTGTGCTGATTTGCGGCGGCGAGCCTGCATAAAGAACATTAACACGAACAACGCAAGGCAGACGCCCACGAAAATGTAAAGCGTCACGTTTTGATTGGCTGATAATAAATTGGTCATGCCCTATATATACAGTTACTTGGCATCAAAAGTCAAGAGGAAATCCCGTTTAAATTGCAAGAAGGTGTCGTTTTTGACGGCCTCGCGAATTTTGCGCATGAATTCCATAGTCCAATGAATGTTGTGGATACTCAGCAGGCGAAGTCCGAACATCTCGTTGCTTATTACAAGGTGCCTTATATACGCACGGGTATAGTTTTTACACGCATAGCAGGTACAACCCGTCTGCAGCGGGGAAAAATCGTCTTTGTACCGGGCATTTCGCAAATTAAGATTGCCTGTGTCCGTCATTGCCATGCCGGTGCGGGCGACACGGGTTTGGTAAACGCAATCGAACATGTCAATTCCGCGTGTGACGGCCTCTAGAATAAAATCAGGTGTTCCTATACCCATGACATAGCGTGGGATATCGGTTGGCAAGTGCGGCGCCAGTACGTCAAGCATATGGCAAAATTCCTGTATTGATTCGCCGATTGAAAGACCGCCGATTGCTATGCCATGTTTGGCGTGTGGAAGTGCGCGTTTCAGACTTTCAAGGCGCAGGTCGGGAAAGAAACTGCCTTGGATGATGGGGAAAAGGGCTTGTACGGGACCGCCATGGGGTTGCTTCGCTTCGCTCGCAATGACGGGGGGAGGTGCGCTGTCATTGCGAGGAGCAACGCAACGAAGCAACCCCACGGCACACCGTTCCAGCCATTTTGCCGTTAAATCTACATCTTTGGCCGCCTGTTCACGGGTGACGCCGTAGGGACTGCATACATCAAGCTGCATAATAATGTCTGCGCCAAGTTTGTGCTGGATTTCCATATTATTTTCCGGCGTGAACGTGAACCGGGTTCCGTCAAGGTGCGATTGAAACGTTACGCCGTCCGTGGTGACTTTGCGCATTTCGGACAGCGAAAAAACCTGGAACCCGCCCGAGTCCGTAAGAAGCGGGCCGTGCCAATTCATAAACCGGTGCAGTCCGCCTGCCTGTGCCACGATATCTGCCCCGGGGCGCAGGAAAAGATGGTAAGTATTGGCAAGCACAATTTGCGCGCCGCAGTCACGTACCTCTTCGGGGGAAAGGCCTTTAACACTTGCCTGGGTACCCACCGGCATGAAAACGGGGGTTTGAATGCTGCCGTGCGGTGTAGAAAAATCGCCCGTGCGGGCGAAGCATTCGCCGGATTTATGCAATGTTTTAAAATCGAAACTCTTTTGCATTATCCCTCTCGAAAAGTTCGCTTAGTCCCTGGTCAAGGTCTTTTTCTTCGTACAGTATTTTATAGACAAGCCGGCAAACCGGCATTTCTACATTGTGTTTTTGTGCAAGCATATGAACCGCTTTGCTTGTGGATACGCCTTCCGCAAGGTATTCGCTTTTTTCACCGCGGTACAGCATCTCGCCGTATCGCCGGTTGTTGCTGTTTTGCGAGAACAGTGTTGCCTCGAAGTCGCCAAGATGCGCGATACCGTATGCCGTTAACTGTTTGCCGCCCATTGCGACGATAAGTTTGGCCACTTCGTAAACGCCGCGTGCCATAAGGGCTCCTTTAAGGCTTGGCATTCCCGCACCGTCCAGCAGTCCTGCCGCAATACCAAGGACATTTTTGGCCGCCGCACCGATTTCAGAACCAATAATGTCGTCGCCTTCGTAAAGGCGGACAAGTTTGCTTTTAAACGCCTGAACGACGTCCTCGACCGCCGCGGGGTCTTCCCCGTCAATCACCATAATGTTGGGTTGGCCTTTTGAAAGTTCCTGCGCGTGACCCGGCCCCACCCAGACGACGATTTTATTGCTTTGGTGTACGTGTTTTCGAAGTACCTGGGAGAGCCTTTCGCCTGTGTTGTCGATAATGCCTTTCATGCTTAGAATAAATGTCTTGTTTTTGGGTTTAAGTGCACCGATATCACGAGAGAATGTGGGCATTCCCTGGGAACTTATTGCTATTGTGATGTAGTCCGCATAGTTTAGTGCCAAATCAAGGTCGTTGGTGAATTTTACACTTTTGGGGATTTCAAGGTATTTGTTCTTGCGGTTTTTTTTAAGTTCCGCAAAAAGACCGTCGTTGCTGCGTCCCCATACAAGGACGTCGTTTTTCAAAATAGCGGCGTTGTACCAGGCATGGAAACTTGCCCATCGTCCGCAGCCAAGAATAGTGACTTTCACGACAGAATATTACCACAGACCTAAAGAAAAAGACAAGCGTCTCCGAATGAAAAAAATCGAAAACCGTTTTGTTTTGCGGTTTCATAAAGTTCCAAAACTTTTTCGCGACCCACGAAAGCGGACACAAGCATAATAAGGGTGCTTTTGGGCAGGTGAAAGTTTGTCACAAGCGCGTCCGCCGCATTAAAGTGAAAGCCCGGATAGATGAAGATGTCCGTTTCGCCTGTGTCTTCTACGATTGCGCCGTGTTTTGCGTGCACCGCCTCTAATGTGCGCATTGATGTGGTACCGACACAGATGACGCGCCTTCCGTCCCGTTTGGCCGCATTTATTATGCGTGCGGCGTCCGCGGTTACTTGGTAATATTCGGCGTGCATTTTGTGGTCATGGATATCGTCCACCTTTACCGGGCGGAATGTGCCGACGCCCACGTGCAACAGTATTTCGCAGAATATTACCCCCTTTTTGCGTGCCCGTTCCATAAGTTCGGGCGTCCAGTGCAATCCGGCGGTCGGGGCGGCGCAACTTCCGACGGTTTTCGAGTATACGGTTTGGTACCGTTCCGTGTCGTTTAACTTTTCGTGGATATAGTGCGGTAAAGGCATGTCACCGTAATCTTGGGGGTCGCGGTTGAAGTGCATTATTGCTGTGCCTTTTTGGGTGTCAATTGATTGTACAAAACCTTTTGCGTATCCGCCGATTGCCACGCTGTCCCCGACCTTAAGACGCCGCATGGGTTTGCAAATAATCTCGTATTGAAATTTGTCAAGTTTTGAAGTAAGCAGAATTTCCATATTAATGGACAAAGCACCTTCCCGAAGACGTAAACCGTTAAGGCGTGCGGGCATTACGCGCGTTGTGTTAATCACGATGACGTCGCCCGGCTTTAAATAGTCCACGATGTCACAAAAGTGTTTCAGTTCGGTGCGGTCGGCGGCGCGGTCGTATACCAAAAGACGGCTTTTGTCGCGCGGCGTGACCGGCGTTTGAGCAATGAAGTGTTCGGGCAGGTCGTAATCAAAACAATCCAATTTCACATTGCATTATTGATTATTATACCCTCGGTTGTCAATAACGTCCCGACGGCACTTGCAGAGTTTTCGACAACATTTTTAATTACCGCCGCCGGGTCAACAATACCCGCGGTAAACATATTGACAAAAGTACCCGCCAGAGCGTCATAGCCAAGCCGGCCGTCCGATACGCGTTTGATGACCTCTTTCGGCGCGACGTCCGCGTTAATGCAGATTTGCCGGAGTATCACTTCAAGGCTGTCCGCAAGTATTTGGGCGCCAAGCCGATGTTCGGGCGGCATTTTTTTAATGTGTTTTTGCAGGGCTTGTGCCGCGCGAATGTATGTTACTCCCCCGCCTTCGACGATGCCGTGACGCATGGCCGCGGTTGCCGCCGCAAGTGCGTCCTCGACCCGAAGTTTGCGCTCGTATGTTTCGATTTGCGTGGGCGCGCCCACTGTTATTACTGCGATACCGCTTGTCAATCGTGCAAGACGTTCACGCAGCCGTGTTTTTGTGTACTCGTCCGTCGAGGCGGCGATTTGCCCGCGGATTTGTTCGATGCGGGCGGACAAACCGTTTGCTTTGTCCAGTTTGTCCGCCAATATCTTTGTGCTTGCCATGTCACAGATAATTTTGTCACAGGTACCAAGATGATGCGGCAAAGTGTCCGCCAACCGTAGGTCATTTTCCGCGCTGAGCACCGTTGCACCCGTCAATGCGGCGATATCCCCGAACACCGCGTCAATGCGGTCGCCAAGTTTTGCGCCCGAAAGCGCAACCAAGTTTAATCCACCGCGAACCTTGTTAAGCACCAATCCGGCCACCGCTTCGGGCGAAAAATCTGCGGCGATTATTGCAAGTTTCATGCCCTCTTTCGCGATATATTCAAGCACGGGAACAAGGTCCTTCAGCGACGTTACGGCATGCGGTGTGACAAGCACACACGCGTCCGTCAGAGTTGTTTCAAGTCTTTCGTGATTCAGGGCGAAATATGGGCTTGCGAGTGCCAGAAGGCATTCAAAGCCCTCCACGAATGTCAGGGCTGCGCTTGCGTGGTGGGATTCCTGTATTGTTACGACGCCGTCCGCGCCCACACGGGACAGTGCCCCGGCCACAAGTTTTCCGTCATCAATGTCCGCGCAAGAGTTTGCCGCCACCGCCAAAATGGTGTCATAACCGGTACAAGGGCGCGCCATTTTTGATACATAATTCGTGACAAATTCCGATGCCGCGGTCAAGCCTTTTTTAAGCAACACGGGACTTGCACCATCTGCCACGCGGGCACTTCCGCGCCGTAACAATTCGTATCCAAGTACAACCGCCGAGGTTGTTCCGTCGCCTGCGTGATGATTTGTTTGAAGGCTTGCCTGGCGCAGTATGTCGCTTCCTAGGTTCTCAAACGGGTCATCCAGAGTGACCTCGCGTGCGATTGTGACGCCGTCGTTTGTGATACACGGTTGCGCGTCTTTTCGCGACAAAATGACATTGCGTCCAAGCGGGCCAAGGGTCAATCCGACGGTGTCCGCAAGTGTTTTTGCGCCAGTAAGTATCTTTTTGCGGGCGTCTGTGCTTAATAAAATGTTGCTCATGCCTGCACCGCCAAAATGTCACATTCGGTGACGATATAGGCCTTGTCTGCGCCTATACTGACTTCGGTGCCGGCGTATTTTGCGACGATTACCTTGTCACCTGCCGCAACCGCTTTTACCTCGGGGCCTGTTTGCAGTACTGTCATTATGCGGCTTCTCTCGGTGCTGTCGCGCGGGATATAGACCCCTGCGGCCGATTGTCTTTCTTCCATTGGGCGCAATAAAACGCGGTCAAACAAGGGAATTATTTTGTTTGTGTTTTCCATGACATATGCTAACATACGAATATGGCAGAATTACCGAAAACTGACATTGAAATGCACAAAAGATTTATGCGGGAGGCAATAAAGGCCTCTCGGGCGTCCAACTGTATTCGTCCCGACCGTATTGTGGGCACCGTCGCCGTGTACGGCGGCAAGGTCCTTATCGCCACAAACAACGGCACATGCCCGCGCGTTGCACCCTGTTCCGAGCGCGGCGGCCGCTGTATCCGTCATAAGCTTGGTGTTGCGGTGGGCACCCAACCGGGTCTTTCGTGGTGCTTGTGCGGCGAACAGCGTCTTGTTGCCATTGCCGCCCGCAACGGTATCTCGATTAAAGACAGCATAATATATTGCACTCATCGGCCTTGTATTGTTTGTACGAAACTTCTTGCGGAATGTGGTGTCAAGGAAATATTTTATGAAACAGAGTATCCGGACGAAATGGCAAAACAGTATGCCGAAGAAATTGGTCTTGCTGTAACGTTACTTCGACCTTGAGCGTGCGACAAGT
>Ga0123353_10008219_pt1 | contig 14218 bp, 6 predicted proteins | sample TergutLab28metaG_3_FD_92763 | JGI IMG/M metagenome (GOLD analysis project Ga0123353, IMG submission 92763) | Labiotermes labralis P3 segment gut microbial communities from Petit-Saut dam, French Guiana - Lab288 P3 | ecosystem: Host-associated > Arthropoda: Insects > Digestive system > Gut ... | reverse complement strand
TTGAGACACTTACTTGGAATAACAAAACTAGATAAAGAAAAGAATCAATGTATTAGGCAAAAAACGGGAACACAGAACATAGTAAAGGAAATAAAACAGTACCAGAAAAAGTGGTTACAACATGTACAGAGGATGGACACAAACAGACTACCAAAACAAGCACTACAATGTAAACCAAAAGGACGAAGGAACATAGGACGACCGAGGAAGAGATGGAGGGTCCAACTTCTTCTTGGGGATCAATGAACAGGAAACACGCCTAACCCTTCAGGAACATTATTATTATATATATATAATAATATATATATATTATATATATATATATAAGTTCGGAACGCGCTTATTATTTTTCCATACAAAGTCTGATCGGAAATTAATCGGGATAGCTCAGTTGTTATAGTGACAAGGCTACAGGCTGGGGAATCGAGGAATTCTTTGGATTTCCGGTAGAGATAATAGATTTTTGGCTCCTGCACATCGCCCGTACCCCCTCCGGGGCCCGCCTAGCTTTCTGTCAGTGGGTAACGAAGACTTTTTCCCCGGTGTTAAAGTGGCCGGGGCGTGAACCTCAATACTCTATCTAGTGCCTCCATTGCCTTCACAGGGAACTCTACGTAACTTTTTTCGGAGGGGGGGCTTCTTTCTCCCCAACAAGAATTTAGCGACTTTATAGCCCGAGCCACGCAGACATGCCGGTGGGCCTCCGTCACTCTTGAATCAGCACAGCTGTCACTTCAGACCTCTGCTTCTAGACACGACAGAGCTAACTTTATGCTTTAGAGGCAAGTTGAAATGTGATGGCACAAGCGCAGAAACCAGATTTCGTCTTTCGGCGAAACGGACGAGTCCCTTTAAATCGGCGGGGGCGTCAGTTCAGTCGACTACTGGCAGCCGAGGTGTGCGCATCAGCGGCAGTAATGCTGGATACACCATGTTCCGAGGTAGTGTGAAGGGTAATGGCTACCCACTCCATTCGCCAGTTTCCCCTTCACTTCCCCTCCAGTGCGTCACCATGTGCCGTAACATTTCAACTGGACTCTACTGTTAAGGAGTTTTAGCCCAGTAACGAACTGCGCTCTTCTGGACTACACACAGTGATTAGCGGTTAATCCTTACCGACGTTTCGGTACTACCTATCGGTCCAATCTTCAAGGGTCAAGAATCCAAGAAGCTCAGTTCATGCCGGCCTGGCACTGAAGGGCGAGTCTTTTTCATGTGCCGGCTACAATACACTGTTGCCAACTTGAAATAACCTACTAGGAAGCTGTGTTCCGCATATAATGAATGAGTTTAAACGAAGTTACCGACTTGAAAACTTAAGGGAGAATGATCATGTGGCAAACATGGTGCTTGAGTCCCCTCCAGTTCGCAATATGTTCATCGCCCTGTAGAATACTGTCCTTCCTACAGGCACTGTGACCCTAGCTTTCACTGACTTCTAGTTGTACGCACATAGATGTTTTTACGATTGCTAGTAGTGTTCTCGTTTTCACGTCCGCCTATGAACCTTTTAAAACTTACTGGTCACGTGATGCACCAATATGTTCTAACATTCGACAATTGTTTGCTCTGTCCACACTGTATTTATGTGTTTTGCATTTGTCTTAGAACAAACAGCGACTTGTGCCACTTACAGCATAAACTGATTGGTTTTTATAACTGAGATGAAAAGTGTTTACAGCGCGGTACGGACTGGGTCTTTAAATACAGCGGTCTGCTGTTCGTCTGTAAAGGGTTAAAATCTCGCGCATCTTGTCACGGAAGACTCACGTGGCTACCTGCTGAATGTGTGGGACGAGCGCAGAAATGCATGTACGTAGTTTGAGTGGGAAGTGCGCGTAATTGTCTTATGTTAAGGACAATCAGAGTGCTCAACAAATTTACGTAAAATATTCCAGCCTCAAATTTTACGAAAATTCCCTTTGGTTTCTACCTACAGACGGGAAGATATGGATATACCGATACTGGAAGGTCTATTGTTGTAAATTTACATTAACGAAAAGCCGAAATGTTACTGGCTTTACAATTAAGATTGGGTGGACCATATTGCGATGCTGTACAAAAGTTAAGTGAGTACAATAAATGTGTCTAATTTAGCCACGAAACGTTGTATATGGTGATTCTGACAAGGACAGCCGATGTGAGTTACTTTGCAACTGATCGTCTGGGCTTTGAGCCCCTCTAGGACATAGGGCCGTATTTTGAGTCACACTACTGGCGATTTCAGACATCGTCGTGGAGCGCCATGTCTGACGATAAGGTGGAGCCTGTCCTTTGTCAGAATTCTCAACGTTTGTGAGCGACACTTATATGCATGTCACACTTCCCGCAGCATGTAACACTGCGCGCCCATAAAACACGAAGAAGGCGGAATGTTTTTACAAAGCGTCTTTATCAACCTAAAGGAAATATTGAAAGGAAGGCATTTTGATGACATTGATGACATCGGGAGTAATACAACGGCAGCTCTGAAGGCCATTCCACAAAACTAGTCCCAAAATTGTTTTGAAGGGTGGACTAGGCGCTGGCATCGGTGCATAGCTTCCCAAATGGAGTACTTTGAAGGCGACCACGGTAGTATTCAGCAGTGAGGTATGCAGAAATTTTACCGCGAAGAGTTCGCGAAATTTATTGTCAGACCACGTATGTTGTGAAAATTCGGAACGCATCAGTTTCAATAAACACCGCCATCGAACCCTGAAAATTTACAATTCACATCTCATAAAAATGTCAGCAGTTGTAAAGCGATGTACGCGTGTAGAAATTCACTTAACGGCCTTACCCAGTCAATGACGTTCAACGAAGCAGTCACATGGTATTCAGGTAACGTGAGGTGAGGAGGGACATTCACCATACCTTCGTATTTTATACAGGCACATGCGGGAATGGAGGCATAGATCCGCTCTTAACCTCCACAATACAAGGAACGGGATGGTCATGTTGACACTCCGACCACTTTACCTCTGGGGGGAAAACCCCCTTGATACACATTGAATAAGAGGTGGTGTGAGCCTAAGGGCTCACACCACCTCTTATTCAATGTGTATCTGTCTTGTCGCTGTGATGAAGAGATATTCTGTTGCCACTGTCGGTAAACGAACATTGTGCGGCCTATAGCCAAGTCACCGAACCTGCTACATTAATAGTGGGGTCATATAAGACGAAGCTTATAACACGTTTTGTCAAAATCTGTCTAGTGACTCAAAGAATAAAAGTAATGTTTCATCTAGACTCGTAAGTTAATTGATACTTAGAATGGTTCAAAATTATCGAACTACAAACGCCATTTTTTTTGGCGCTGCGGCCCAACGCGGGCCATTGCCTCCTCATTCATGAGGTTTCTGGATCACACACAACGACGCACCACAGTCGGTAGGACTTCTCTGGGCGAGTGATCAGCTCGTCGCAGAGACCTCTACCTGACAACACACAACACTCACTACAGATTCGATCTCAGCAGGCGAGCGGCCGCAGACCTACGCCTTAGACCGCGAGGCTACTGGGACCGGCCTACAAACGCCAATAGTCGTGAAATTTAGTCACAAAGAGAGGATAATGCGCTTTGTGCGCTGATTGGTTCACACCAAGAACGTCCGGTAACTCGGTATTCGAGTCCCGGGAGGGTCCACAATTTTTCTATTCATCTTCAGCGTGCAGACCAAATCTGAGGCGCACCCGACTTCCAAACCAGAGGGTACCAATCCCCCAGGGTAAAGCAGCCGAGTCGTGAAAGTGACCTGTCAATTCCATCTGATTCGGATTTCAATACAGCACGTATCCATATCTCCACTCCCCTGTGCGTCTTCTGAACTTGGTGCTTCATTAAGCCAGTGCAACTTTAAATGGTCACCAAAATACCGCAGAGGATTCTAAACAGCGGCGTAATAGTTCCGTCAGGTTCTTCGATGATAAGGCCGAAAAGTATTAAAATTTAAATACATAACCCACGACAGTGTGGGCCGAGATAGCTCAGTCGGTATAGCGACTCGCTATGGGCTGGACGGTCCGGAGATCGAATCCCGGTGGGGGCGAGATTTTCCACACCTGTTCAGACCTGCCCTGGGGCGCACCCAGCGTTCTATACAATGGGTACCGGTTCTTTGCCGGGGGTAAAGCGCCTGGGTCGTGGCATTGACCACCCACCCCAGCTAGAGTCGAGGTTAAAGAAAGAGTAGAGCTAAACCTCTACTCCACCTCTGGGCCTTCGTTGCCTGTTCTAGGAGAACTTTACCTTTACCTTTAACTTTACCAAAGGCAGAACTCGAAAGCGGTGCTCATCTTACTAGGGCGTTTGGTGTTTTTAACATTTCTTTTCGGAAAACACAATTCACAACACGTAGGGCGATGGCTACTCCCACTGCCCGATACACAATCGTTGTACCGCGTCGCTCTCAGCTACATGCAGTTCGTACAGCGTAGGAAGGACGTAGTTCCGCCGTGCGGGGGTCGCGGGCCTGCCCCACCCACTCCCAGACTTACGGAATAATAAAATCTGTTGTGCGTTCTTTTTCGACTGGATTCCATTCCTCTGACAAGGCAGTATTCTGAGACATCTGGGAGTAACTTCGTTAATTAAGGGGCGCTCCAATGTTGAGTCGCGGGGACACCGACCGGAACGCCACAGCACCATAATCTCGCGCATAACAGATCTAATAGAACCGTCACCACCGCGTTTCGCATTTTGTCTAGGCTGCCATAGAAGACGGCTGATATGTCTGCAAGGCATACTTACTTACTCCATGGTGCAGAGTCCTTCTTGAGAAGCTAACTGGTTTGCAGCTAGTCAAGAAATTCTCCGCATTTCACGGAACTCGAAGGTTCATTACCGCACTCACAAGCGTCCGCCACCCATCTCTAACCTGGGCCAGCCCAATCCAATCCAATCCCACCTCCTGAAGATCCATCCTAATATTATCCACCCATCTACGCCTAGGTCTCCCCAGTGGTCTCTTTCCCTCCGGTTTCCCCACCAAGACTCTATACACCCCCCTCTCCTCACCGATACGCACCACATGCCCAGCCCATCTCATTCTGTTCGATTTTATCACCCGCACAATTTTGAGTGAGGAGTACAACTCATTTAGCTCCTAGTTACGCAGTCTCCTCCATTCTCCCGTTACCTCGTCCCTCCTAGGTCCAAATATTCTCCTCAACACCATGTTCTCAAGTCTGCAAGGCATTTTGTCTCTAAATAACTACAGAAATGTTGGATATTTATATTACGTAAAATTTGGTACCTTCGATGGTCACCAGTACTGCATGTCTCTACGTCACTTCTCAGTGGGGCTAAGTCCGTTCGTGTAAACTGTAAATCCCTCACATAGTCGCAAAAAAAAATCCAGGAGATTTGTGGAAAATCGGAGGCTTATCACGATGTTCACATGAGCACGCCGGTATTTCGTAACGATTCAGATAAATTTAGCCCGCACTCGCCCATCTTATTTCCTCGTATTTCCCCAAGATCCTCTTAATATTATCCTTTCAGCAACATCTAGGACTTCTGAGCTGTCGCTTTCCTTCCAAGTGTTCTCAGAGAAATCCAATACATATTTATCTTCGGTCCGATACGTGACACACGCCCTGCCCATCTTTAGTCGTTGGCGTGATCACCGTTTGTGTGATATATCAAGGTATTCCTGGCGATACTTGATATTCCACCACTGATTAAAAAAAGTAGAAAGACAAGCCACGAAACATATTCTTTAGTTGTTCCCACAGCGCTGAGTGGACAATGGTGTCAGTTGCCTTAGTGGTAAGTTACATGCCATAGGGGCTGGCTTTGGCGAGAGAAACCGTACTTAAAAAAAAAAACTAGTGTCACTTTGTCTACCACAAATCCCTACATAGACTGACCTGCGCCTGAAAGCGGGCCTCCACGGTGATTGGCTGACGGCTAGCGGCTAACGATCATGGTCATCGAGGGTAAAAATGCGGAGAGCTAAACTTTAATGTCCCACAACAAAAACAGCATCCACCACCACCATCACCACGTGTTAAGTCATGCTGCTAAATTATGTCATGGAAAACGTGCTGTTTAACTTGTGTTTGGCCGCAGTTCGCAGAGTGTGGAAGAGGTCTTTTTAACCACCCCATTGGCCCGTGGTGCTGTTTATTTCTTAGATAGTTGACACCTCGGCATGTGTCATATCCGGTCATATATATTGCATTCTGTACTTATTCATACACCTTATCTTAATATATTATATATATCCTTGTCGGACCCTGTTCGCTGTATTATTCTTGCCTCTTGGTTTTCAGTACAGTCGTGCGCCGCATAACGACGTTTCGGTCAACAACGGACCGCATATACGACGGCGGTACCATAAGTTTATAATATAATATAATATAATATAATATAATATAATATAATATAATATAATATAATATAATATAATATAACGTAACCCAACGCAACGCAACGCAACACAACACAACACAACATAATATATTATATTATAGTATAGTATAGTATCATAACACTTACCATTGTGTTACAATTGCCTACAGTATTCAGTACAGTAACATGCTGTACGGGTTTGTAGCCTAGGAGCAATAGGCTATACCATATAGCCATAGGTGTGTAGTGGGCTGTACTATCTAGGTTTGTGTAAGTACACGTTCGCACAACGACGAAATCGCCTAACGACACATTTCTCAGAACGTATCCCCGTCGTTAAGCGACGTAAATCAATCCATGAAAGCCAACGTTTGGTTGCCCTCACACAAACAGCACGAAGACATGGCAAGGCGGAACAAGACTGGCACAAAGAGCGCAACGTTTCTCGAGTTACGGATCCAAAATGGTATGACGTTGTTTAATAATAACAGTCATGTTTCTTGTTTATTTCTGTTCAGTTACGTCAATGACAGTATGTCAAGTTTTTTTTTATTTGGTACAATGAACCAACCAATGCACAATAAATTGACAAATTATTGTACTGCCCCTACATGTTTCGACACTATTGGTTCATCCTCAGGGAGGTCGTAGTTAGTTAGTACAAATATGTCAGTGCAGTTGTTGGTAATACAATTTAAAATTTCACATACATATGTAAGGCAAGGTACTAACTGCGAGCTCCCTGAGGATGATACAATAGTGTCGAAACATGTAGGAGCAGTATAATAATTTGTCAATTTATTGTACATTTTTTGGTCATTGTACAAAATAAAAAATAAAGATGCACGGTACAAGTGTTAAAATAAAATAGTATGTCAAGTATTTGGATATCGCCTTATGCTTCAATTTTCTTTACTACAGTCAGGCAGACTTTTCGTTCCGATAAACGTTTAGCGAGTTGCGCGCGCATGCACGCATGTGGCCCTTACTGCGGAACGACCGTTGTGCGTCTCTAGTGTAGCAAAAACTTAGAACGTGCTGACTAATTGTGGTAGGCAGTGCGCCACAGTAGGACGAATCAACCGTTCTGCGGTTCTGGAACTTTTACCTGCCGGCAGACGGAAAGATATGGCGGAACCGGCAGGCGTATTTTCGCACTTTTGTATTGCGGTCACGCCAAAAATTATACAAATCAAGTACAGCGAAATATGAAGTATGAAGATGTGCCATGAAATCATAGGTCCAGATTTCAAACTTTATGAATTAAAAATATTGAGTTAGAGAACGAGTTTTTACACAAAGCTTTGATTACGGAACGTATAGATGTCCTACGTGACAACCTTTGGCCTCAGTACACAATTGGTACGCATGTCAGCCGAGCATTTCTCTCGCATCGGTTTCCAGAGATTGTTTGTTACCAACAAACAAGTTGGAGAACCCCAAATGCGACAGAGCATTGCATTTCGCCTCAACACATTTTGTGGTACGCTTGATCTTTACTTTGACTCCCCACATGCACAAATATAGTGGGTTGAAGTCTGAAGAACTGGGTGGCCCGATCTACCGACGAGAGAAGCTGTGACTGAGATACGGTTCCTCTATACGGTTGGACTGTGGACGCCCACCTTTGTGTTCCAAGCAAAACAGCAATTTCGCTTCTAGCATATTCCTTAGTAACTGATGTCGCTATTTACTTTTCAGAGACGGTAGATGAATATCACTCTTAAGAAAGAAGACCCCTTAGGTTAAACGGATTGTGAAGAATATCGCCTCAAACATTTACACAATATAAATTTTTGAAAATATTTTCCACTGTAGCGCAGGTCAATATGCATTGCTGCGAACATCCATAGACTCTGACCTGTGTTTCTATGATACATGACCTCAAGAACGATATATTGAGGTTAAGACAGCCCTTTACATATGTACAGCTGTGCTTACATGCACATCAGTACACAGTCTGAGAATATATATTACTGAAGCAGCACATGCCTGTCATATCGTGAGACTCTTAGCCATTAATACTGGTACAGAGAATTAACTTAGCAGACAGAGAAGCACGTCTGTCCCAGCCACTGATAAAACTCACTTCCTGGGAAGATAGTCTGTAAATAGTGAGAACAGATGGGCTACGCGGCCATGGTCCTGATCAAAATATGCTGCATAAGTAGGCCGTGGATTGAAGGCGCCACTGTAATTTCAGTGCAGGCGCCATGCAAAAGAGTCTAGAGAGTTATCTCTAAATTATACTGTTTGGTGTCGGCAGTAAACATGTCACTGTATGTAAGGCTAGTTCATACCACAACGTATAGAGGGTATCGACTTTTCGGACCGAATATTCTGCCAGCATCTATTCGGTTGAACGAAAGGTTAAATTTGAAGTGACTGGGACCCAGCCACGAACGAGAATGCAAAAGCATTTTTGCAAGTCCCTGCAAAGATGAAGTCGTTCCTGCCTGCTAAATGTCCTTTTCAGGGACGCAAACATTTCGCCCCACCTTGGGCTCTAAATCATCACGTTCTTTTGCAGTCCGCATTCATGACTACCACTACTACTACTCCATGGCTCTACAGTACTTGTAGGACCTTGGCGGCCTTCACGACCATCTTCCAATCGTCTCTTCTGTGTGCACGTATCCTCCAGTTTGTGACACCCATCCTCCTCAGGTCCTCCCTCACATCGTCCATCCACTTTAACCTTGGTCTTCCTACACTCCTACTTCCTTCTGGAGTGTTCTGATATAACCTCTTTACCACCCTTTCCTCACTCATCCTCTCCACATGTCCCAGCCATCTCAATCTTCGTTTTTTATTTCCGATACTATGTCCAATTCTCCATATAATTGCCTCACTTCTTCATTTGTTCTGCTCCTCCAGTATCCTGCTACACGTATTGGACCAAATATTTTTCTCAGCACCTTCCTTTCCCAAATACGCAACTTTTTCTCATCATTTGCCGTTAAACACCGTGCTTCTGAGCCACACAGCACCACGGGTCTTATTATTGTTTTCTACACTCTTATTTTTGCATTCCGGTTACATGAACCAACCATAATATCACCCGTCTTGTTCTTCTTATTTGGCCCTGCAGTCACAAATAGAACTTCGCCTCCTCAACGACCTTCATCCATTCGTTCCTATTCCTAGATATCTCCCTCCAATTCGCAATTTTCCCCTCCTTAATATCTGTCCAAACACATTCCTACCATCTAGAGCTTTGTCTTCCTCTTGTTCCAACACCCTCAGGTTAACTGTTGAAAAGCTTCTTTTTTTTTGTGGCATCGTCCATCTGATTAATGTGGCCCATCATATTTAGTATTCTCACTGCATTCACACAGTGCCTGTAATTAATATATCCTCACACAAAACACTAATACGTATATCCCTCCTAAATCAGACGCATTTCCCTTCCGATCGAGTGTGAAGTTTCCGAAACTCTTTTGCACCGGACGGACCGCCTGACGGAGGGAAGTGGCAGAGCGATAATACTAGGAAGTTACGCTCTACCCATCTTGGATGTAAGGCATCAGAAGACTACTGCCATACACGTAGTCTTCGTGGCCTTACTTTGACCTATTCCGGCGTTTGACCCAGTCGGATCTCTTTGCCTTGGCGCAGGATTTCATGTCTCGACAGAGAGCGGGCTGGTTGTCAGTCACGCGGTCTGGAATGACATGCTGTTCACGGAAAAGTTTCGTTCCTGCGTGTCTACACTAAGGAGAACTACGATTTGGTGTACGTAGAGCACAGTACCATCAAGGTTATGTAGGGTTTAAAAGTCTTGGATATTGTTTTCACCATGCTTCTACCAGTCTGCCCCGCAAGCAGCTCGATGTTGTGGTCACCGTGCTTCTGCCAATCTGCTCCGCAAGCAGCTCTATATTGTGGTCACCGTGCTTCTGCCAATCTGCTCCGCAAGCAGCTCTATGTTGTGGTCACCGTGCTTCTGCCAGTCTGCTCCGCAAGCAGCTCTATGTTGTGGTCACCGTGCTTCTGCCAATCTGCTCCGCAAGCAGTTCTATATTGTGGTCACCGTGCTTCTGCCAGTCTGCTCCGCAAGCAGCTCGATATTGTGGTCACCGTGCTTCTGCCAATCTGCTCCGCAAGCAGTTCTATATTGTGGTCACCGTGCTTCTGCCAGTCTGCTCCGCAAGCAGCTCGATGTTGTGGTCACCGTGCTTCTGCCAGTCTGCTCCGCAAGCAGCTCGATGTTGTGGTCACCGTGCTTCTGCCAGTCTGCTCCGCAAGCAGCTCTATATTGTGGTCACCGTGCTTCTGCCAGTCTGCTCCGCAAGCAGCTTTATATTGTGGTCACCGTGCTTCCGTTTGCCTACTACGAAAGCACATCGATATTGTAATCGCTTTGCTGCTGCTTGTCTATTCCGTGAGCAGCTCGATATTTTTGTCACTACTCTTGGCTGTCCGTTCCGCAAACAGCTCGGGTCACTAGCAGTGCTGGTCTGTATTACATATCAGTCATCCTTTAGAACTCTTTAACGCCCCGAGGTTAAAATAATGGACTGGATCGTATTCCACGCGTGCCTTGAAGACAGAATCCAGAAAATCCGGGAATGCCTTACAAGACGGAAATCGACAAATACATTGAGAAACTGTCCAGAGCCACTCATGAAGCCTTAGCATTATCCATTTCCAAGTTTATCTGAGTGGCGACCCGGGACTCCACCCGCTCGTATTCAGGACGAAATACGCCTTAAGGATCGACCGAGCAAGCAGTGCCAAGTCGTCAGGGACAACAGTTTAGAGCTCAGGATAATGGATTGCACAGGCCGGTAACCTTTCAGCTGAATGAATTGCATAATTACCAAAGTGTTACTTACTAGAATCCGTCCGCACGAAGACAGTCGCGTCGAAAGAGACGAAGTGGGTGATGCGAGTCCCGACTCTATCAACCCCCTAACATGCATGGGAAGTAGTCGCTATAACAGGATGTGAGAAAGCAGAAGTTCTATCTGATACTCTCGAAACCCACTTTCAGCAGGAGAACGATTCGTTGGATGCGGCGTTGACTGGGATATGTAACAAGGCGATGCGAGAATTTGCACTTGCTCTTGCAAGTAAATCACAGTTAATAATCTTAACTGAAGGCCAAGATAATGAGATGTCTTCATGTTGGTATAGCCCTGGGTTCAAATGGTATCCCAAATAGGACCTGCGAGATGTGCCGAGGCGAGCAACTGTCTTCTTCTTTGAAGTGTTTGTCGTTGTCCTCCGTAGGCAGTGTCTTCCACCATAGCGGAAACGCTCGCGTGATGTCCATTCTGATACCAAGGAAGAGCCCCTCACTGCCCGCTTTCTATTCACACAAAAGTGCGCTTCGCGGAATTCTAAACTGGCTTAATCAGATCCCAATTACTACGATCGTAAGTTAATATGCGAGCTCGGAACTATGTGAAGAGCAGTTCGCGTTCTTACCTTATCTCGTTGGAGTAACGCGGACGTTCACCAGAAGAGGGTGAGAGGCGTGGTTCTCATTGGTGTACCTAGGGATTTTCACACCGACTATCCCGAGGATCTCCCCTGCAAGCTAACCTCCTCATTTTACCAGTCAAACTGGTGAAAACCATATCGTCCTTCTTTTGTTCACGAAATTTCCCCAGTCAATTCTAGCCAACCACATATTCTCTTCGAAACATAAGAGCTGGAGAGGCGCAGATTGGACTTGTGTACCCCGCCGTCTTCAGCCTGTACGACTGAAGGACTTGCCAACACCCCCCTGTACGTCGATGTTAGCTGTCTACGTGAAAGTCTTTGCCTGTCCGCCAACCGAAGACATACCTAAAAGCCTCGAGAGCTGGATATTGGATTGGAAGATCACTATCGACGTCTCGATGCTCTTCGTTAAGCTAGTGACACGTATCCAGCAGCCGCAACCAGTACATTTCACTGAGGAGTCAGTTCAGTGTGTCGACAGATTTCCGTGTGTTGGGACTGTCCTCGAGAGACAGCAGATTTGATACTCACAAAAATCAGGTAGGAAGGCAGCCAGCACAGAGACCGTGTATGTTTGTTTGTTTCCTGTGGCGCTGCGGCCCAACGAGGGCCATGGTCTACTCATTCGTGAGATTTCTAGATCACACACAACGACGCACCACAGTCGGTAGGACTCATCTGGACGAGTGATCAGTGCGTCGCAGAGACCTCTACCTGACAACACACAACACTCACAACAGACAAACATCCATGCCCCCGGTGGGATTCGAACCCACAATCTCAGCAGGCGAGCGGCCGTAGACCGGCGACTGTGTATGTTAGACCCTCTTAACAGAACGACAAGCGACCTGTCAATCCGGAATGTTGTTCTTGATATCAGCTCATTCGTCCTGTGCTGGAACATGCGAGTCTTATCTGGTGGACCGCAGCCGTCACGAACTCCAGGAGGCTGCAGGTGGTGGAACTGAAGGGTCTTCGCATTGCGACTAATGAACGTTTTGTGTTAGTGAGAAGTAAACTGTCGTGGATTTTGGTATTCAATTTTCCCCGATATCATCAAAGCACTAACGGATGATTTTACACTGAAAGTGACGTGGCGCAACTTATTAGGCGTCTTCGCTGAACGTGTAAATTTGGGCAAGCGGACCGAATGAACAGTACCTGGCACATTTCGGGTAACATGACAAAGGTTTTGCGTAATATTACTTAGGTGCTGCTGGCTGGTGGTATTGGGTGGAACTACCACCAGCCAGCAGCAACACCGGTGAACAATACCAGAAGCTGTGGTTACAGTGATATGCTCCTGATGATGGGCGAAAACATCGCCCGGAACATGTAGAGCTTATTAGAGGTAAATAAAAAAATAGTTGCATCTTGTTGTTTATCAATTGTAGTTGGTTTCTGTATGGTTGTCGGGATAAGCGATTTATTGCTTTACACAGCGTTAATCGATTGGTCTTTGTAAAGAGGCACAAGTGAGAACTGCCTTGTTGAGTGTCGTCTACACTGGGTTTATTGTTTTTAGGCCCTTTCGGAAAATTGCGAAAAGCGACTATTTGCTTCGTCATGCCTGTCGATCCGTCCGCATGGAACAACTCGGCTCCCACTGGATAGGTTTCATGAAATTTTATATTTGTGTCTTTTTCGAAAATCTGTCGACAAAATTCAAATTTCATTAAAATCGGACAAAACTAAAGGGTACTGTACATGCAAACAAATAAGGTATACATTTTTAATAATATCTCGCTCATTTCTTCTTAGAATAAGAAATGTTTCAAACAAAAGATGTACATAAAATCAAAACACATATTTTATTTATCTCAGTAATTAACCAACTTGATGCACAAAATTTTTGTTTTACAATAAGTTTATTTCATGCCTCTACATGTTTGAAATCTATGTGATGATACCAGAGGCTGTGTAAAGCAATTTTGACCTTCTGATGATGAGCTCATGTGCTCGAAACATGTAGAGGCATGAAATAAACTTATTGTAAAACAAAAATTTTGTGCATCAAGTTTGTTAATTACTGAGATAAATATACTGAGATGCAGCACGGTCAGCAAAACGTAAAAAAAACACATTTTATGTTCACTAATATTTTTTTAATCGCGCCCTTTATGTGATAATGTGGGAAAATATTGTAGAGCGGGGTAGGCTAAGGATGACAATGTGGCACATGCGCACTGCATGCTGGATACCTAAATCTACAAATACACAGTAACAATGTATAATACTTATTGCTTTACCACTGCAAAAGTGGTTGAACGAAAGGGCCTCAATGTTACGTAATATGTACATCGTATGTCCTGTTGTGGACCGCCTCTGTGGTCTAGTGGTCAGAGTTTCTGGCTACAGATACAGAGGTCCCGGGTTCGATCCCCGGCGCTACCAGATTTTCTGAGTAGTAGTGGGTCTGGAACGGGGTCC
>Ga0123353_10008217_pt1 | contig 14218 bp, 7 predicted proteins | sample TergutLab28metaG_3_FD_92763 | JGI IMG/M metagenome (GOLD analysis project Ga0123353, IMG submission 92763) | Labiotermes labralis P3 segment gut microbial communities from Petit-Saut dam, French Guiana - Lab288 P3 | ecosystem: Host-associated > Arthropoda: Insects > Digestive system > Gut ... | reverse complement strand
TGGCCTCATACAATAATAAAGGGCGAAAACTGGGATAATGCAGACAGTATTGTGATTGTACTTATGGGCGACGCATTTACCGCCGAACAGTACGTTGATAACGGCGTTGAAGGTATTGCATTGACTCATGCGCGAAATGTCATGCGCACTATGCTTGCCACCGATCCGTTTAACCTGTTCGCCGATTTTTTTAAAGTCTATGTAATTCATGTCGCATCGCCAACCGCAGGGGTTGACGGAGTGCTTGGTACTGTAGATGCAAACGGCGATTTAGTAGCGATAGCGGATTCTGATAGGCTTGTCCAACGAACTGAAATAAGAAGGTTAGCGCGGGAACACGTCGATAACCATCATTTGGCAATGTTGCAAGTTATATCGAATGCCCGGGCGGATACCGGCTTTGGATGGACGGCTTTAAACGACGCGATTGATAAAAACATCGCGGTAACGTCCGTACGCAGAGATGCAAACGGAGGCTCAAATGCGCATTGGACACCTGCTTGGCACGGCACTTTTATTCATGAATTCGGGCATTCGTTCGGGAAGCTTGTGGATGAACATAATAGGGGCAGAAGAGATGAAAACCGCGCCAACTCTACGAATGCGGCGAACAACAATAGCGTAAAATGGAGCCAATGGTACGGGCATAAAAACGTTGCGGCGGCGCCTATGCGGTTTGCCGACGGTTGGGCTGTGCCGGCTTTATCAACATATGATGCGTTTGGAGCCATTACTGGTGGCGATTGTATAATGGTTGCTTCCGGCGTAAATAGAAATCTTTGCGGCGTCTGCTCGGAAGAGCTTATCTGCCTCATGGGTTCCATAACCGGCGCCGACCCGCGCGGTGCGAAGCCGCTTGATTTTATCATTCATTCAAAAAGCGGGACTTGGCCGTTTGCGACGTACAGCGTGACGATACAAAACCCCAATCCGTATAAAGTAGCGGTGGTATACAATTCTAAATTGGCGGATAAAAACGACGCGATAAATTTCACCAATTTGAGCGATACGGTTAACGAAACGATTCTCCCAAACGGCTCGATAACGGTAACGATAACCGAGAACTGGTTTGCGACGCACCTTACGGCGGCGATGCACTATGTTACGGGCCCGACGGGCTTTCGCATGATTTCGTACGCCGACGACTTAAAATCTAATAGCTGCAGCCCCTTGGGATATAACATAACCCGGAATCCGGCCGGCGGCTTTACGATGAACGGGTCTAAGATAACCGGGGCGGCCGATGCGCCCGTAGGGAAAATTTATATCCCGAACGCGATAAACGGCACCGTGGTTAACTGGCTCGATGATTCCGCCTTTTTGAACCAAACGCACATGACGGGTATCGTTTTACCGAATTCGTTGCTCATCATCGGCGCGTCCGCGCTTTCGGGCTGCAGTAAGCTGCCGGAAATAGTGATACCCACCGGCGTAACTTCTATCGACTCGAACGCTTTCCTTAATACAAACGCGGTCGTAAGGTTGGCGGACGGTTGGACTAGCATACCGACCGGCTTGTTTGCAAATACGGGCGTAGAAAATGTCGCGATTCCTTCCGGCGTGACGAGCATCGGCATATCCGCGTTCTCCGGGTGTAATCAGCTCAAGGAAATTAGCATTCCGTACGGCGTAGAATCTATCGGGAACAACGCGTTTCAAGGATGCAGCGGTTTAACAACGGTTTATGTGGAAAAGCCGTGGACGGACACAACGGACGGTACTTTATTGGGCGCGAATGTGTTCTCCGGCTGTAACAGCCTGTCCGCTATTTTTGTTCCCGATTATGACAGCGCGACGGCGTATAAAGCTTCGACAAGCAGTTGGTTTGCCTATGAATCAAAAATTTATTCCGTAGACGGATTTTTGGGGAGTTTTAACGGAACAAGCGCAATACAACCTTTTAATATGACTTATACATACGCCATAGAATTTACGCCGGCGCAAAGCGGTTATTACAAGTTGCAATTTGCCGATATAAAAAGCTCGGAGTACCATTACATTTGGATTATGTTTTTTTGGGGCGGCGAAAGCTTGACTAAGGCTTGGCTAGAGGCGGACGTTACCTATTGGGTTACCTTTACCGCCACGCCGAACAGTTCGTCAAAGCCCGGGCAGCTTAAAATCGATAAGGACGGCGGCGGTTCCTGCAATCCCTGCGGGCCATGCGAACCATGTAAACCCTGTACGCCGTGTTAGGTTACAGAACAAGTCTATTGATTTTATGCCCGCGCTTCTTGCTTTTTCCCTTTTCTTTTTACTTTAAATAAGCCGCCTGTTGACAAACGGGCGGCTTATGGATTATAATACCCCCATGTTTGTCAAATCGCTCGAAATTATTAACTTCCGTAATTACCGCCGCCAAAACATGACGCTCGCGCCGGGGGTCAACGTGTTTTCCGGCGACAACGGCATGGGCAAGACCAACCTCTTAGAGGCGGTTTATTTTTCGAGCATCGGCAAATCCACGCGCACCTCGCGCGACAAAGAGCTTATCCTGTGGGAGCAGGAGCGCGCCCACGTCAAAATCACCGCCGAAAAATCGTTCGGCGACGAGAAAGTCGAAATTATTATTTCTAAAAACGAGAACAAGCGCGTCGCCGTAAACGGGATGCCGGTTACAAGGCTTGGGGAATTGATGGGCGTCGTCGGCACGGTGTTTTTTTCGCCGGGCGAATTAAAAATCGTACAGGCGGGGCCGGGCGAGCGCAGGAGCTTTATCGACATCGCGGTATGCCAGCTCTCCAAGGCGTATTTTTACCTGTTGACGCGCTATAATAAGATTTTGGCGCAGCGCAACCGCTTGTTAAAAAGCGGCTCGGCGACGGGCGACGCGCTGGATATTTGGGACGCGCAGCTGGCGGCAATAGGGGCGAAGGTGGTAAAGACGCGCAAGGGGTTTATCAAAAACCTCGCGCCGTTCGCGCTGGAAAACCATCTGTTTTTGAGCGGCGGGAAGGAGCCCTTAGCGCTTTTTTACGAGGGAATCGGCGGCGAAACGGCGGAGGAAACCGAAGGCCTGTTTTTGGCGGAATTAAAAAAAGAGCGCGAACGCGACGTAAAGCTCGGGTTCACGCATACGGGGCCGCACAAGGACGATTTGAGTTTAAAAATAGGGGCGGCGGACATCCGCGCTTTCGGCTCGCAGGGTCAGCAGCGCACCGCCGCGCTAAGCCTCAAATTGTCGGAATTGCAGCTTGCGAAAGCGACGCGGGAGGAATGCCCCGTGCTGCTCTTAGACGACGTGTTAAGCGAGCTGGACATCGGCCGCCAGCAAAAGCTGCTCGAGCGCATCCGGGGCTTTCAGACCTTAATTACCTGCACGCATTTAGACCTCGAAACGCGCGCGCGCCTCGGCGGGCAAATTACGGAATTCCGGGTGGAGAACGGCGGCTGCCGCGCGCTGTAAGGAAATTACCCCGGCACGCCTAAGGGCGTCTAACGACATCCCCACCGGCATGGGTAACGGCTGGAAATTAAACGTCCAGCAGTACATTATTCCGGATTCGGGAAATAGTCAAAATGGCGCGAGTACGGATAAGTATACCTATGTGGACGCTGCCGGAATAAGCCACAGGTTTGATACACAAGCTCATAAGCAAGGCGGCGCCGGATGGTACTTTTACAGTACGTCCGGCATCGGCATGACGTTAATGGTTCCGGGCGTCGCGTATAGTACTACAAATTATTACGGTTATACCTTAATAGACGATATGGGCGCCGACGGAAGCGCGGGAAGTTCCGGAAACCAACTGAATTTCGACACGCAAGGGCGGCTTATCAACACGGTATCGGCGGTCAATCCGGCAATCAAAAAGGTTTTTACCTACAATGACAGCGGAAAACTCGTTGAAATTCACGATAACCGTAAGAGTTCGCGGAAAATTAAGCTAACTTATCATAACAGCGGCGCGGATGACGGCCGGCTTGATAAGATCGAATATGAATCGGCTACCAGTACCGTCGAACAAACGCTAAATTATAAGTATGCTAGCGGGAATTTGACCTACATCACCCGTAGTGCGAATTCCACTCCCGAACCCGTCGCGCATTTTGTGTACGATGCCGGAAAGTTAGCCAAAGCCATAGACGGTAAGGATTTTTCCGCGATCAAGGTTGAATACGAGAGCAACCTTAGCGAAAGTATTTATAAGGTGAAAAAAGTATCCTCCGGCTGTTGCAGCGTAACCGGGAGCCATCCGTCGTTTAATTTAGGCGACGTGGTAGGCTCTGCCTGCAAAACATGGACGGCGTTTAAGTACGGTTCGGTGACGGCGGGAGGCACAACGCGTTACCACCGCACGACGGTTGTTAACAACAAATATATCGCGCTGGATTATTACCTCAACGAGAAAGGCTTTACGACAGGCGTTTTGGAGCGGCGCGGCGGCGCTTCCGGTGAAAACGATTCCGCTCTAAACAGCGACGGCGCCAACCTTATGACGCTGACAAAAGACGGTGGTTTGGATATTTTGGACGGTGATAATGGCACGCCTCAAATTAACAAGCAAAAAGCGAAAGAATGTAGTATAACAAGCACAAGTGATTCCGATTACGAGTTAACTTCAGCTATTAGTCACACCAAAGTAAATCAATTTCGCGGAACTGGTATAAGCAGTGACACGCGGACTTACGGCGGAACCATACACGGCGATAAAGTAAAATTCGTCGTATCGTTTTGGATGAAGCATACGCTGGATATCACGGCGAACGGCCATCCGGGTTGCCAAGTTGAGTTTGTGCCTAACAAATATGGTCATCCTGTATATTTTGATCACACTGCATATAACGCTTGGCAATATATCACGATTCCGTTTGGGGTATCGCAGGAAAACTTTGTAGCGGGAACAAATAATATTAGCTCTGCCAAGCTAAAGTTCTTCGTGAAAAGCGGTGCTCTCACCAATTCCAATGCTACCATTACGGTAGCTAATATGCGGATTAGCGTGGCGCAACCGACGCCGGTTCCTTATATAATTTATACAGCAAATAACGGCAACGAAACTCATTATCCGCTTAAGGATTTAAGCCAGGCAATCACCGCAGGATCTTATACTTATGCAAACAAAACGGGAACTGTAAGTGCTGATTTCTTTGTTACCGAAGGAGATATCCAGCAAACCCTGCTGAATATGCGGAAAGCATATTATAATGGTTCACAGCACGAATTTGATTTTGTGTATAACGGAGGAACGGCAAAATATGGGGACGTAAAAACTGTTACGCTCAAGTTTGGCAATATTTCAGTGCCTTTGACGATATCCGGAAACGAGTCGAATTTTTACTTAAAAGCCGAAACAGCGAATGTGAAATTTGAAAGCGACGGTCCCGATGACGGAACTATTAAGGTCACGTCTAAGTTCGGAACCGTGCAGCGGCAGATATACGACGGCTCTGACTACACGTTCGGGAATATAAACGGCGTTAGATCCACTGTAGTAAAAACCGAAAGCGGTATAACGGAAACGGAAGAAACTTTTGCGGACTATTTCGGAAGAGTCATAGAGAAGGTCGATTCCTACGGCGTAAAGACAGAATATACGTACGACGGATTCGGCAATCCGACTACGGTGAGGGTAAGCGGAAAGAATCCCGAAACGGGTAAAACCGATTCGGTCTATTATACGGCCGATTATGGCAGCAGTAACAACGCATCGAACGAATATAAACGGGAATTCATAGCAAACACCAAGGCGGATGGCATCCAAACGAATTATACTTATACAAGTAAGTACGGATTGCCAGAAACCGTTAAGGGTCAAGGCTATACCGACAACGGCGTAACAAATCCCCCGGCAACTGTCGAGTACGGGTACAATGCTTTTGGAGGCTTAACGGGCGTGTGCGCAAAGGCATCGGACAACACTACGCTCTTGGCGCAAAATATCATTACTTTAGATACCAACGGCCGAATCGGATCGGTGTCGGATGGTCCGGACTATAGTTACGGTTTTCAGTACAACGGCTTCGGCGATGTGACCGAATATAATATGTCGTATAAAAACGTATCAAATCAAACGATTACCGATACGCTGCTTACTAAAACCTACGATTACGACGGCGGCGTGGTTACGGAGGAATACTTCCGCCATACCGACGGCTCGCGGAGCGATATCATCGCGGCTTATTCGGATAAATACGGCCGCCCGATGCACGTTACGGTTGGTATGTGTTCCGGCGCGCAAACTACGGAATATACCTACCAAAATGACACAAACGGAGACGATTTTAATCCTTATCCGCCTACGATGAATGGCGGTTCTTTTATCGACCATGAGCGCAATCACACGGCCGCCAATAATCCCTTTAAAAGGCGCCCCGTGGTAAACGAAAGCCCGTTGGTGGCAAAAATTAGCCAAATTTCCGACCCTTACGAAAAGCGTACCTACACCTACGATTACGACTTAGAAAATAATCCGTGCGGCTATTCGGCTCCGGAATCAGCAAACAGTGGCGGCGTTTATCCACCTGCGGACGCATACGACGTATACGCGGGTTGGCGATTTGACGGGTTAAAGGCCGTAAGCGTACGTCAAGTCAGCCCGTCGGTTACGTCATATCGATGGGGAGAAGGCGGAGACCGGCACAATAACACGGAAGTCGTTATAAACCGCGATGAGGGGCATCGCTTCGGGCCGCGCATCGACGAGACATCCACCTACCATGGATTTAGTAGTTCCAGCTTTATGATTGAAACGAAAAAATACGAATATGACGGGCTCGGGCGGCCGAGCGGCATCGAGGGAACATACATCGATATGAGCGAGAATAGCGACACGGAAGATGACGATTGGCGCGAGGAGTTCGAATATGGCGAGGGCGACGAGAGTGCCGCAGACTACGACGAGGACAGCGCGGGAAAAATCGAAAGCCAGTCGCATCTCGTTACATACGAAACTAAGGCAAATATTGAAATAAAAACGGCGGTCGAGACCCAATTTGAATATACGAAACGCGGCCAGTTCGCGTCGGAAACGGAAGCGTTTAAGGTATGGACGCGCGTGGTTCCCGAAGATGAGGATCCGCTGTCGCCGCCGCCGACAACCCCGCAGCCCTTAACCCCCTGGAAGGAAGTACAGCCGGATAGCGTCAGTACCATCCGCAAGCGCTCGTACCGTTACGACACACTGGATCGGGTAACGGAGGAGAAATTTGAACGTAATCCGAATTATGCCGATCCCAATTCCGTTCCAACGCTTGACAAACACTACGAATATTCGTATTATGGATATGGACAAACGAACGGGAGAGGGAGGCTCCGTGAAATTAAGAACGTATTGTCCGATAGCGGGCGGAAGTTTGCGTGCAATCCTAAGGACGGCCGGGTATATCTTGTCGCCCCGGGATCTTATGATAATCACGGCAATTGGTCAAGCGGCGGTACGGAATACGAATACCTCTATGATAATTTCGGCAACGTATGCGGCAGAGAGGAATTAACGCATAGCGGGTCGGTCTTAACCGGCAATCTGAGTCTCTCATACGAGCGCGGTAACCTGCTGTCCGGCTACGAGGATTTCGATTATCACGGCGGCATGACGTACAGCCGGGGCTACGGGCATTATTCGTACAACCACCAAGGCGTGCGGTTCAAGAAAACGGCCGGAAAGCGTACGAGCGGCGCGCCGAACGGCCCGCAAACGTGGGAAGGCGTTACGACGGAATACTGGTTGGACGGCGACAAAATCTTGGGCGAGGACCGCACCGACGGCAAGCAATTGCGGTACAACTACGATTTGCGGGGCTTAAGCAGCGTGGACTATTCGTACCGTTCGGAAGACGACAAGGCAATTTGGGATCACTACGCGTACGTGTGCGACGAGGTTTTCGGGCACGTTAAGGCGATTACGCAATACGGGCGTGCCGTAGCGGAGTACGACTACAACGCGTTCGGCGAGCTGGTGTCGCTGACGGCGCACGAGCGTTATGAAATAGGCTCGGATCCGAATATAAGCACCGCGCATATGTCCGTGACGTACGACGGGAACGGCCTGCGGAAATCGGCGGCGGTTTCGGTCACCGGCTCTAGCAGCGAGGATCTGAGCGGGAACCCGATACCCGGCGATTTCGCGACATTTACCTATAATGCGGGCGGTACCGTAGTAACTTCGTCGGCGCGCCGCAACAACGGCGCGGACGAATATACCGGGGCGTCATATACCTACGACAGTTACGGCGCTTTGGCGACCGCTGTATTGCGCACCTATGAGAAAGTCGCGGGGAAGTGGCAGGAAAAATCCACATCGCCGGCGAAATACGGCACGCTTGGCAATCCTTCGATAGGCTCCTTGCCGTCCGGGTGGCTTCTCGCGGTGCCGGGCACGCCGATAATCGCGGCGACGCATATCGCGTTCGTTAACCCTTTCCGCTGGAAGCGCCACTATTGGGACGTTGAGACGGGCTGGTACTACATAGACGGCCGCTACTACGACCCGTATTCCGCGATGTACTTAGACGCGGCAAGCCCGGAGAGTTTATTGCTCAACGCCGCGACTTTGGGCGGGTTAGATAGGCACGGAATCGGCCTCAACCCCATGTGGCTGGCGGTGTACGCCTTCACGATATTCTGTGTGGCGGGGCAGCTGGGCGTCGACCCGCTGCGTTACCCTAACGAATACTTTAAGAGCGCTTGGGAGATTATAGGGGACTGGTGGCGGTACCACTGGGTGGAGGCGCTGGAGCTGGCGTTGTTCGCCGCGGTGCTGCTGGTGTCCGTGGTGCTGATGTGTTTCCCGGCTACGATGGGGTTCGGGATAGCCATGTTCGCGGCGGGCGTCAAGTGCGCCGTGGGCGGGTTCATCATCGGCGGCGTTATCGGCGGCGTTGTGGCGGCTAATCAGGGTGGCGGCATCGAGGACATTGTGGTCGGAATCTGTCAGGGCGCGCTGTTCGGAGTCGTCGAGGGCTTTATTGTAGGCGCGGCGTTCTACGGCGTATTCCACGGCATAGCTAACGGCGTAAAGGCGATAAACAGCGCCTGGATTACCAGGCTGGCGCGCACGACAGGCCCGGCGAAACCAACCAATCAAATAGCTAAGCCCATTGTGCAAAACCAAAAATTGCAAAACCATATCGACCAACTATATAAAGGAATAAATAGTCCTGATAAGATAGGCAATGGGACTACGATGGACGCAATCAGGTATGAGAGATTTTTTGTACAAAAGGTTGGGAAAAAGTGGCACACGGGAAAAGGAGTAGATCACTTTAATGGAATAAGTGATTTGCTTGCAAAGGGAAACTTAAATGCCCAAGATACTTTAGTTGCGCAAAAGATTCTCGCTGAATTAGACGAGGTTTTAAAATTGCCAATATTAGGGTAATCCCGTTCCCAAACTTATGGTGTTAACCAAAACATATTTTCTAAAATAAAGGAGCTAACTATGAAATACGAAAATGTAATCGAAAGACTAATGTCTCGGTTCCCCGAACTAAAAGACAAGTATGAAGCAGACAAAGATTATTATGAAAGTTTGCCTTATGTAGTTTATGAGGGTTTTTTTGTACCATACATTGTAAAAGCGTGCAGAAATCTCGATATAGTCAAGATTAATGAGATTAGTGCTTTTTTAGAGGAAATGATTCAAAGCGAGAATGATAGAGTGAACACTTTAGTGGGTGTTGCCGTGATTGAATCTTTAATGTATGAAGAGGAAGCGCCGCTCAAAGTTTTAAGAAAATATTTAAAAAAAGAAACTTTAAAAGAGTTGGTATCTATGGAGAATTGGAAACCTACATATGGACGGTGAGTAATCACCACTTTTTCAGTTCGCTCAAATCGGCAAGGCTGTCGCCTTTCCGCAACGGCTTTGCCATTGCTTTAACCAAAGACTAAAAAGCAGGGTTGGGAAACAAGTTTTCCCTCTCTGCTTTTTGTCTTTATCCCCGCCGATTTTTATTCCTCCTCTCGTGTCCTCGGGCGTAGCCGAAGGATCTTCACCTTTTGGCCAAGCGGTCAAAGAATCAGCTCGTTTTTAATTAGACTTGTTCGGAAACCTCCCACGGCGGCGTCTAAGCGCAACTTTTCGCCGCTATAAAACCTTCTAAACCAGTTACATAGCGCTACTATGCTCCTGTTTTACAAGCTTTTATATCGACAAAAATCTGCGGCTTATACGACCATGTTAGGTTTCCGAACAAGTCTAATTTTGTTTCAAATTTAACTCGCTAATATGTCGGCGGGTTTTTTTAATTTACAAAAGTGCAGCACTCTTTTTGTTTGTGTATATTGTATAATTATCAAAAAGTGGCCTGAGATTTGGAAAGGAGCGCTATGGAGATAATAATTATAGGATACGGCGTAGTCGGCAAACACATCTATGAAGAGTTTAAGACTTTGACGCCGGATATTTACGACCCTTATTTGCCGGAATACAGCGTAAAGCAAAGCAAGAAATACGATTTTGCGTTTATTTGCGTTCCGACCGAAATGCTGCCGGGCGGCTCATGCGATATTTCCATTGTCCGCAAAGCCGTTATGGAAGCCGACGCGGAGATTATCGTGATTAAATCCACCGTTTCGCCGGGAACGACGGATCAACTTACCGCGATGAGCGGCAAGAAAATAGTATTTTCGCCGGAGCATTACGGAGCTACGCAGCATTGCAAATCCGACCCCGGGTTTGTTATTTTAGGCGGGGATAAGTCCGTTTGCGCCGAGGCCGCCCATCTGTATTATAGCGTCAAGAGCGGTTATTACAACATTCATTTTACGGACGCGGTAACGGCGGAATTGTCCAAATATATGCTGAATTCATTTCTCGCGCTCAAGGTAACGTTTTGCAATGAGTTCGCGGCGTTGGCGCAAAAGACCGGCGTAAACTATCCCGAGCTGCGGGAGCTTTTTATCGCGGACGGCCGCGTGGGCGCGTCGCATACGATTTGCTACCCGGACAAGCCGTATTACAACAGCCAAAATTGAATATCTCTGACGGCATATATTTAGATGACAGCATGAATACCGCCGTATTTAAGAATGTGGGGGAGGGCTATATAGAGCATAAGGGCGCTAATGTAAACATCGGAATGAGCTCGTATAGTTTTATTCCGCACGACGCGGGTATTAATTATACGCTTAGCTTGGATTATTCCGTTTTTTCGGGCAGTCATGGGAAGTATACCGACTGTACATGTAAGGTCTTCGCAACGCCTTGCTGGTGCGGCGATCCGATGACTTATGTTGCCGGAAGCCACAGTCATCGCAATATTGCCAATATCAGCGCGTATACGGGCTCAGAGAATATATATAAAAATTGCAAAGGTTTTGTGACGGTGGATACTCAAATAAACATTGTTGTATCCACCTGTCAAGGTTATAGCGAAGAAGACTATTATTATAATTACGAATTAAGCGGCTGTGTATTTCAAGGACAAAGCAACATATATCGGGAGTGCGAAGGTTTCGTTTATACACAGACGGCTGGCAGCATCACGACCAGCAGTTCTGCCAGTATGAATATATCTATGTGGGCATTGAATGCCGGAGCCTATGGAGTATCAAATTCGGAGTTCTATAATTGTACTTTCGGAGTTATGGACGACGCTGATTGTGGCAGTTATGGCATTTACAGTTCGGGTGGATACACTGGCAGTTATTGCGTTATAGATAATTGTAAATTTCCGCGGACGACATTTCAGGCCTACGGGCAGACGAACTATAACGCAATTCCGATCGGCATATCTTCTTATAGCGGCGGTGGAAACATAGCGAATAACATTTTCAGCAATCAACTGCTGTCAAGTTCTTGGCCGAATACCGTAACGGCGTGGGGGAACATATCGGCGTCGATCAGTAAGACAATTGTGTAACGGACTATCCAACACAGTAAACAGGATAATCATACAAGGAGAATTTTAAAAAATGTTTGACAAAATTTTAATCGAAGACGGCAAAATCCGTTTCGCCCAATGGAGCGTCGCGTGGAAGGAAAAACGCACGTTTAAAGCTCCGGATGGCGATAAGGAAACTCTTCTTCCACATTCCGAATGGGGCGTAGGAGAAGCCCGCAAGGATGAGCTTATCAATTTTTTGACCGCGCTAGGCATTGAGTATACGGTGAATCCCTTATCAATTCCCGCCGAATTTCAACAGTTTGAGGGAAAGGAGTGGTTCTCCGGCCGCGGAGAGGCGATAAAGCTCATCAACGAGGATCCCGAATATATCATTGGGGAATTGAAGAAACAGCTTGCGGCGGAGGACTATAAGCACGTCCGCCAACAGCGCGAGCGCGAAATTTTAGCGAAACGCGGCGACTTTGAGCTTACCGTCAGCGAGCCGGATTACGTGGTGTTTTGCTTAGAGCAGGATAAAACGGTGCAAAAAATCCGCGAGATGGAAGGGAAATTAGCTGAGCGGCTTGCTTAGCAGGCACAAGCAGAAAAAGCTGAGAGGTTTAATTCAAATGAAACTGAGTATTATAACGCCGCAATACAAGGAAAGCGAGGACGTCGTAAAGCCGCTGCTGTCGTCGATTGAAAACCAAGTCGGCTTTAATCTTAGAGACGATTTAGAGGTTATTATCGTAAACGACGGCTCGGATACAAAATTACGCGAGGGATTCATAAAATCCTTCAAGAAACTGAATATCCGGTACATCTTAAACGCTCAAAACGGCGGGCCGTCGGTCGCGCGCAATACCGGCTTACAAAAAGCCAGCGGCGATTACGTGATGTTCTGCGACGCGGACGACCGTTTCTTAAGCTCGGCGGCGCTGATGCAAATCGCGTCGGCGGTACATAAGGACGAGTCGTCCGGCCAACCCGCGGATATCTACAACTGGGACTTCATCGAGGAGCTTTTACATAAAAATACGTTCCGTTACATCAAGCACACGGAGGATTTTATTTTCCTGCACGGCAGCGTATTCCGTAAAAAGTTCTTAGACGAGAACGGCATAACCTTCTGCGACGAGCTGAGAAAGGACGAGGACGTGTACTTTAACGCGATCTGCCGGAGCCTTGCCCAAAACATCCGCATCATGCCGGAGGCCTTGTATATATGGTGTTACAACCCGCACAGCATTTCCCGCGAGCCCGATTCGCAGTACTCAAAATATCCGCTGCTGATAAAAACGGCGCGGAAGATCGTAGAGAACCTGTTAGAGCGGGATAACGAGCGGGCGGCGCTGTACGTGGTGCAGTTCCATTACCATACCTACTTTCAGATGCAAACGCCGCATTGGTTAGACCCTAAGCGGAAAGAGTTTAAGCGGATAGCGGAGCGGGTATTTTCTAAGTATCACGAGGATTACAAGCATTATTTTGCTAAAGTCCCCGAGCCGACGGCGGCGGGCTTATACGCGCAGGAGCGCCGCAACATTTTGGAAAAAACGGGCTGCTTGGAAGCGGAAACATTCGGACAGTTTTTAGAGAGGATTCAAAAGGACAGCGAAAAAATTGCCGCGTAAAGCCGCATTATGTATTAAAAACAAAATAAGTAAAATCAAATTTATGGGAGAACAAAACAATGAAATTTAAAAACAGAGATGTAACGCCCTCAAACAGAAAAAAGTTAGTTCCGGTTGCGAATCAAGCAAACGTGTATGACGTGTATGATGCACCGGATACTGTAACCGAAGCGGGTACATCGCTTGACGAGACTAACTTAAGCAAACTGCTTGTATGGGAAGAAACATATAACTCCAGCACTACTTATTATAAAAATGACATAGTGTCATATAACGGAGTCATATACAGATGTAAGGCAGCGGCCGGGACAATGACAACACCGACTAATACTACATTTTGGGAAGTTTTCGGCTCTCAAAATAGCGGCGGCGGCGCGGGTGCTATCGCGCCTACAACTAACGGAACATCCGGCCAATATTTAAAATCTAACGGAACCGCAACACCTGAGTGGGCTACTCTTTTGCCGGTTTTGAACGGCGGTACCGGAGCGTCAGCGCCTACGGCGGCCAGGACAAATTTGGGTATTATTGCGCCCACAACTAACGGAACGGCCGGCCAAGTGCTAAAGTCAAACGGCACCGCAACGCCGGTATGGGATACTTTAAAAACAATAAATGGGCAGAGTTTGCTTGGCGCCGGAAACATATCCGTCAGTTGCAGTTGCAGCGGAAGCGGCGGGACGGGAGGGTTCACCTATCTCGACACATATTGGGGCTATCCCACCTGCGATTATAACACAACCTTTGGACTTCATGGAGGTTTTTGGCCGTTATGGGAAGATAAAGCCGTTCTTGTCAATATTGAGTTAGATGCT
>Ga0123353_10008216_pt1 | contig 14219 bp, 14 predicted proteins | sample TergutLab28metaG_3_FD_92763 | JGI IMG/M metagenome (GOLD analysis project Ga0123353, IMG submission 92763) | Labiotermes labralis P3 segment gut microbial communities from Petit-Saut dam, French Guiana - Lab288 P3 | ecosystem: Host-associated > Arthropoda: Insects > Digestive system > Gut ... | reverse complement strand
GGATTTAACGGATTCACGCGGATATTCGCGGATTTTAAAAAATATATATCTTTGTTTTTTGATTTTTATCCGCTTTTAATCCGCGTGAATCCGTGAAAATCCGTTAAATCCGCGTTAAGCTTTTGTTCTTCGCTTTTGTTCTTCGCTTTTAATCCGCGTTAAGCTTTTGTTCTTCGCTTTTGTTCTCCGTTTTTGTTCTACCCCGCCTTCAGACAAAGCATGATCGAAAGCAGTTTTTCTTCCGCGGTCGCCCCGCGGGATACCAATACGATGGGAACCTTCGCCCCCAAAACACAGCCTGCCATTGTGGCGCCGCCCCAGTAGAGCAGCGCCTTGCACATTATGTTGCCCGTCGCGACGCTTGGCACAAGAAAGATATCCGGCTCGCCGCTGATCACGCTGGGATGCTTCTTCAGCGCCGCGGATTCCTTGCAGACAGCAATGTCGAATGACAGCGGTCCCTCTAAAACACAGCCGCCCAGCTCATTTCGTTCGCACATTGCCTGTAATTCGGCGGCGTCTTTCGTTTCGGGCATCTTTTCACTGACCGATTCGGACGCCGTCAGCGCCGCGACCTTGGGCTGTGCTATCCCCAGCTTTTGGAAAAACATAACGACATTGCGGGTGATATCCGCTTTTTGCTCCAAAGTCGGGTGGGGGAGCATCCCGCCGTCGGTGACCCCGATCAGCTTCGAATAGCCCGGGACCTCCAGCATCGCCAAATGCGACATGGTTCCGGTTCCCCGGATGCCGCTTTCTTTATCCAGCGCCGCTTTGAGAAGCGTCCCGGTATCGAGCAGTCCTTTCATCAATACATTTCCGCGTCCCGACCGGATAAGCCCGACAGCCTTACGCGCACAGTCCGCGTCGTCCCCGCCGTCCAGGATATCCCCGGGGTCAGGTGTTTTGCCGATAGCGCCGGATATTTCAACGATCTTCTCCCGGTCGCCGACCAGAATATACCGCATAGGCAGTGATTCCATTGCCGCGTACACCGCTTCCAGCGTGTGAAGGTCGTGCGCGGCGGCGACCACCAAGGTTTTGGGCGCGTCCGCGGGCAGACTGCCGCTTAGTTCTTTGAAGTTCTGATACATATAGACCCCCTAGTCAGAAAATTTTTTCTGCGAGGCTTTAATCGCGAATAAAATTTTCGGTTTTTCGCGTCAGCGAAAAAGACTTCCTTAACTTATCGGCTCTAATGAAGCCTGGAAATGTCTGAGGATCGGCGGCTCCCAAGTGATGCGGTATCCGCGTTTTATATCCCCGGCGCGTTCCTTAACAGCTATCAGCGCGTCGGCAACGAGATCAAAATGCGCCTGCGTATACACACGGCGCGGTATCGCAAGCCGCGAGAACTCGAAATCGGCTTTTAACTGCTCGCCTGTGTCGGGGTCGTTACCCAGCATATAAGAGCCTATGTCACAGCAGCGGATCCCCGCTTCCTTATAAAGCTCGATCACAAGGCACTGCGCGGGAAACTCGTTATACGGGATATGCGGCAGTATCGCGGCGGCGTCTACAAAAACGCCGTGCCCGCCGACGGGCGACTGATGCGCTATACCCGCGTCGTCCAAGCGCGAGGACAGATATTCCAGCTGACCGATGCGGTATCTCAGGAAATTCTCGTCGATGCCTTCATAAAGCCCGATCGCCATCGCCTCTAAATCGCGCCCGTTAAGACCGCCGTATGTGTAAAAGCCCTCGTTGTTTATACAGTTCGCCTTGATATTGATAACCAGCGGGGAGTTCGCGTCCTTTACCCCGACAAACCCGCCCATATTCACAATGGCATCCTTCTTGGCGGACATGGTGAACATTTCGGCATAACCGAACATCTCCCGGATTATTTCTTTTATGGATTTATTCTCATAGCCCGGCTCGTCGCGTTTTATAAAGAACGCGTTCTCGGCGCAGCGGGCGGCGTCGATGCAGAACGGGATATTATATTTCTCGCACACAGCCGCCGTTTCGCGGATATTTTTCATGGAAACCGGCTGTCCGCCCGCGGAGTTGTTGGTAACCGTCATAACAATAACGCCTATCTTATCCGCGCCTTTTTCCTTGATTATTTCCTCCAGCCTGGGGACGTCCATATTCCCCTTGAACGCGGCGCGAACGGACGGCTGTTTTGCCTCGGGAACAACGCAGTCTATCGCGCGCGCGCCCGCAAGAATGACATGAGCGCGTGTGGTATCAAAGAAGAAGTTCGAGACCGCGAACTTACCCTCGCTTAACAGAAGCGGAAACAGCACCTTTTCCGCGGCGCGTCCCTGATGCACCGGCTGTATGTATTCATAGCCGAAGATATCCTTACCCGCGTCTAAAAATCTGAAATAGCTGTTTCCCCCGGCATAAGCCTCGTCTCCGCGCATGATCCCCGCCCATTGGTCATGGCTCATAGAGCCTGTTCCCGAGTCGGTGAGCAGGTCGATATAACAATCCTCACCGCGCAGACTAAAAACATTATACTTTGCCGCCTTGATTTTTTCTTCCCGTTCCCCGCGGGTGAGCATCTTGATCGGCTCCACCATTTTAATGCGGAACGGCTCGGGTACATAACGTATTGCCATACACTTTTCCCTCCTTATTATTTCGCCCAAAATCTCGACGTCACATCGCCGTAGATCAGTTCGTTACAGCTCAGGTATGCGCTTTCGGTCGGCGTTATACCTTGATCCTTGGCGCGGGTGAGGTTCTTCCATGTCTGCACCGGCACCACTTCCTCGACCCTCTTTACAAGGTCGTCGTTATTCTTGGCGTAACCGTAGGTATACTCCATCGCGGCCGCCAGCACGCCGGCGCAGTTATGCCACCAATCGACCTGATACAGAATGCCGCGCCCGGCAAGAAGCTTTGCCAGACGGATCTCTTCATCCTGACTGGTCGCGCGCAGTTGGTTGTTGGCGGCGCCGATTATGTATTTGAACTTGGCGGCGTTGATTTCCTCTTCGCCCCAAATTCCGCCCATCGCGCTGGGACAGCAGATATCGGCTTCGACCTTTAAAATCTCGTCGGGCGCCACTATTGTGACGTCATGGTTCGGATGTTCTTCTTTAAACCGGTCAAGACGCGTCTGGTCTATGTCGGCGATATACAGCTTTGTCTTTTCGCGGGCAAGATATTGCGCCGTCGCGTAACCCACGGCGCCCATACCCTGCACCGCCGCGGACATACCATCCAGGCTCTCTGAACCTGTTTGGAATTTTACCGCCTGTTTAAGCGCGAGATAAGTGCCGTATGCCGTTGGGATCGCCGTGTCGCCCAAGGCAGAGCCGGGGCCGCCGCAATATTGCATGGTAAAGTTATCCGTCATAACCTTGACCATTTCCTTGGGGAACGCCATATCGGGACCGGTGAGACAGCGGGTGGTGTCGCAGGCATAGGCAAGGAAGCCCATGAGCTCCATATTGGTGATATCGGGCGAATCGATCTGCACGGTGGTTTTACAGCCGCCGAACGGGATATCCGCCGCGATATTCTTAAACGCCATTGCCCGCGAGAGATTCAGCGCGTCGATTATCGCGTCGATCTCGGGGATATCATGGCTTTTGCGGCGGGTCGCCCCCGCCATTGTGGCGTGGCTCTTGTTGTTGACCCCGCGCTTGGGGCTGTGGATGCCGCAGATAAACCGGATGTTAAACTTGTCGTTATAAAGCATGTCTATCCCGAAATGCTTACCCTGCCGCACCAGACCCTTGAGCTTTTCAAGATATTCCGCCAGCCCGTGCTTCTCAAACATCGCCAGGACTTGCGGCGTGTTAAGATAGACGTTTTCATCCGTCAAAAGACTCCCCACGTTGAATTTTTTGTTGTATTGAGAGAAATCGACACCCTCGTCCCATTCCTTGGCTGCCATGAAGCGAAATACATCCGTGCGAAAATCGTAACGGAGCTTTAGAGTCGTAAGTCCCTCTGCCTTTAGAACATTGAACAAACCAGACATAACACCCCTCCTAGATATGTAGTGTGCATTGTGCATCCTTAGTCTAATATTTAATCTATTTATAAGCAATAGATAAAATACATAAACTTTTCATTTGAAACTTGTCTATAATTGACAAAAAAATATTAAAGTATTGGTGGGCGTAGCCCAAGCGGACGGGTTCGCATAAGCGGAAGGGCTTCGTCCTTCGTCGCTGTTACATATTTTCGCTTTAAACAGCGGTAATTTTCGCGCCGAAATGCCGCTTCCTTCTTGTAATCCTGCGGTTTATTTGCCATTGCGTTTGTCTCGTTTCCGGTCTCACGGACCACCGTCAGCATTGGAAAGAATCAAAAAAAATCCTTGACAAAATACCACAGGTTTGACTTTTTGGTTTTTTTTATCTAAAATAGATGCGGGAAGGGATTGGTGATCAATAAAATCATGGCGTTAATACAAAAACAGAGTATGCGTGCTCAATGTTATGAGATAATCAAGGAAAAGATTTTAAGACAAGATTACGATCTCGGTGAATATATCAACATCGTTGCGCTGTCGACCGAGCTGTCGGTCAGCAACACGCCTATACGTGAGGCGCTGACGCAGTTGGAGGCCGACGGATTGGTGACCTCAACGCTGAACGCCAAGGTTCAGGTTTTTTCGTTTACAAAGACAAGCTTCAAGGATTTGGCGCAAACGATCTATATCCTTGTGAAAGGCGCATACGAGCTTTGCGTAAAGGAGAACAGGATACCTAAGCTTCTAAGCATGATGGAAGACAGCCTGATGTCGCAGGAGCGCTGCGTCACCGACGGCGACACATATCAATTTATCCGTGAATTGGTCAATTTCGATGAGCTGATATTTGAAGCGCTGGAAAGCCCCCAACTGTTATCCGTATTCAAAAAAGTGTCAAACATCCTGTTTCTGATGTACCGTACCGATCATCAGAACAGAAATTGGGACCGTTCCCACAGCATAGGTGAACATCGCCAAATTTTCAATGCGATCGCAAGCGGCAGCCACGCAGAGGTGGACAGGCTGCTTTGGGATCATTATAACCGGTCATTTGAGGAATAATCTAACTCACAGCCAGCCCGATTGCTTCTCTCCGTCCGCGGGCGCGTTCTCCGCTTCTGTCTTAGGCGTGCCCTCGGCGGCAAGAGAGTCCATATACTCTTCCAAATCCTGCACCTTGGAGTATAACCCGAGGATTTCCGCCTCGTCGATCTCATGGAGATATTTCTTCAAGATATGGTTATAGTCGTCCTGAAACCCTTTTATCATGCGCTTTTGCACGGCAACCGAGGCGGTGATCGCGTCCAGCTTGGCGACCGCCCCCGCCTTCATCACGACGGCGCTTTCCTCGGCTTCCTTGAGTATCTTGGACGCCGTTATCTGTGCGCTTATAAGCGCGTTGTTTATCGCCTGATCCTTTTCCTTATAGCTTCTGATCACCACTTCCAATTGCTCGATATAGTTGTCTACCTCCGCGGTATCGTAACCCCGCTTAACGATTGCGAATTTCTCTGTCATTTTAACCGTCCTCTCTGTTAGGAAATTTTTTCTGCGAGGCTTTAGTCGCGAATAAAATTTCCGGTTTTTCGCGTCAGCGAAAAAAACTTCCGCCACTATTGCTATTGCCAATTCGTATGCACATATTATATTATCATATCATGGAAAACATTTCAATCGATCATGATTATTATATGTCAATGGCGCTGGAGCTTGCCGAGTCCGCATACGCGGCGGACGAGGTTCCGGTGGGTTGCGTGATCGCTCTTGACGGCGAGGTTATAGGGCGCGGCTCCAACCGGCGCAACAGCGCTAAGAACGCGTTGTTTCACGCGGAAATGCTCGCGATAGGCGAAGCCTGCGGGTTTATGGGCGACTGGCGGCTCGAAGACTGCACGCTGTACGTTACCGTGGAGCCCTGCGCGATGTGCGCCGGAGCAATCGTTAACGCGCGGGTGCCGACGGTCGTATACGGCTGCGCTAACCCCAAGGCGGGCTGCGCGGGCTCGATTTTGGACATCCTGAACGAGCCGAGATTCAACCACCGCTCGCAGGTTATCCCCGGTGTTATGGAAACGGAATGCGCCCGGCTGATGAGCGGCTTTTTTGCTAAAAGGAGATGATCCCATGCCAACCTCCAAGAAAACATTAGCCGCGGTAATCGACATAGGCTCAAACGAACTGCGGCTCAAAATAGCCCAGCGCAGCAAGGAAAGCACGAAATATTTGGAATCGCTGACCTATGATTTAAGCCTTGGGCGCGATACGTTCGATACCGGCAAGATCAGCTTTGAGAAGATCGACAAGGCGTGCGACGTGATAAATAACTTCCGGCGCGTCGCGGAGGGTTATGGTATAAGAAACGTTCGGATCACCGCGACCACGGCGGTACGCGAGGCGGCAAACCGCGAATATATCATCGATCAGATAAAAATAAAAACAAACACGCTGGTGAAGGTATACGACGATATGGAGGAAAAACAGCATATCTACCGGCTGATGACGTTCCTTTTGGGCGATATGGCGGCAGATTCGGCGCTGATGGTATACAACGGGTCGGGTAACCTCGGCGTATCGCTTATCACGGACGGGCGCGTATCATACGTGCAGAACATCAAGACCGGACCCCTGCGGATAAGCGAGACCTTCGAAGAGGTTCAGGAATATTCCAACGAGTTCCGATTGGTGATCGACGAATATCTTACGACGTTTATGACCTTCATGCTCGATGAAATGCCGAAGGATATCGCGCATTTTATAGTCTCGGGGCACGAAATGCCCATGATCGCGGAGCTTTGCGGCTGTCCGGCAGGCGAGATCGTGAACCGTATCCCGCGGCGGCGGTTCGAGGAATTATACGGCGGGATAAAAAACAAAACCACCGGACGTTTAGCCGAGGACTACGGCGTCACGCCCGAAAAAGCCGACCTCTTGCTTCCCGCCGTGATATTCTGCTATAAGCTGATGCGTATGACGAAATGCGAAGAGATCATATTCCCCGCCGTGTTCCTCAGCGACGCGCTGTTGTTTGAGGAGCTTTATCCCGAGGAAACCTCCGCGCTTATAAAAGGGTATAATAAAAACATCCTGCAATCCGCGCGGACGATCGCGGCGAAATACCGCGTCCCCGAGCCGCATTATAAAACCGTTGTGAAATTCGCGGGCGGCATCTTCGATCAGATGAAAAAAATACACGGGCTGGGCAGCCGCGAAAAGGCGCTGCTACAAGCCGCGGCGATCCTGCGCGACGTCGGGAAATTCGTTAACATGACCGGTCATCATCTGCATTCGTATAATATAGTGCTGGGCTGTGATATCGTCGGGTTAAGCGATCTCGAAAAAAGGATCGTCGCGAATCTGTGCTACTATCACAGTTCTAACGTTCCGCATATGAGCGACGCCAATTACGCGGCGTTCCGCCCAAGCGAGCGCGTGCTTGTGTCGAAGCTGGCGGCGATACTAAAGCTTGCCTCGGCGCTTGACCGCAGTCATTTGCAAAAATTCGAGACCATCGACGTAAATATCGGCGCGGACGCGCTCACGATCACGGCGCTGACCAACGCAAACGCCGACCTGGAGCGCTGGGCGTTTTCAGAGAAGGCGGCAGGCTTTTTCGAGGAAGTGTTCGGGATCAAGGCTGTATTCAAACAAAAAAGGGTGATTTGATGACCTTCGACAGCGAGCATTATATAAACCGGGAACTGAGCTGGCTTGCGTTTAACGAGCGTGTGCTGGAGGAAGCGCGGGACGAAAGCCTGCCGCTGCTTGAACGGCTGAAATTTTTGGCGATCGCGTCGTCGAACCTGGACGAGTTTTTTATGGTGCGCGTCGCCGGGCTGATGGATAAGGCCGCCGCCGGAGTTACGGTACGCGATCCCTCCGGGCTTACCGCGGAGGAGCAGTTAAGGCTGGTCGGCGAAAAAGCTCAACATTTCGTCCGCGCACAGCACGAATGTCTTAACCGTTCGGTTTTGCCGGCGCTTGAACAGGAGGGGATATCCTTCGCCAAGTTCGCCGAGCTGAATGACACCGAGCGCGAGTTTATCGGGCGGTATTTTTCCAATACGATTTACCCCATATTAACGCCGATGGCGATAGACCGAAACAGACCGTTCCCGCTGCTTAAAGCGAAAGCGCTTCATTTGATTGTCGTCACCGCCGACGCCGACAAAATCGCCGTGGTTCAAGTGCCGACGGTCATACCGAGAATAATCCCTTTATCCGGCGAGCGCTATATCTTCCTTGAAGAAGTGATAAGAGAATTTATCGGGCGGCTCTTTGCCGGTCACGAGGTTCGAGAGGCGTCCGTATTCCGGATCCTGCGCGACGCGGATATAAACCAGCTCGACGCGGAGGGCGATCTGATAGACGGGATAGAGGAATCTGTAAGACGCCGAAAATGGGGCGAGCCGGTTCGGCTGGAGACCGAGCGCGGCATGTCCCCCCTGTCAAATCAGGCGCGGCGCTTCCTGTGCGAGGAATTTAAACTGGACGAAAATGACGTTTACGAAATCGACGGCGCGCTTGATCTGACGGTTTGGATGAACTTCGCGCCGAAAGGGTTCGAGCGTCTGCAAAACCCGCCGCTCACGCCGGTCGCGGTCGAGGCGTTCAAAGACCGATGCCCCTTCGAAGTATTATGCGAGCGCGACGTGCTGGTTCATCATCCATACGAGAGCTTCGAATGCGTGGTCGGGTTCGTAAAAGCCGCCGCCGCCGACCCGCGCGTATTGGCGATCAAGCAGACACTATACCGCGTATCGGGAAGCTCACCGATCGTAGAGGCGCTGATCGAAGCTGTGGCAAACGGCAAGCAGGTCACCGCGCTGGTGGAGCTGATGGCGCGTTTCGATGAGGAAAACAATATAACGTGGGCAAAACGTCTTGAAGCCTCGGGGGCGCATGTGGTCTACGGACTGAGCGGGCTGAAAACGCATTGCAAGCTTTGCCTGGTGGTAAGAAACGAGGACGACGGCATCCGGCGATATGTACACCTCGGCACGGGTAACTACAACGACAGCACCGCGCGGCTTTACACCGACCTCGGCTATTTCACCTCTAAAGAAACCTTCGGACAGGATATATCATCGTTATTCAACATGCTGACGGGCTACTCCACAAGCAGCGGCTTCAACCGGATATCCGTCGCGCCGGAGGGCTTGCGCAGGATGCTTCTGCGGCATATCGAGCAGGAGGAAAAGAACGCCCGCGACGGCAAGCCCGCCGGGATAACCGCAAAGCTGAACGCATTGACCGACACGACAGTGATCGACGCGCTCTACCGGGCGTCACAGGCAGGCGCGCGCATACGGCTGATCGTGCGCGGGATATGCTGTCTAAGGTCCGGCTTACCCGGGATCAGCGAAAACATAACGGTCGTCAGCATCATAGACCGCTTCCTGGAGCACGCCCGGATATTCTGCTTCGAAAACGGAGGCAGTCCGCGCGTATATCTGTCAAGCGCGGACTGGATGCGACGCAACCTCGACCAACGCGTGGAGATCGCGTTCCCGCTGGATGGTGAGTCGCGAAAACGGGCTGTGGAAATCCTCGAAATCGGGCTTGCGGACACCGAAAAGCAGCGCGTGCAAAATTCGGACGGAACGTATTACAGAAAATCAAACGCGGGGGAAAAGAGCGTTAGATCGCAGATGGTGCTTTATGAGTTGTTAAGTTGAAAAACCAAAAGAAAGAAGGTATGCCTTTATGACCTGCAAACCCGACCACCTGAAAAAATATATCCGCCTTGCCGTTCGCGCGGGCGCGGCGATACAGCCGGGGCAGAAGCTTGTGCTGCGCTCGCCCGTCGAATGCGCGGATATCGCGCGGATGGCGGCGGACGAGGCGTATGCCGCCGGAGCGAAAGAAGTGATCGTTGACTGGACTGACGACGGGATATCGCGCGGCAGGTTTTTGTACGCTGCCGACGATGTGTTTGATGAGTTTCCCGCCTGGACACAACTGCTGCGCAACAGCCTGTCGGCGGAGGGCGCGGCGTTTTTGGCGATTTCAGCCGAAGACCCGGAAGCGTTCAAGGGCGCGGACTTGACCCGTATCACACGCTCTGAGAGCGCGCGCCGCCGTGCGCTCAGACCGTATTACGACCGGGTGATGACGAACGGGATACAATGGTGTGTGATATCCGTCCCGACGGAGGCATGGGCGCGTAAGGTTTTTGGAGGCGCGGCTAAGACGGCGGTCAATAAGCTGTGGGACACGATTTTTGCCGCGGCGCGAATAGCCGATAACGATCCTGTAGAGAACTGGCTGGCGCATACCGGGCGGCTCAAAGGCGTCGTTTCTAAGCTGAATAAGTTTGGATTTATAAGCCTGAAATTTGAAAACTCGCTTGGCACAGACCTTATCGTCGGGCTGCCCAAGGGGCATGTCTGGCAGGGCGGCGGCGACGTTTGTAAAAACGGGCGCGCGTTCTTCCCCAATATCCCGACGGAGGAAGCCTTTACCGCGCCTGACAGCGCCGCCGTAAACGGTACGGCGGTGAGCACCAAGCCGCTTGTCTACGGCGGGAATGTGATAGACGGCTTTTCGCTGACCTTCAACAAGGGGCGTGTCGTAAGCTTTACCGCCGATAAGAATCGAGCTCTGCTTGAACAGATGCTCGGCTCGTGCAAAAACATGGATCGCCTCGGCGAAGTCGCGCTTGTCCCGGTGGATTCGCCGATATCGGCTATGGATACACTGTTCTATAACACGCTCTATGATGAGAACGCGTCAAGCCATCTTGCGCTCGGGCAGGCGTATGCCGATTGCGTCCGGGGCGGCTCGGACAAAAGCCGGGCGCAGCTCCGCCGCTTGGGACTGAACAATTCCGACAGCCATGTTGATTTTATGATCGGCTCCGCTGATATGAAAGTGACCGGATTCACGCAGGATTGGAAAGAGATTGCGGTTATGAAGGACGGAAAATTTACGGATTCTTTTCTTAATTAGAGATCCAAATCTCCGCGAAAATTTCGGCAAGCATATACTCTGTGACCGCGGACGCGTTCAGCTTATCGAACGCCGCGTTTACAAGCTCGTGATCGAGACCGTATATGTAAGCGATATCGTCCGCGGTATATGTAACAGGCGAACGCCGCTCTAATTCGCGGCGGTAAAGACCGCATATACCGCTCGGACCCCGGCGCATAAGAGTAAGGAATTCTTCGGGTGTTACGCTTCTGACCACGCCCAAGACCCTAAGCTCATCCGCGGTAAGATCAAGCAGATCGGCGGCGGTATCCGTATCGATATCCTCGCCCGATTTAAGCTGCAGATCGATCGCTTTAAGCCGCGGGGATATCTCGTCGGTATATACCTCCAAATAGCTTGTTTTTGTCACTTTGATTACAACCCCTTGCCTCTCGGAATAATTCGGATTATAATATATGCGTATATTATACTATGCACGGTCACTTCAAATCCACTTGTAAAACATGGCATAGAAAGGTTGAACCCCATATGCCCAATGCCATTCAACAATATTTCCGGCGCCGCCGGAGCCTCATAGATCAATACCTCAAAGGCGATATGACCAAGGGCGAATATCTCGACCGCAATCTCGACGCGGTGCTCGACCTGCGCAGTGAGCCGTTCAAAAACATCGACTCGGTAGAAAAAGGGCTGTTCAACTATCAATATTTTAACGCTATGGCAAAGGACGCGCGCGCCGAGGCGTTTCTTTACTCCGAACGCGAGATGAAAAAAGAATCGACGGAGATCGCAAACTATTATTACTATAAAAAAGACCGCGCCACTCTCGCGGTGCTGAGGCTCATCGACTATAAAGGCGTAACCGCTTATTTTATCGCCGTGCGCTCAAAATATCTGCGCGGACGGCTCTTCGAAATAGTGCTCGAAGACCATGATATGATACTGCACTCCGCGAGCGAGGTTATCCTCAATCAACTGCGCGAAGAAAACGTGTTCACCGAAGGGGTAAGGACTTCCGTCATAGATTATTATGTAAATCAGAGGTATGACTTATGATAATAGGCACATGCAAAGTTTATCTGTCGGCAGAATGGGTCGGCTCTCTCAAAGAAAAGCGGACGATCGTCAAAGGCATAATCGAGCGCGTCAAGCACAAGTTCAACGTGTCCGTCGCCGAGATCGAAGACCAGGACGTCCACCGCAGTATCGTCATAGGCTACGCCTGCGTGACCAACAGCACCCGCCTTGCCGATGAAATCGTGCATACCGTGCTGGATTTTATTGAAAACAACACAGACGCGGTGGTAAGGGATGTTGTTGTTGAGATTCTGTAAGTTTATTACTTTCGCGGCGGGGTGGCACACGGCGGGATAATTATGTTATACTGTACGCAAACAAAAAATTTCAAGATAAGGAGCATGAACATGAACATTATCAGAACAAGAGCAGTCGAATTGACCGTAATACCCGCAATCGCGTATAAGCAAAAGCTGTTAAAGGGCGGCGCGGGCATGAAGCTTATGCGGCTTGATCAGGAGGCCGCGGCTATGTATACCATCGATAAAAGAACGGGTGACGCCGCGCCTTTTGGTGTGGTCGATGAGGCGTTGTTCCCATACGAGGCGTTTGAGGAAGCGGCGGAGCTTACGAGCGGGCTGCCGTATTCCGCTCGCGGAAAGATCAAGTTTGTGGTCACCGAAGAATGCGAAGCCGAGGACGTGCCCGAGGACGCGCCGCCGCAGAAGATATGTATGGCGGACAGCGCCGAATATCAAGCGATCGTGGATCGTTACAGCGATGAGAAGGGCAAGCTCAATTATCAGTTGATGAACAAAGACTTTATCCAGTTCGCGTCAAAGAGCAAGACCGTTTCGAAGATGGTAGGCGAGAGGGCAAAGACCGAGGATATCTTACTTTTCGTGGTAAAGAGCCGCGCCGCGCTGGTGGCGGGCAAAAAAGAAAGCCTCGACGAAGAGCTGGCGGCCGCGCTTATCGAAACCTTGGATGAAATCGACCCGAGAAGCGCGTTCAAAGAATTGAAGGCCCATATCAAAAGACTGCTTGCGAAAGTGAAGTGATTTGAAGCGGGAAAGAAAGGGGTACAGTTATGGACGAAAAGCAGTTGAGCGGTATGAAAATCACCGTCTCAGGCAGAAAATTTATACTGCCGATACCGATTATAAAGCGCTCGTTTAAAGCCGCGGAGGAAAGCGTCACCTGCGACCCGAGCGGCGACCGGATGATCAATATTGACGAAGGGGTAAAGTCGTTAATAAATTTATCAGACTATTTAGATTTGCCACCCTCGCAAAAGTCGTTCGAGGACCAAATAGTTATGGTGCTGGAAGACAAACGCAGGAAGGTTTGCGTCTGCGTGGACAGCTTGGTAGGCGAGTGCAAGGCGGAAATTTATCCCCTGCCGGCTTTCTGCGGCGACGGCGAGCATATTGCGGGCTGTGCCATATTGAGTGACGGTGAGATTTTTTTAGTCATAAATCACGACGGTTTATTCGAAGGCATAGAGCCGGATGAATCGGAGGAGGAGCCGCCGCCTAAGCCTGCGGAGATACCGGAGCCCTATGAGCCGGACAACAGCGAAATGGATGATAAATACCTCACCTTTGAACAACAAAACGAGGTTTATGCGTTTCATATCGCGCAGGTTAAGGAAATCATAAGCGTTTGCGAAATAGTCCCTGTGCCCAAAGCGCCGCGTGTTATCGAGGGCGTCATCAACCGCCGGGGGGATATCATCCCGGTGATGGACCTGAACAAACTGTTTTCGGGCGCCGGTGGGGAGAGCGGATCCACATCAATAATAATTTTGGAATACGAAGGCTGTCCTATGGGTGTTTTGATCGATAAAATAAATGAAACCATAACATTAAATGAAGAGAATATAAGCCCCGTGCCGCAGAAAAAGGCGGGCGAAGGTCTTGCGTTCGTAAATAAATTGGGCAGATACAATGAAAATGTGATCTTAATATTAGATTTGGTCAAAGTTTTTGAAGCCATACATTAGCGAAATTCCGGGGTTTAGAGGGCGCCGCAACTTCCAATCCAATCTGATACAAGTTGAAAGCCGGCGCCCCCGGATTGCCCCCCTACCCGGCTTTTTCCGCTTGACAAAACCCTGCCTAAGCTGTAGGATTAAAACTGTCTTATCATGCCGAATCGTGGGGGATTGCAGTGAAAGAATACATGAAATTAAAGCAATCGAACTGCAAGTCTTGTTACAGGTGCATACGCAGTTGTCCCGTTAAATCAATTCGCGTTTCCGACAATCATGCCAATATAATAAGCAAGGAATGCATCCTGTGCGGGCAATGCTTTATTGTCTGCCCGCAGG
>Ga0123353_10008213_pt1 | contig 14220 bp, 11 predicted proteins | sample TergutLab28metaG_3_FD_92763 | JGI IMG/M metagenome (GOLD analysis project Ga0123353, IMG submission 92763) | Labiotermes labralis P3 segment gut microbial communities from Petit-Saut dam, French Guiana - Lab288 P3 | ecosystem: Host-associated > Arthropoda: Insects > Digestive system > Gut ... | reverse complement strand
GTGACTTCCATTGGTAATGCGGCAGACGTCCCACCTGTAGTCAGTCTCTTGCCACACGCTACGTAGCATCTCTGGCGTCACTTTTGCAACTGCGGCAGTCTGCCGCATTACCAATGGAAGTCAAATTGAACCATAACTATCCGAGGTAAAACTCGGTGTGTTTTGTTACATTTTGACAGTTCAAAACGTTGTGTATGTCCTCTGTATAAATTTCTATATGCTTTCAAAGTTGTAAAGCTCTTTTTGAAACACCCTGTACAATGCATCACAAGGAATAAGGGTATGTCAACCTATTTGAAAGTTACTCACAACAATTACCTAAACAATATTACACCACAAAGGAACAAAGTTCTTTTTTGAATATAGCCAATCAAGCACAAAATGTCAACTCTTCATACTTGTATTCACTGTCATGCTGAAGAAGAGTTACAATAATTCAAAGATGACTGCATTTTTCTGGGAAAGATGTCAAGGCATCTGGTATTAGGCTTATTCTGATGTAATTTAATCTCAGCTTCCCATTTCATCACACACAGTGTCCACCTAAATGCTGAACCTATCTTATTGGCTAGGTCACTGCACCACCCGTGACTACACTCCAACAGTCCGACTATAGCACTTCTCTTACATAGCCTTCATCCAGTGGCTTAGTCATGCATACCAACATAACTTTGAAACAGTCCAGTTTCAACAGGTACACACAGCAGATGCAATTATTATTGCTGCTCATAAATACAGCATACAGTGTAACAGAGAAAGTTAATAGTGTGACACAAACTGCTGTTAATCAGGAATATGAACTGCAGAGTATTATGGAGGTTTTTAATGGTGGAAACCCACATAAGAAACAAATCCTATTAAGATTATAATACCAAACTTAGAAGTCAGTTTTTCAGTGTTCCAGCCCCTTCAAAATCAACAATATATCAACTGGTGAATAACTTCCAATAACAGGTTTCTTTCTGGAGAAAATGCAAAACAAATACCATGTATTCATTTAGACAAAACATAGGATGATATGGGAGTGAAATCCGAACCACTTCCAAGAAAATCCTTATGACAGTTACCCCAAAAGCCTACATCAAAGTCACCTGTACATGCAGTTACAACATTGCTTCTTTTGAAACCATCAAGTTTACAACTGTGCAAAAACTCCAGGAGACTGTGTTGAGAGATTATGGTTTTTCAACTGGTTTTGTGCCGCAGTGTAATTTATTTTACACATTAGGCATGGGTTTACTTACATGCCCATGTAAATAACAATAACAGTTACTGGTTAGCAAACAATCCCACACTACTACATAGTGCTGGTACAGGACAAAGTTGTATGTAGTCTGATGGGCCATCAGTGCAAAAAAAAAAGAGAACTGGACTGATCTTTTTTCAAACACAATAAATTCAGGGAGATACACTGGACAGTTACACCATTTATTTAAAATGTAAGTGATGTACACAATGAACACAGGTTCATAGAGCATGATGGTGCTACTACCCATACAGAGTGTAATTCAATGACCCACTCTCATGCTCCTATAATCTTTCTCTGAGGTCTTACTACTAATGCACCTCCCACTGCCTGGTCCACCAACCCTACATCTGTCCTTAGGTTTGTTCTGTTTCCACAGCGAAAGACAGGGTATGACCCTCGGAAAAGATGTGCACACTTCTGACAGAGTACACATTATTATATCCCAAGTGACAGCAGTCATAGTAACTACCATGAGAAACTCAAATCTCACTCACAGTAATCCTGTTTAATGATGTTCATGTATGAAAGGAAGACTACATATTGAACAGGCATATGATACATGAGTGACTAAAAGTTTATGGACCCTGAGCACTTACTGTCCAATAGGTGAAGCAAGCTGTTGGGAACTGTCCAGCTCTCGCTCAATCTTCTCCCCCACATTAAGAGTCCTGTCACAGCCTGCTACAGTAGGTGGTTCTTTCAAGCCTGCTGCTCTATGCAGTGCAGACATCCAGTTAGCACGGATACCGGCAGTCACAGCTGATAAAACATATCGACGCTCATCCCATGTCTGAAAGACAGCAGGTAGGCATTTTCTATAAACTGACTTTAAAGTACAGAAGTTACATAATCCACTATTTGAGATTCTAATATATACAATTGGGGAATTTCACATATTGCTCCTTTTCTCAATCCATTTTCTGGATATACATAATGGTATAGTGAATCAGCCAGAACTTGTCTCCATACACAGCAAACAATAAATTATGTTTTAAATCGAGATAATAAAGGTTCTTAAACTTGAAAAAAGAATAAACTTCACATTAATAAAGTTATTTTCTAAATTTTGTCAAAAACTATAAACGGCGCCTTTTCCATTTTTATATTCGAGGACCTGAAGCTTTCATCCTACAAAGAAAGCATTGGCATCAAAATATGGACCCTGACATATATAAGCACTTGGTATAGTTTTGATTTTGACTGTCACAACACATTCTTACAAAGATAAAAATGGGTAAGAAAACTGTAAAATACTCATGAAAATAGAGTCAATATGTACAGCAATATTACTTTCCATTTGCCATCATATTTAATCAAATTTAAATTCCACATTACCAAATGTATTTCCTAGCTCATCTATATTTGTGGCTCTGATGTTTCTCCTCCAGGTCGTAGTGACAACTGACAAAATATGTAGAATTCACTACTTATCTCACAAACTTCATCACAGAATGTGTCTGTATGCAGTTGGAAGAAGTAAGGTTTGATACTACCCCATTCCATGGTCAAACAAATTGGTTTCTAGTGGTTTTCATGACTTCCATGCGTAGGATTGCTGCAACATATTTTTCTACAGCTATTCTTCTCCCAACTCCTCTATGAAATAACACCCACAATCACATACATATTTGTCTTATCTTTGTGTACATTACAGCACAGATATGAGTTAACATGCAACACTACAACCAAAGACACAAAATAATAATTACAAAAGGACACACTAACCAGAGTCTGAAATCCATAGTTGCGAGCAACCTGAACTTCTGATACAGAATTAACACCATTAAGGTCAATAACTCCATCCAGAATGCCCTTATCTTCAGCTGTAGGGTCACGATAGTACATTAGTGCTGCTCCACGCAGAACAAACCAGTGCTTGTTCCATTCCTGGAATCAAGAAACTCATCTTACACATCAGGTTTAGCAATATACTCAAACACATACACAGAAATATAGTGACTATCATACCATGTTACTAAAAATAAATTATACTCAACCACCCTGTAGTCAGCTAGCATGTTGACAATACATTTTAGGCATTATAAACCTATTGCATTTTTCTGCACGAATGTCTAAAGGAAATGAAGCTGAAAGATAGGCTACAACACACAGCCACTTTTAATTTAAATAGTTTAATTCATTCAATCATGTATAAACGTTTTTCCTGACACAACAAACTAGCCTAGAGTAATGTAAGTTTCCAAACTTTGTATAATTAAAATAAATAAATAAATAAATAAATAAATAGGGAAGACTTTTGTTACACTACCCATTATAAAAAATGTAAAATAACAACTGCACATGGTGCAAAATCACATATAGGGTTTTGTTCTGACAAAACTGAAATAAAGAAACATTGGGGCCATCCAGTTGAAAATGTTTTAGCAATCCCAAAGTGACAACCAAACTCACTATGTTGTCATATGGGGTTATGTTTTACAACATATGGGCACACTAGAAAAAAATCTGTACTGGAAGACATAACATTAACTTACATATGGCATTTACCAAAATATCAGACAACCTTGGATGTCAGATAACCCCCATTCACAGTATTCATGAAACTACCTACCTATAACATGTTTCAGTTTGTGTGTGACTATCATGTGACTCATCATCTTTCAGATGACGAATTAGGAAAAATTTTCATCTTATTCAGGTAAAAGTGATTATCACTACCTTACAAGTTCTGGCCACACCATTAAAACAGAAATGTCAAAAGTTCTTTGACACACCTATCAAAGTTTCTGCCTTCAAAGCCATTTCTTTCTACAGGAATCCCCCCCACCAAACATGCATGCTTGATTCCCTCCACAAGCTTTATGGCCATCCAATCTTACCCTTCTCGACTTCATCACTGTGTCTACACTTACTAAAGTGCCCCAAGTCAGGAAGTTAATTCCTTGCCCTGTAATTTCTGCTGCTTCTCAGTCTGTAAATTTCTTGTAGTTTTAAAAGTAGAAGCACAATGTGTAGAAATTAATATACATGATACACAAGTTGATATTACAGCCTTTATCAGTTTACTCACAGAAAGTATTACCCATCAGGCAAACCTCAGAAATGTCAGTTACCAGTAATCTTTCACAGTGTCAGACGAGTGATGTACCATGAAACCTGCTGAAACCTAATCTTTACTTCCATTTATTGCATTGACTTACTTTATTTGGTCCCTGCTTCATAAGCCATCCCTTTTTGATGTTCAATAAATCTTCAGCTGGGAGGTCAACACGTAATTCTGAGTTTGGTGAGTAGCGATGCGTAGATATGTCCAATCCACAGCCATCAGGGTCCCCACGAACCTATTATCACATCAAAAAATTAATCACAAATGGTTCAATGCTTCAAAAATATTGGTAAGTTTGTGTTTTTATATAAGTTAAACAAAATGCTCATTACAAGTTTTCAAGTATAGCTGCAGCCCTGATTAGTATCAGGGTTTCGAAAATATCATGAAAATGGATAAATAAATATGGACTTCATATATAAAGTTTCCCACATTCTGCACTAGGCATAGAATGTTTATACATGTTCTATGCAAAGGAACATAAATGTGCTGCACGTAGTGAGTTTCATTAATCAAAGTAACACAAACAGCCCACATCATATAAAACCTGTCAAGACTGCTCTTAATATTGTTGCTTTAGGTTGTTATCAATTGAAAGAACACAAACATGATCTGTCCTTACAAGTTTATCTCCACCACCATCAACGTTATCAGGGTGAGAGATCAATGGACTGCCTGTCCTATCGAAACCCTTCTTCTGTTCTTCCTCACTGCATTCTCCATCTCTTGTGGGTTTGGTCTGGTAAACGGAGTTCACACCTGAAGCAGTACTGCGAGGCTGACAGCTGCGACGGCAACGTGGTCTTGTTAGTGATTCTGCAATATCCTTTAGCTTCTCATCACGCTGTTTGTCACACTCAGTGGTGTATTCATCCAGCAGAATCCTGCGTGCATCATGGTGATCTCCTGGGTACGAAATATAACCAACAAAACTTAAAAATTCTGATGTCATTGTAGATTATATGCTGCCATGTTGATTAAAAATATGTTCAGTCCCCTAAAATAATTACTTAACTTATGAAAGTTGTCTGAACAGTTTATTGGTAATTCTCCAAAACTCAGAACTTCTAATCTTATGTATCTGCACAGAATGATTCCATATGCAATGTAACATCCCACTCTGCCATTCAGGGTACCATCAGTGTGTCCCTTATAGGCAGATTCTCCTCAAATAACACTTTTCTATACCTACCAGATGGTCACATGGTTCATCCTCAACAGATTGGTACATTTCTATACATAATCACTCATATCCACCCAGAGTTTACATCCGTCAAGCTAACAGTGGTAGACTGTTCACAACTGTCACTATTTCTACATAAATTACTGCAACTGATAAAATTACTATACCAAAACTGGTTCACTTTTATGGACTAAAGAGTTTACCTTTGACAATGCCATCTTTTAACACAGATATTTCATTACATAAGTACATTACAGGTGTTCTTTTTTATACGTGGGATACTTGTGACAAATTACTTTGTATGTCCTCTTACTTAATGTCGGCATTCGCTGTGGGTAATATGATGAAACCTTAATTTTAAGTCTTGCATTAATATTGTCAATAAACATATGTACAATTCAATCTCAGACTGTTACATGTTCTATATACTTGGAGACACAGAACCCATCCTTACAGCATTAGGCTGTTTTACTGGGCCAAGATCAACATAGGGTGAGATCCAGGGATCTAGACAATAACACATATGGTCCAGGTTTATCAGTATATACTCCTCACTAAGCCACCTACTTGCACTCTCTGCCTTGCTGTGATTGGCCCATGTTGGTAGCATTCCTGAGAAGTCTTCAGAGAAACTTCGGGCATTTTTCACGCCTCGCTTCTCCCTGTTTGCAACTCTGCGAGTCCTAACCTTTTCTTCACTCTGAATCTTGTCCCGAGTAGGTGGTGATGCAGAAGAAGCTGGCTGGTCGTGGTAAGCTAAAGCAAAGGTAAATATTACAGCAGGCAAAGAAGGATATTTTTTAAAAATTTGACTGTCCTTAAACAAGTTAAAGTAGAATGATGGCTGCTGCAATATCAACTGTTTAGAACACTACTACCTTCAAAATGAAGTTGTCATGTTGGATACATTTTTAAAACACGTTAACTCCATTTATTGTATTATATTGCACCTCAGTATATTTACAATGTCAACCTGAATTTACTGGTCATTACAGTTTGCAAGGGTCAGAAATACAACAGAAATGTAGTTCTATGAGAATCGTAACATATTCTCGCCTTTTAGTTTTTGTAGGTAAATTATTTGTAAAGCAATTACAGGTCACGTCCACTGACAAGGACCTAATGTAAAAATAAGTATGTCTGAAGTTCATGAAACTAAATTTATCCTCCCACAGGGTCACATCAATTTATATGTGAACATACTTTTTTATTTCCAACTATTGCACAAGGTTGGTTTTTTTGCACCTTACATGTTTCAGCTACCTATTCTAGCCATCAGCCGGAAGCCACAATATTATAAAGATACAAGAAGCATCTCATATGTCAGTAAATGGTGAACATACATACATCAGCATTATACACCAGCTAACTGATGTACAGTATTACTAAAATTTATTCAGACTAAAAAACAAGTGAAGATGTGTGTAGTAGTTGGTAACAAAACTAGTGTGTAGAATACAACTGCAAGAACTATCTGTAACATTCAATTATATGCAAACCTTTCCTTGATTCAATAGGTACTGTGGCTGGAAGCTCAGGTGGTGATTGGGTTTCAGTTGGTGTGGTCACATCTCGTGTTGGGAATGCTTCTGCCTCCACTGGTAACCATGACGGTGCTGGACTACGCCGCAGAGAGCTTGGTTCAGTATGGCAGCTGTTGAGTCGCGGTCTTGGCTCAATAGGTGTTGCAGCTGAGTACAGAGGTGCATTGCACTTGAAATGAATTTAATTAACTCATACTTAAATAAATCGAAAATGAGAAGAGTGTTGTTCAACAATAACATTAAGAAAGAAAAAGCAATTTAAAAAAATTATTTGTGAATGAAAAGCAGAACTAAAGTAAGTTACATAACATAACATATTCATCACAACAAACTGGATACAGAAGAATATTAACCCTTCAGCGCTGGCCTCGGTGCCCTGTACGGACCTCTCATTCCTCATTTCCTACTGGCCTCAGTGCACTATTACAGTTGTGAATGCATTTAAAGGTACTGTAAATGTAAAACCACTCCATCCTTGACAGGAGTTGGAATTTAAACCCCAGTGTCAAACAAGAGTTAAACAATTTTGTTCCCAATTTACTATACTTATCACTAAAACCTGTCCTCAGCAATTATATAAGATACATACACATCTGAAATGCACAACTATTATAATTTGTAAGCACAATATTCAGAAGTGTATATACCTCACATTCACACTTATATATTGTGTACTAAATATGTCTTCATAAATGAATAAACGCAACTTAATACTTAAAAATTATCTTCTATCACATTAGAAGACCCAAATAAAATCATGCAATTCAAACATCTGACACAATTAACAAGCATTTCATAAATCTTGGTGTAATGAATGCAATGTATGATCCTGAGTTTACCCTACCCCTCACTGAAGGAGACTGCTGGAGGATACTGGAGGCCTGACCTCCTGGGAAGGTAGCATTCCGCTTGTGACGACCCTGAAAAAAATAAAATACCGAACTATTACTGGCACTTAACTTCCTAGCATGTCAGAAATAACACATAAATAAATCCACACAATAAAATGCCAAAAACACATGCAAAATTTGTACTACTTCCCATCACTGTGTGCTTTATACAATTCCAGCTGTTGCTACAGTGCTGTGGCTGTCATGATGAGGCAAAATACAAAGTGAGTAATACTGCAGAATGTGCTCCCCATTCAGGATTTCAGTCAGAACATGTAGTTTATATCAAATTTCACAAGATGCTATATTTATCTGTACCTGCCAGGAAAACCTCAAAATTTATTTTTCATGGCAGGTAAAATTCCTTTCTTCCCAAAAATGCCTAAAATCATAAACTACAACCTGAAGAAACATGCCACACGTTACTGTAGAAGGAGTACTTCTTTTCATGGTGGACGAAAAGATGGCTTTTAATACTGGGACTATAATTTGCCACCTAAAACAAAGCAAAATGGTATATCCTACAGTATTCTTGCATTTAAAAATCAATTCATGCAGGTACTGCTAGCACAGGATCTAAGAATTGGCTAAGGATATTTTTAACCTGTTCCTAACCTAACTATATTTCAAAATACTGAAAAATTTCTGTGTCATAATTTGAATGTGTAACTTCACATTACAGAAGTACAATTGTGCTCTAAAACATAAAATTGGCGACAAAAGTGAGATAGTTAATTTCACTTATAAACTAAGATCAAAAGCAGTAATATAACCTAAAATTATACAGACTAAATATTAGTACAAAGAGCATAAGATGTTCTAGTTAGATCCTGCAGCTCATTGTTTGATATATAAGGTCACAAGTACAACTGAAAGACTTGGAAAATCTGCACTGCAGCATTTAGCCTTTACCATATCCGTTCAAACTGATCAGAATCATAAGCATAAGAATATATTTGAGAACACAGGTAGATAACACTTGCGGATTACTAACGCATCTCCATATCACCCCTTGAAAAAGGGCTCATTGGGATATACAGAGACGTTAAATGAAAACCAAACCCACACACGCACGGCAAGCTTAAACCTTACATTTCCCCATGTAACATACATGAAGTACAATGTAGCTTACCACATGTTTGAGCAGGTGTTTTATATGACCAACTCGCAGACATACTTGGGGAGATCCGGTAAACACATTATTAAACACCGTTCGAAGTTCTTGTCTATACGAGTATACACTGCATGCGGAAATGTAAGGCCTTATCTCTGGGTTCATTTTTCAACTGAAGTTTCTGCATAAAACAGTCGACATACGTTCGTGTCTGTAATTCATTACAGGCATACTCAACCACACCATCGCTTGTTGTGCACACAATAAACATACAGCAACAAAAGAGCTCACAGATGTTCCCATTAACCTTACAAGATGACATACAGGAGGATACTGAAGTATAGGTACAAGAAAATAAAACCTTTAGATGCAGTCAGTTATTGGAAGTTGTCAACTGTTTACAAACTACGAAACAAGAGGGAAACAATGGCTTAGGGACAGGCTCTGTCTCGGTCCTCATGCAAAAGGAATGGGAAAAGCACCTACACGGTCAGCCCTGTTAGATGGGGCTAGTCTCAACGTTGTGTTCCAGTATTTCAGTGTTTTTAAAACCAGTCTGAAGAGCAAAGTCCAAACGTTGAATGATGCTAAATGTGATATATGATCGAAACAACCCTGTATAAATTACTTACAACCGTACATATAAATCACTGTGAATGTCTACTTCTGCACGTACACTTGTGACAATACTTTCTACAGTATTCATAACTAAACAAATATACGCCGAATATCAGTCTGAAACTAAGACATTAAGATTCCAGTCTTCTAGGATCCTGGTAGCTATTTACAACAATGACCACATCACATCCCAGACGACTGTGATTTTCGTATTCACGGCCGTTAACAAGAATATTCGTATTTTAAAAACTGTAATTACACACCCAGGTAGCTACGAACGGCCAGTGCAGCACAGTTACAAGTGCTTCACCAAGTGGCTACTTACAGCGAACTGCTCGGGCGTCACGCAGCTGACGGCCTGCTATGACACTACACATCATACTGTGACATCAACACTGCCACCCGCAGTGACTCGTATTACATTAACACCGAGCACTTAGCACTCTTGTGCCAAATCATTCACTTAAAAATAGAAAAAATTAAGACATATCTAACCTACATGTCAGCCAAAGGATGTGCCCCAAGTATTTCAGTAAAACCGCGCAACTCAACTTGCCAAATGTGGATCCTAACAGTTTCAAGCACAGTTATCACACATACCACATGCTTCAACACTAAAAATCTGCATTTTGCCCACTGGTATTTATGGGTTTCATATAATTTTCAGAATAAACAGTGATTATACTTCCCTAGGCTTCAAAGTGCTACTGTAAATAAGGAAAATACCACTGTCAAATAAAGCCATGCGCGCGCACACACGCACACAGCAACCTCGCCGTAGTCTGAAAATGCATTCCATTACTTTAAAAAACCCACTCACTATTAACTGCCTGATGGGTCTCTACAGTCACACACCAAGCCCATCTCCGGGTCGTTCCCATGCTGCTTATCACAGACGATGAGAGACGCATGCAAGTCATCTGCTATCGCATGAGGATTTCACAGGAACATCGCACGTTTGGTAGGATACATTCGCTAAATACAGTTCCTACAAGTGTTGCCGTAAATTCCAATGAAACTTTCCTGATGCGCCTCTACAACCAGACCAACAATTTGCATATACCTGAAATTGTTTCGAGCAAGACGTATCACTCCAGACAGTACGAGAACATGCGAAAGACATATCTGGGGAAAAGCTGGACGAAACTGGCGCTCTACTAGAGACCTCCACTTTGCACAGAACAGAGGCATGACTGTCTCTTCAGCATGAAATGCAACCGAACTGAATTTGCATCCGTATAATAAAACTGCAGTTCACAAACTATACGACATAGGCCGTACAGTATGGCTGAAATCTGTGAAGTAACAACCTACCTTTATGAGGCTAATTGGTGGAGAAACACACCCCACACTCCCAGTGGTGGAATCTAGTTTCATCTCGGTAAACGAACGAAGTGTCAGATTTCACGGAAAGTCATTATACGATGTCGAGATGGGTGTTCGGTGTGCTATGAGTGCAACTAGATTGATTGGGACAACACCACACTTTCACACCGATTTTATAAAACACATACATTCTTACAACAGGTATTTGAACATTTCTTGAATTAAGAGAAAATATATGTACTTTCTTCCGACCAGACAGTGCAACAGCTCACACGGAAAATAATTTCATACGTCGCTTACAGAGTGGTTTGATGACATAACAATACACAAGGAACTGTTGTGACCTCCTCTTTCTCCAGAACCGAACCCGCACTTTTTTTACTGGTGGGAGCACGTTAAAAGGGTAAAGTAAGCAGCAATACTTCTCGCAATGAAAATGATACGTACGTAGCATTCAGAATGTAGTGTTTACAAGTTTGCCAGCACACCCCGTCGTGCAATAACAAAGTGCTCGCTAGATGTGACGTGTCTGCGTGCTGAAGGACCACATTTTCAACAGCATCTTTCAATACGATGAGTACAAAATCTAATAGTAAATGCTATGCATTCAAATAAAATGCGTGAACCCTCGTTAATGGCAAATTGGAAAAGCGGTAATCGCTACACTGCTGTTACGCGAAACGATCCGAGCGCACAGCGATGGGCGATGACGTTCCAAGTCCCGCATAGACGCATCTCACCTCAAGGTAACGTGGCGCATTAGCAGTTTACAGGTAACTAGTCAACCGATCCCGGTGGCCGCGCGGTCTGCGGCTGCTCGCCTGCTGAGACTGCGGGTTTGAATCCCAACGAGGGTATGGATGTCTGTTTCTTGTGAGTGTTGCGTCTTGTCTGGTAGTGGCCTCTGCGACGGGCCGATCTCTTGTCCAAAGGAGTCCTATCGAGTGCGATGTGTGTGTGTGTCTGTGTCTGTACGACACTGATTGCGATCAGGTGCAACAATAATCCTTTACACCTACAATGAGTAGGTAGAAGAGGTCAGACTGAAAAGAAAGGTACCTGGCCCCGATTCTGATCGAAGATTGATTATTTTAACCAAGCGACCACATTATGTTCGCACGGTGGATGTGGCGCTATGTACTTTATTGTATGCATTCCGGTGATTCACAGGAACCTGCTACCTCCATCTTCAGGCTTCTACAAAGAATATACAGGCAGCAAATGTCCGAAGAGTATCCTGAAATACGTTAGAGCCACTTTTTTCTCAGCACCTCTAACGAAATACACAATCATCCTGCCTCCTGTCACTTGACCTGCAGTTAGTGCATCCGCATTAAACAAACAGTATATAAGATTTACTCAAAACATAATTTCAAAAACAAATCTGCAATTAATTAACACCCCCCCCCCCCCCAATTTTGCCATCACCTCTTCTCACAATTTCATCAGCATGGAATTATTCCCCTAACTAGCAATTATTTTCCTTTGATTCGCCCTATACAAAGCTACATTAATATTGGACACAAAGTAGTTTTCCTTCGTGTAGGTTGCCTGGCAGGAAACAGACAATTTGGCAAAGTTACAAGAGTTAGAAGTGCTTGTGAAATTACTTGCAAACCAATCCCTGTCATTATTCAGTTGTTCTCCCACAGACAAAGTGAAGTTACTTATGCATCAGCCAGCATGGCATGTGATTGAGTTCCATGTAGGAGGCTGATGTAAGCAACTGGACTGGAGTATACTATGCACGTATTAAAATCTTCTGTACACAAGAAAAAGAAGAAGAAAGGCAACAGAACATAGCAATTTAGATATTCTGATTCACAAGAATATTGCCGCGCGCTCTAATTTCTAGAATTTCTAATACGGAAATTTCTGGGGCGATAATGATTTTATTAACAAACATAAACAAAAAATAAGGAAACATACCGCCGGTCACAACTCTATTTATAGGTTATGGTTACGTAATATACTGCATACTGCATATTTCGGCCTTTTACTGCCATCATCAGGTATATCAAACCACAAAAAACTTTGAGGAAGGAAAATTCAAACAGCATTCGATGACAGAATAAGATCTTACTGTACAACAGGACTTATAAAAGAAAAGGTTCATATTTCCAATCCAGATATTGTTAATGTACACAGACCTAAAATAATGTTACATTGTAATATTTCTGTAAATTTTATACTGAATTTTTATATATATATTTCCAAAACAGATGTTGTTAATGTACAGAGGCCTAAAATAACGCTATATTGTAATATTTCTGTAAATTTTATACTGAATTTTTACATCATAACCTTTTTATGCACTTTAACAATAACTATATCAGAAATATGAAACGTTTTCTTTATAAATCCTACTATAAAGGTGACCCCTCTATCACCGAAAACTATTGGTACTGTCCTTCCTCAAACAATTTTGTGATTTGATGTATGTGGCGATGGCAATACAAGGCCGAAACATGTATTTATTAAACAAAGGCACAAATAGAGTTGTGATCGACGACATATTCCTTTATTTTTCGTTTATATGCTTCACAACGGGATGTAAAAAACCATAGTTCACAGACAAAACGTTTGTATGTCCATTTTCATATCTCAATAGTTTCTCTGTATGGGCAAGTTTTGATTACATGCAGTTTGTGGGTTGTTCTTGTAAACAGTGGCAACATGAAAAGTTACAAAAATAAAAATAATCTAATATCACGGTTGAGTAATAAGCACTTCTACATCGCATGCGGAAGGTCCCGTGTTCGATTCTCGTGTCAGACGCCAGTAATCGTATCACAGCTGTTATGGTTTTCCTCAGTTACTCAGAAAGATGTTGGAATAGTACCTCCGCTATCATTCCATGCTACTTAAATTCTGAAGTTGTTAAGTCGTTATTAAACGAGTTATAAAAGAAGAAAAGTGACTTAAAAGTTCGTAAGAAAAACCGTATACTGTTGGGATTATATAAAACACGTAACTATACACAAAACACACAAAGCAGTGCGTCTCTGCTTAGCCCTTCTCAAAAGGTCTCCCAGGCTGGCGTTTATTTTGGCATCATGGCAGGGGTTACTTTTAGCTTAGACTACCTCCATAAACTAAACTAAAGCTAAACTCCGTGGCCTTAGTCCGCACGCGAACTATACCGACAGAGCGGCCGCCGCCGGTCGGCGAAGTTAGTGCCAACTTTTGCGGATAGAGGGGTGTCACGTGGTCAGAGCAACGGGTCCCC
>Ga0123353_10008210_pt1 | contig 14222 bp, 16 predicted proteins | sample TergutLab28metaG_3_FD_92763 | JGI IMG/M metagenome (GOLD analysis project Ga0123353, IMG submission 92763) | Labiotermes labralis P3 segment gut microbial communities from Petit-Saut dam, French Guiana - Lab288 P3 | ecosystem: Host-associated > Arthropoda: Insects > Digestive system > Gut ... | reverse complement strand
TTTTGGGTTTGGTAAATCTTTAAGTCCTTTTTTTTTAAGTTTGGGGTATTCTAGTTAATTCCCCCCCCCCTTTTTTTTTTTAGTTGCATAACAATCCTTTCTTAGAGCTATGTTCCTTATTTAATCTCAAACTATTGTGACCATATGAGTGGAGGTTTATGAGTTTTAGGTTCCCAAATAAATTAACTGGACAGGTATTGTAGTATTTTTAAAACAGTATTTAGTCAAGGAATCTGAGAATAATTCTTGTTAAAATTATTGTTTGCTTAATATCCATTTGAATCTATGTGTGAGACTCCAGAATTTTTAGACCTTTTGTGCAAAGATTAGCAAGTCAACACTGTTTCTGTCCTTATATTTATCATATACATTTTTAAGTCATGCTTAGCTGCTGTATATCATTTTACAAATAATAACACTGTTGTTTTTTTAAATTGTTTTTGATAGTGTTGATTGATTTATAGCTGATAAGCAATTCTACTAATTAACTACTGAGAGTGAAGGTATTCTTACTGACAAGGTCTATGCCAAAAACAACTATTTATAATTACTTTCTGGGGTTGAAGTGGCTGGAGCATTAAGCTATTGCATAATATAAATGAACAAATGCACCTTTGTTAAACTAATATTTGAATTGTCTTCTACATGTTTCGAACCCAGGGGTTTATCTTCAGGAAGACAGTTTTACGTACAGGTATGGTATAATTTGTTTACATGCCAACGGTGTAAGCAGTCTTGTAGGTGGAAGAGCGCGTTCAGTATTTGGTTTATACGTAAGTGTATAGCTGATTATACTGTACTGAGGCATTGGCAGTTGGGATCATTTATCTTGAATTATGTATACTTTGGGGTTAGTTGTTTTTACCTACATGCTTATACCATTGGCACATTAGCAAATTTTACCATACCTCTATGTAGAACCTTCTTCTTGAAGATGAACACTTGGGTTTGAAACATGTAGAAGACATCATAAATATTAAAATACTGCTTTAACAATTGTGCATTTTGTGGTTCATATTGTATGATTATATTACACTGCATGGTACAAAGAACATAAAATACATTAAGCTCTTATACCCTGCTCTTCTTCTTCTTCTCCTCCTCCTCCTCCTCCTCCTCCTTCTTCGCCTTCTCCTCCTCCTCCTCCTTCTTTGCCTTCTCCTCCTCCTCCTCCTCCTCCTCCCTCTTCTCCTTCTCCTCCTCCTTCTCCTTCCTCCTCTCCTCCTCCTCATCCCTCTTATCCTTCTCCTCCTCCTCCTCCTCCTTCTGCTCCTCCTTCTTCTTCTTCTCCTTCTCCTTATTCTTCTTCTTCTCTTCTTCCTCCTCCTCCTCCACTTTATTTTTCCTCTTACTCTGCATTTCCTCTGCCATCTCCCTTTCTCATTCTTCTTTCTCCTCTTCCTTCTTTTCCTCCTTCTCCTTTCCTTCTCTTGGTTCTCCTCTTCTACCTCTTCCTCCTTCTCATTCTCAGCTTCCTCTACCTCATTGGCATAACAGCCTGCATTAGGCCTCTTAATAGTTTGCTTCTCAATGTTTTTGTCATTTGCAAACCTTTTCCATCCTTATCTATTCAGCAGCAGTGGGGTCGTTCGTGATATCTTCCCATCTCAGCTGTGGTCTTCCCACAGGATGTCTTCCATGAAATTTTCCTTGCAGTACGTTTTTGTTATTCCAGTATTATCCATTCAGCTTTATGACCAGCCCATTGTAATCTTTTGAACTAAATATAAAATGGGGCTGTTGTGAATAATAAAATGACCTACTGGAATCCAATTAGCATGTGTTTTACCTTACCTAATCTGCCATCATTTCACTGACCTTATGTGAGGTTTCTCTTGAATCTTCTAAACCATTTCTTTTTCTAGGGATTGGGGTTATTAGCTCCACATAAAACTCTCCACCTTTTTCTGGGCTTGGGATGAGCTAGGAATCAACAACTGGGACTCTGGCAGATAACATCAAGTCTCTGATAGGCTCCGTGATATAGTAAATGTCAGTCCTTTTAGAAACAAATATCAGTACAACTCTCAATTGTATTATTTAGATGAAAGACTAAAATATAGAGGCTTGGTGTAATAAACAGTGATGTACTCATGCATGTTTAGGCAATGTGGCATTGCCTTTCCTGTGCAGTGTACTAGCACTACCTGTTTGCCTTAAGAAACTGGTTTTGTGCCCCAGAAGTATTGATGTTGACCATGTTGGTGAAGAAGTTCTCAACCGTCTTGATAGCTTGGAACACAGACAACAGTAATGGTGGAATTCATTGCTGCGTGAAGTTACATGTAATATCAAAACCTGAGAATTAAAAATTTGTTTTTCTGTAGGTCCTTTGCAGTACAAGTCTGTAGAGTATGTTATAGGCTGAATATACAGCAAGTATTTATATTGTCACACTGAGTGCTGTGGATCAGGCACTGTCATTGGTCCTTATGCATCACTGATGTCATATACTGGCCTGGTGATGAAAAATACTTATGAAAATACAGTAGAACTCAATTTATATGTTTTAATTGGGACAGGGAGCCATCCAGATATGCAGAAAATCCAGATACTTGGATTTTTATTTGAAAATAGGCTGCATTGACAGTTCAAAGTGAAAAAAAAAAATCTACAAATGGCTATATTAGACTACATATTTATTTACGTTCAAATACAACATTATTTGGGTGATGACCATCAACTGTCAATGCTGACGAGAACTTTGGGAATGCCTTGTCTAATTTGGGAACCCCTTCAGCTGTTACTATTCACAGTATGTACCTGCATCTAAACCTTTCGACCACACCTGACTTGAAGTTCTAGAAGCCATAACATTGTACTCTACTTGATCCGATAACAGGTCATTTCAAGTCACGTTAGTTTTGTAGAATTCTAGACAAACTTACCCGAAGGGCCAAGCCGATCTGGATAACCAGCTTCCAGATAAGTGGAGTTCTGCTGTATAAGACACATGGGTTGTGCAGCTGTTTGTAGTTATCTTGTAAGAATATCATATTATACAGACCAAAAATGTAGCAAAATAACTTTATAATATACATACTACTTGACCCTTAAGTTGGGAAATTTTTTTTATAGAGTAGAAGAGACTTGGGAGATAATCTTTCAGTGCTAGATTATTAAGTTTTATATCATGTTTTGACAATTTAATGTTATGGTAGAAGGATGACATATACATGCAACCAGGTTACTGCATGGTACATATCTTTCTGGTAACTAGTGTCATGAGCATTGGGCGCATGGAGGTTGTGTTTGTTTGTCGTATTTGTACTTTGTATTTCTTGAATTTTATTGCATTTTTACTTGCTGTCTGCAGTAAGAAGAATAGGCATGTAAGTGATGTGTGTGTGTGTGTGTTTGTGCACATACACAGGGTCTTTTATCACCATGCCAGTCTTGGTAGCATTATCACATAGAAAGCCTTCAACTTCTGTGACATCGTGTGACATCTGTATTGTTCAGGACATTGATAAAAGAGACACTCTCTTTGCATGTGAATTCCACTCAACTCTTTCAAAGTTAAGGACACAATTCAGACCACCTGTCAGATGGGTTGCTGCCTGGAGGAGTACCGGTCTTGGGTGGGTACCTGGGCCACGGGGTTTTACTGTCGGACCATGCCAGGCCATGGACACAGCAGGCCAGTAGGAAGTTTCCTGGGGCAAATGGTACTGTGTGCAGCAGCTTTAGCTGCACTTTTAGTGATTGGTTCTGGAATGGAAGACGAGAGCATTTTTCAGATTTTATATAGCGGGTGTGACAGAATCTTAAAAACAGGAACGATATGTGAAACGTGTGGTCGCTGGTGCCATAACTGCAGCGGAAACGTGAAGGGTCAAGTTGCGGAAAGCGGGAAGTAGATTTGGGATAGGTGTGGACCTGAAAGGCTTTGACTACTTGAAGAGAAACTGCAGAACGCTGTGCTCCAAATTGACAAGCAAAAACGCAAGAACAAGGCATGGAAGAACGCTTACAATTGGCGGCAGCTGAAAAGGAAGTTGGCAAGAGGGACAAGGCATCGGTAAAGCATGCAGACATAAAGTGACTCGACAGTACGAAATGTTGGAACAGAACATTCAGATTTTACAGTTGAGTGCTTTTCGGGAATTAGAACTGTACAACTGCACAGAGTTATGGGAGACAGGGAACTTGGGGACCCAGATACTGTTTTATTTCACGAGGGTACTAACGACTTACGAAGATCAGGAAATCTGAACTATGTGATGGGTGAAGTGTACTCTCTCGTGGCCGCAGCTAAGTCTACATTTCCGTACTGTACAACTGTTCTGACGGATACGACTGTGCATGAAAGACTCTGGGATTTACTATCGTAGATCCGAACAGTTGGATTAAGGATGGGGACTTCGGTAGAGATGGGGTGCATCTAAATCGAAGAGGAGCGTGACGACTTTAGCACCTCTGTTCCAGAGTGTGCAATTTCAGCGGCGAAGGACCTGCAGGTGGAAATAAGTGACAGTGGCGGTAGGTACTTGCACTGAGGAGACAACAGAAGGTATGCGACAGTCGTCTGTCCAGGAAAATTCGACGTTGCGTTGGCGACCGGCGGAGAGGGAAATGGCGACGAAGAATCTGGCGAGGAGCGAGACTGATGACGGGATATGGGAGAAACTTAACAACCACGACAGCGGCATGCGGAATAGAGAGTAAGTCGCTGGTTCTGCTGCGGGTAAATTGCAGGAGCATTTAGAATAAAACAGCGTTCTGGAATTTAGTCGACACATATAATGCGGATGTTATAATAGGTATTATGTAATGGCTTAGAGAGGAAACCTGCAACGCCGAAGTGTTTAGGGCTGATTTTACAACTTTCAGAAGAGAAAGGCGTGCCTGTGGTGGGGTAGTGTTCATTTGTGTTAAGAATTACATTGCCTGCGCTGAGCTGTGAGTAGACGAGGATTTTGAGTTGAGCGCAGTTGAAGTGAAAGACATGGTCGCAAAATATACTGGGGAAACCATAGGCATTTACAGAGCTCCGTATGAGAACATGCGGGTGATTGAGATATTGGCAGCCCGAACCGGTTATTCGCGAAAATCTACGAAGTGTAGCAACATAGGCGGTGATTTAAACTTACCACAGGATGACTGGAATGGGAGCGTGGAACTAGCGGAAACCAGGCGTTGAGTACAACGAATACACGCAGGTAGTAAGGTAGCCCGACCTGATGGGATGATTTGCTTGATGTTTACCTTGTCCGACCCGAAAACTCACTGTAGCATTGTGCAGGGGATCAGCGGTGTATTATTGGAAGTTGAATGGGGCGAAATTTGTCTTGCGCCACAAGTGGAAAGGTAGGGCCCGGTGTACCACAAAACATATGTTTTAGGTTTGCAAACTCCTCCGGGATAAATTCGCAAGATGAACAGGAAATTGTAGTTGCGTGGAGGAGATACGGAAACATTTCAAGTAAATATTTTTCGAGAGTATTGAACGGGTTGTTCCACATAAAATTCTGAAAAAAAAAATCCGGATCCTGAATACTAAAAGAGAGTGGTTAAGCGGCTGAAGGTAAAGGTTAGAAGAATATATAACAGGAGAATAGGCGGCAATTTCCAAGCAGATCTGAAACGACTATCCAGGCAGTTGGGGGGGGGGGGGGAACCCCTCTGGAAAAGAGACATTTGCGGTAATTATTGCAAAATGAAGGTAAATAAATGCTGGACAGAGTTCTACAATTATGTAAAACGACGTAAAAGAAATAGGGAAAACATTCCTGCAATTGGAGACTGTAATGGCATACTAATTACCGATTCAATAGTAAGACCAACTCCCTTAATTCCTATTGTGCTTCTGCATTCGACCGCGAGCGAAACGTCACGCAAATAAAAACAACTTCCTCGAGGCACCTTTGACATTAAAATGATTACCAGCGATCAGGAGAAACAAATCAGTAGGGCCGGACGGCGTTCCTGGCGATATTCTAAAACTGGGTGGGTAGCCATGTTTCCGTACCTTGCGTGATTGTTGGACATAACAGTGAACAATGCTAGTATTCCAGGTGACCGGAAAAGAGCCATATTGGTTCCTATTAAGAAGGGGGAGATCGATCTGTAGTCACAACCTACAGACCAGTCAGCTTAACGTCGGTGGTCTGCCAGCAAATGGAACACGTCATAACAGGATACCCAAGGCAAGTCGGAGATACGAGTAAATGGTCATACGAAGGCCAACATTGATTAAGACCGGGATACTCGTGCGAAAGCCAAATTGTCAGGCTTGCCAGGAAATAGCTGATTCCCTGGACGAGGGAGCCAGGATAGACGGACGCGATAATAATTGATTTTTCAAAAGCTTTCGATTTATTCAGTATGATCGGCTGTTGATGAAAATTGCTTCCTCGGGAGTGGATTCGAGGGTAGTCGTATGGATAAGGGGATTATTTTTGTCGTTACCAGAGAGTTAGAGTGGTGGGGCAATTATCTGAGGAAGTTAAGAGTAACATCAGGGTTACCGCAAGGGAGAGTAAATGATATTTGGGGGAACTTTGGAGTCAACTACTAAACTTTCCGCAGATGACTGTATAATATATAGGGAAATCATGAATGATAACGACATAGACACGTTGCAGATAGATCTGAACAGATTGAGGGAATGGGGGGTAGAAAATGTGATGAAAATAAATCCAGGCCAAGGTAAAGCTGTAAGCTCCACGAGAGCTCGGGTGAAGGATAATTACATTATTTGTTGGGCGACCAAAGAATTCCGGAAGCGAGCAGCTGCAGATATTTAGAATTAATCTTAACGGCGATATAGGCAGGGCTAATCGGGTTAATTACACAGTACAAAAAGCCTAGAAGGCACTTCATTTCATAATGCGTGTTCTTAAAAAGGGGAATAGTTATACGAAAAGTTAAGCCTACATGTCACTAGTGGGTCCGATTCTGGAATATGGGGTTTCATGCTGGGACCTAAACAGAGACGGTCAGATAAACGCTTTAGACCCTATGCAGAAGAAAGCGGATAAATTTGCAAATTATACGAACGATTCGGGCTGGGAAATCTTGGCTCAGCGTAGGAAGATAGCTCGCATTTGCGCCCTGTTCGAAGCGAACACCGTAGAATGGGCATCGACATCTATTGGGGACAGGTTAAAAGGACCATGTTGCATGAGCAGGGATGATCGCGATCGTAAAATTAGGGCCAGGAAATAAAGAACAGGCATCGGTAAATACTCGTTTCTAAACAGAACAATCAAAACTGTGGAACCAACTACCTGCAGAGGTACTATTGACTTTCCACTGTAAATCACATATTTATAGAAAGAGGTTTAGGAGAGTAATTACAAGTTAGGAGAAGTGAAGGGATTTTGAAGCTTGGTGATGAAACGTCCAAAAGTGGAGGGACTTGATGAATGGGGAGTGAAGTGTAAGGAAGTGCAGTGAAGTGAAGTGAAGTGAAGCGAAGTAAAGATACTGGGTGAAATGTTTGTATTATCATTGATTTATATATTATATAGCTGTATGTAGGTTCTGTGTAGTATGTTGTCTCATTATTATTATTTGCTTCTATTCGTTATTTTCTGATTAATTGACTTTATTTTTTAATATTCTTTGTATGTTTGTTTTCTTGTTTTGTATGTTTTCTATTTCATGTATTTTCTGTTTTTGTATTGTTTTGTGTATTGTTTCTCCTTATGTATGTAGCTGTCTCTTTCCTATTTTTGTACAAGTTTACTGACCACTGCACTGGGTTGAAACCCAATTGCAGTAAATAAATCTTGTATCATATCATATCATCATAACTTTATTGCCCTGTACTCTGTAATAACTTGGTGCTAAATACAAGGATAACTTCACCATTTATTCATTTAACATACTACACATTTCTAGCATATCATCTCTTTGGTGCCAGAATGGTCCATGTTATGTTTCAAAGTATTATGGAATAACACAGATAATCACATGCTATAATGGGATTGCATGCATTCACTTTTTGAATGCCTGTTTACAGTATAGGAAGCCCTGATTATCAATAAGAATGTGAATACATTTCTGTTAGTATTGATATTACAATATAATGGCATGCAATACAGAAATACATATGTGTGTTGTGGTAATAAACAGCCTGCATTATTGATTTTCCCTCATTCTATTTATTCACCTGACCTTGCTCTGGAGTTATAAACCTCAGTCAGTAATAAACTGTTCAGCTCACTAGTTGTGCATACAAATGAGGGCACTGAATTATTTATATCTGATATGTTACATTTTAATACTTTCTTTTAGAGTTGTGAGAAGACTGTAACCACTTCACAACATAGTGCAGTACATGCAGAACATGGCAGAAGTCATGAAATTGAAGAGAAACACAATTTTTGTGACAGTGTGCAGGGAAAAAAGAAAGATCTGTTAATTTCATGCATCTCATCAGGCAGTCCAGGCTTTGGGGGTCATAAGGAACATAAAGTAAGTACCTGTTTGCAGTATTATGTCTTATTGAAATTTGTGTGTATACTGCTTAATATCTTCTATGAACAGTGATATTCAAATCAGAAAGAGTAGAAATATATGGATCATTTTAAGGCTTCTGTTACAGGAAGTCCCCCACTTCATCCATAAATCATTTATGTGAAGAGCATGTATCAGTTTAATGGGTGGGATCTGAATAAAGCAACTGAGCTGGCTAGGGGTTGTTACAAAGTATAGGTTTTGTTTCTAGCACCTTCAGGTTCTTTTATGTAGTTTTGTGTTACTAAGGGACTGTTGTAATGCATAATTGAATAATGCAGGTCAGTCAAGCACACTGTAGTGTACAGATTAAGTGCATAACTTTTATTCATTCATGTTTCACACTTCTAGAATTGGCACGAAGCTACAACAGGTTCACTTAGAGTCAGACTCACATTCTTTGCTTTTCATTTTAATATGGGTAAGAATATTCAAAATGACCATTCTTTGCTATTAAGCATCTGTTTACTTGCACACTTACAAAACAATATTAGCTGTTCGCACCAGAAGCCCTTTTTACTGTACTAAAACTGAAACTCATAAGTTTAAGAGTCTGTTTTGTTTAGGAAGCAGAACAATGATTTTCTGCAAAAGAGGTAATGTGATATGAAAGTAAAATATGAAGAGTTCAGAGGAAGAATTGCAGTGCATGAAATAGTTTAGCTGCCCTGATCATAGATAATGAAGAAGCACACTGATAATGATAAAAGTGTCCTTAAAGTTAAAAGAAATTCTTGAATGTTGTATTTGTGATTGGTAACATCAGTCTGGTTCTGCTTTAAATGTCTGAATCGTAAGGGTAAATTTTATTTTTAATGGGAAAAGATACAGTCCTTTAGTACTAGTTAGCTTCAGAAACATACTTATCAGTTGTACAAATAATAACTATAAAACTACATTTTGACCGGGGTTATAATTGCTCTAGCAGTGTGAGTCTGAGAGAAATGCATGGCATTTTGCTTTAGGTAAGTTTTGGGATGAATTTTACATACAGCCATTGTTTCTAACATATGTAGATATGATCCAAGTCCAGAACTCATAAAAGTTGGTGTTGCTTATATTTTTTAGTTCTACAGATCAGAGAAAAGGGATTTTGAATTTTATGCATGTACAAAATTATCTAGTTGTGTCTCAGGTAACAGTATTAAGCTCTTCTTTGTCCAGTGGATTACTGGTGGCAGGGGGTTGATGCACTGCATGACTTCATGGCTGTGTACATTGTAACATCAAAATATTTGATGAAGTGTTTTGAAGTGGGGTATGTGGTGGTGCAGTTGGTTGAGGCACTGCGCTACAAGTTGGAAGGTTGCAGGTTCAATTTCTGATGGTGTCATTCACATAATCCTTCTAGTCGCACAATGGTCCTGGGGTCGACTCAGCCTCTAATAGAAATGAGTACCAGAAATATTTCCTGGGGGGGTAAAGGCAGCTGGTGTGTAGGGCTGACAACCTTACCACCTTCATGTGCCGACTGTCTTGAAATCTGGGAGTCTTATCCTCCTGGAACACTTCTGGGCCAGTCCAGGCCTGTAATGGGATTGCTGTACCTTCTATCTTTACTCTTTTGAAGTACTATTTGTTAGGATTTGTAAGACCTTGTATTTGATATGCAGTGCAGTAATTACAACAGCAGTTCTGACAAAATGTATGTAATTTTAACTTGTGGAAACTCTCTAATTTCTCACACACATCCCAAATTTCTAAAAGTTGTAGGCTCATGGAACTCAAATTGGCATAATTTACTTTCTCTTTTGGTTTAACGGCTTAGCCAAATATGAACAGAAGTTAATAATGCCTTTTTGCTGACAGTCTGAATTGAATACCTCAGTAGAAAGCAGAGCTTGTTGTAGGAGTATAGGAATGTATGGCGAGGCTGGGGAATATTCATTAGTTTTGTACCTAATTTTAGGTCAAGAGAATGAAATAGCGATTGTTTCTAGGATGTTCATAACCCTACACACTACAGTTACTGCCTGGCTGTTTTAACTTGATATGCAAAATAATGCCATGTATTTTGGTGTGGTAAGGAAGATATTGGCACTGAGTGGAAGACGGTCATTGTTTCATTTGCTGTGTTGTGTCTGCTTGTACAGCGAATGTAGTCATTTTTCTCTAAATTCAAAGAATAAATCCATATGTACCACTCAGAATGACGACTATAATATAAAGAAGGTTATACAGTTGTACACTTTTTCATTCAAGAGAAATTAAATGAAAACTTGAAATTTCTGTTTGAATACGTAACAGAACAGAATGTGCCATTGCTGTAATGGGAAGATCGAAAGTAACTGTATGCAAAATAAGAACAGAATCCGGCATGGCTTTGTCAGCAGGAGAAACTGAGCTCACATTTCTAAAAAGAATTGAACATGGTTCTTCTTTACACACACACACACACACACACACACACACACAGGAAAATGATAATTTTTATACTGTGAAGAAAGAGGCTGCAACATTAAACAGTGTATTTTGGGGCTTGCAAAAAGAAATAAGATTTCCTTGAGACAACGACTTCTTGAAGAAGATTTGTGTTAGATTTGAAAAGGGTGAATGTAAGAGGCCCTTCTGAATATAAAGTAATGACACTTTGGCATAAGAAAAATGATGGATTGTGTTCAAAAAAGAAGCTTGTCTGTTCGACAAAGTGTGGATTTGCCCAACATGTACAGTGAGTAAGAGTTGGTAAGACAGTAAGCAGGGCATGTTATGAAGAATGTCGGCCCCAGTCAGCAGTGCTTAAATACAGGCTGGTTTGGAAAGGGGTTCCATTCCATGAGAGTACCCAGTTTTTAAAGCAAGGACAGAGAATGGCAACTACCCCAAGGAAATGAGCTTCAAAACTTTAACAAGTAGGTTAGTGAAGTGATAATTTCCAATCTTCGACCAATCTGCCCGATAGTGTTAATAATATATGCCCCACGTCATTCCATATAAAATGGTAAACTTCTTATTTTGGCATCATAAAAAGTACAAATCTAATAGTTTCAGAGCAATAATTCTTTAATAGGAACTGACAAAAATTTAACTACTTCAGCTTGTTTGGATTCAATTCCCATCACCAAAATATGTTACAGATACCGTATTTCTAGAATAGATAGTGAAAACATATGGCCGTCTTCACATCACTGTGGCCTCAAGGCAGGAGAGTTTATTTGGATTATTGATAAGCTGAAGTAGCTCATAAGAGTGTTGGCCAAAATGCAGTTGATGTTCCGACCGTTATGAACCAAGTTAATTGAAAATGGAAGCCTGAAGAACTGCTGTTTCACATGTAAAAGAAATACAATTTCAGTGTGCAAGGATAATATATTAGTGGCATAGAACACCTTTAAATCAGATTTGGTTGGCAAGTTTCTGAACTGACTGCAACAGTGATAGTGATTCATCTTTTTCTGGCTGAAAAGCATGTGATGATGCAGACTGTCTTTCTGGTGCGGAATAATTGCTGTTTGTGCTACAAAAGATTATTATAGAAGTAAGGGAATTTCAGGCAGTGTAACATATCATAATCACATTTTGTCAGTAAGTGTACCAGCCACTGCTAATAAGAATTCCCCCCCTCTTATAGCCAGCGTGAGATGTCAGCAGTGCATGGCGCTTCTCCTCACTGGCCACCTATTTGACATAGACAAGTTACTCCTCATACTGCTGAGTTTGTTTCATGTTCATGTCTTTAGTTCTCATTGCTATATGAACCAGGAAGCAACAAGTAGGATGTCTGAAAGCCTCCCTTCACCATAATCTAATTTTCATAAACATGGGTCTAGAAGGCATGTTGTGGTGGCTTAATCAATACATCCATCTTTGATGACAGAAGTGCCACTACATAATTCAAAAAATTAAATGAAATGACATGTGAGACCAACTATATGCAACAAATTATGGTTTATTAATAATCCATTAGCTCAACATGTTTCAGGCATCATTATGCCCATCTTCAGGAGCGCTAGACCATATGTTACTGCATATGGTTTTCAGCACGTAATACCCCCCCACTCACTGCCTGTAACCATTCTGAACATACATTAGTCCACACGTAACTTGCAACCTCCAACCACAGCACACACATTTCTAACACAACAACACCTCCACAACATGCTCCCTCCCACGATAACACCTTAACCTGTCATAATAAGAACATGAACCACCTGACCCCACACAAAACACCCTACAGCACATTTAATACAAGCTACCAACCACCACCAAACACAACAAACAATCATTCACAATGCAAACACCTTATTCTGACTTATCTTTTACAGTGCTGAAAACCATATGCAGTAACATACGGTCTAGCACTCCTGAAGATGGGCATAATGATGCCTGAAACATGCTGAGCTAATGGATTATTAATAAACTATAATTTGTTGCATCTAGTTGGTCTAACATGTCATTTCATATTAATGATGCACGGTCACACGAACATCAAATCCAAAAAATTGAGTCTTGTGGTGTAACTATTATGCATGACATGAGGAATATATTATTACAAATAAATAGGTAGAGTCAGTTTTGATTTCAATTGATTATTTTGCTTACAGAGACTAATGACCCCTGTAGCCATGTTGACCGTAAACTGAATAATGAAAGATGTGTGCCTTATCAATTAATTTTGACAAATTACTTCATTTAATCTTCAGATTTGTTATCTCTTATCATGTATTCATGAAATTCTGAACTGAGGAAATCCAGAGTTGGTCTTTGAACAAATGAAAGTGAGTCTGTAAATTACAAATCATTGCAGTGCAATACCTACGTACAAAATGGATTTCAGTTTGTAACAGTGGGTGGCAGGACATTTTGGTGTGGTCTAACACTGAAAAATTGATTGCACATGTAAATGATATGTGCATAGACAAGTTCATGTTGTTGAATGCATTGCAGGAGTGTACAATCACAGGTCAGCTTGTTATATTTTGTATTTTTTGGGCAAAAGGATATACAGCCAAAGGTATTCATGAAGACATGCTTTCTGTGTGTGACAAGAACTGTTTGTCATGAAAGGTTGTGTATAGCTGGGTTGAGAAATTTTCACAAGGACATTGTAATGTGTTAAATTATAATTTTGTTTGTATAGCAGGCCCAACCAATGGTGCGTTTTGGGGAATACTCTCCTCACAATCCTGGTCTTTTATCACCTGGCAAATCTCTACTGGGATTGGGTGAGTACGAAGAAAAGCGTCGGCAAATACTTGAGCGCAAGAAGCATGAGTACCTGGAGCAGATATTACAAGCTCGGCAAGAGGTGAAAGATGCAATGTCAGGGAGAATTGCAGAACTAACCCAGCTGCAGGATTCATCTGAGTTGAGACTGAAACCTCACCTGAACACAAAACATACAACAGGCACACAGACAGATACACAGGTATGTTTAACTTGTCATACATCTGTGCTGAGAGTGAATGAAGCCAATGTAATGTACAGGAGTTTATGTGTGGCTTGTATAGCAGCAATGCTACATTCAAGTTTGGGAGGAGCCTTAGTAAAGAGTGAAAAATTACAAAACGCTTTCTGAAAGTAATACTTCTGTGCATGTATCTTGTGCCAGCAGTGTGACCTTGAAGCAATACTTATCCCAACTTCTTCAATGTCCCTTGAGCTTGAATTTGCCATGTGGTATTGATGGGGAAAGGTAGTGGTGTGTGTTGTATTCCATTCAAAATGGATGACAGGTAGTGGTGTGTGTTGTATTCCATTCAAAATGGATGACAGGTAGTGGTGTGTGTTGTATTCCATTCAAAATGGATGACAGG
>Ga0123353_10008207_pt1 | contig 14224 bp, 11 predicted proteins | sample TergutLab28metaG_3_FD_92763 | JGI IMG/M metagenome (GOLD analysis project Ga0123353, IMG submission 92763) | Labiotermes labralis P3 segment gut microbial communities from Petit-Saut dam, French Guiana - Lab288 P3 | ecosystem: Host-associated > Arthropoda: Insects > Digestive system > Gut ... | reverse complement strand
TAGGAAATTATATTTTATAATGAGATAAGAGGTATTTTTAATGAGTTTGGAAAAGAAATTGAGAAATATTGGCATAAGCGCTCATATTGACTCGGGAAAAACAACACTATCTGAGAGAATATTGTTTTACTGCAATAAAATACATGCTATCCACGAAGTAAGAGGAAAAGATGGAGTGGGAGCTACAATGGACTCTATGGAACTTGAGAGAGAGCGTGGTATTACTATTGCCTCTGCTGCAACAAGTGTTGAGTGGAAAGGGACTCCTATAAATCTTATAGATACTCCTGGGCATGTTGACTTTACAGTTGAAGTTGAAAGATCATTGCGAGTTCTTGACGGAGCTATTCTTGTACTCTGCTCTGTAGGGGGTGTGCAGTCACAATCAATTACTGTTGACAGACAGTTAAAAAGATACAATGTACCAAGACTTGCATTTATAAACAAATGTGATAGAACAGGCGCAAATCCATATAGGGTAAAAGACCAGCTTATTGAAAAGCTTGGACTTAATGCTGTTTTGACACAGATACCAATAGGTCTTGAAGATAAGCATACAGGGGTTATTGACCTTGTAAAAATGAAAGCAATCTACTTTGAAGGGCATGAAGGGGTTGAAGTTGCTGAAAAAGATATTCCCTCTGAGCTTAAGCAAGAAGCAGAGAAAATGAGGGAACGGCTTATTGATACAATTTCAATGCTTTCAGATGAGCTTGCAGAATTGTTTCTTGAAGGAAAAGAAATTCCCGAAGAACTAATTCACAATGTGATCCGGAAAGGTGTTCTTTCAAGAGAACTTGTTCCTGTTTTTATGGGTTCTGCATATAAAAATAAAGGTGTGCAACTTTTACTTGATGCAGTAGTAAAATATCTTCCTACACCAATAGATGTTGATAACTTTGCTCTTGATCTTGATGATAATGAAAAAGAAATTACATTAAAATCAGACCCAGCACTTCCTCCTGTAATTCTTGCATTTAAACTTGAAGATGGGCAGTATGGCCAGCTTACTTACATAAGAATATACCAGGGCGCAATTAAAAAAGGTGATGAGCTTTATAACACCAGGACAAGAAGAAAATTCAAAGTAGGAAGACTTATAAGAATGCACGCAAGCAATATGGAAGATATTAGCGAAGCTGATTGCGGCGATATTGTTGCTCTATTTGGAATTGATTGTGCATCAGGAGATACATTTGTAAAACCAGGCCTTAACTTTTCTCTTACATCTATGTATGTTCCGGAGCCGGTTATTTCACTGGCAGTTGAACCTATTGATAAAAAAGCAGCAGACAATATGTCAAAAGCCCTCAATAGATTCACAAAAGAAGATCCTACTTTCCGATCGTATGTTGATGAAGAATCGAATCAGACAATTATTCAGGGAATGGGAGAGCTTCACCTTGATGTTTATGTTGAGAGAATGAAAAGAGAATACAAGGCAGAAGTTAAAACAGGGGCTCCTCAGGTTGCATATAGGGAAACTATTTCGAAAAAATCTGAATTTGATTATACACATAAAAAACAGACTGGTGGTGCAGGGCAGTATGGTAAAATAGTTGGTTTTATGGAACCAATGTCTGAAGGAATATATAAATTTGTAAATGAGGTAAAGGGTGGAAAAATTCCTACAGAATATATTCCTGCCTGCGATAAAGGATTTCAGACAGCTGTTAAAAAAGGAACTCTTATTGGATTCCCAATCGTTGGTGTCAAAGTTACAATCAATGATGGACAATCCCACTCAGTCGACTCTTCTGATATGGCATTCCAGCAAGCAGCTATTGGGGCTTTCAGGCAAGCTTATCTAAAAGCAGGTCCTGAGATACTTGAGCCTGTAATGAAGGTTGCTGTTGATGGTCCAACAGAATTTCAGGGAAGTATTTTTGGAAGTATTAATCAAAGAAGAGGCATAATTGTAAGCTCTGTTGAAGATGGGAAAAACTCGCATGTTGAAGCAGAGGTTCCTCTTTCAGAAATGTTTGGGTATTCGACAGTGCTTAGATCTCTTACACAGGGGAAGGCTGAATTTACAATGGAATTTCTTAAATACGGCAGGGTGCCAAAAAATATTTCAGAAGAACTAATGAAAGCGTTTCAGGAAAAAAAATAATATTTAAACTAGGAGAGCATTAAAATGATTAAAGGAGAACTAGTAAAAGGTAACCCACTTAGAACTCTTGAAAGATTTCTTGATGGGGGTCTTGGCAAAGGAAATATTGGAGTAATTGCTTCAAAGAAAGGTATCGGGAAAACAGCGTTTCTGGTACACATTGCAACAGACAAGTTATGTAATGATAATCCGGTCATTCATGTTTCTTTTTCCAAAAGAACAGATCATATTATTAGCTGGTATGATGATATTTTTAATGAAATATCAAAAAGAAAAAATCTGCAGAATACAAATGAAATATATGAAGAAATTATACGAAAAAGAGTCATCATGAATTTTAATCAGCAGGATGTTGATGTCCCCAGAATACTTTCAAGTCTTGATGCAATGATCACAAGCGGAAATTTTAAAGCAGATACTATTATTATTGATGGTTTAAGTGTAAAGGAAGCAGGTGAAGAAGGGTTAAAGACAATAAAAGAGTTTGCAAAAAAAGTTGGGGTTGAGATATGGATAAGTGCATCTCTTAAAATGGAAGATCCTGTATTTAATGATAAAGGTATGCCTTTTGAGCTTGAAAATGTTGTAGATGCCATAGATGTTTTACTTACTCTTCAATATGATAATCAAAAAATCAGAATGGATATTGTAAAAGATCGTGATAGTCTTGGGCAGGTGAGTAGCCAACTTTATCTTGATCCAAAAACACTTCTTATAGCAGAAGGGTGATAATCCTTTCTTTGATAAATATTTAACATTGAAACCACCTTTCCAAATGAGAGGTGGTTTTTTTATTAAACCTTATTTGAATTCTTAAAAGTATTTATGAGTTGGCTTGTGGCAAGATGGTCTATGATCGCAATAATAAAACAGATGAGAAAGCTTCTATTGCGTTGCCTTCTCCGGTGGAGTCGCAATTTTCCTTTGTTTTTGCTTTTATAGAAACATTGTTTATATCAGTATGAAGAATAGCTGAAATATTTTTTCTCATAGAATCTATATGGCTGCTAAGCTTTGGTTTTTCAAGAATAACTGTTGCATCAATATTGCCGATTAAATATCCTTTGTTTTGGATAATTTTAAATGTTTTTTCAAGAAGAAGAGCACTGTCAATATTTTTATAAGCTTCATCAGAAGGAGGGAAGTGTTTTCCAATATCTCCTTCAGCAATGGCACCCAGAAGAGAATCTATAATTGCATGATAAAGAACATCTCCGTCAGAGTGAGCCACTTCCCCTTTATTGTATGGAACTATAACTCCTCCAATTATCAGCTTTTTCCCTTCTGCAAGGCGGTGGATATCGTATCCATGCCCTATTCTTATATTACTCATATTTCATCTCTGCCTTTGGTAAAATATTTTATATCATCAAGATAGGTGATCTTTAGATTTTCCCTTGAGCCTTCAACAATATAAATATTTTTTCCAGATAGAGAATATATTTCTGTATCATCTGTAAAATGTTTTTTTATATCTTTAGCTTTTATATGACACTCAAGTATATCGGAAAATTTAAAACCCTGTGGGGTCTGAATTGCCATAAGAGATTGTCTCTGAGGATGTTCTTTTATAAAATTATTTTCCACTGTTTTTATTGAATCTATAACAGGGATCAATGGAGCGCATGCACCATGTTTAAGGGTTTCGCAAATAACATTTTTAATTATATCTTCTGTTATAAAAGGTCTTGCTCCATCATGGATCAATACAATTTCAGGATCAAGATGCTTCATTGCCATTAATCCGGAAAGAACAGACTCTTGCCTTGTTTTTCCGCCTGGAGCAAATTCAATAACATTATATTTACTTATTTCTCCGAGGCAGTTGCGGAATTCATTTTCATATTCCTGCTGACAAGTAATCAATATTGTTTTAAAAAGTCCGGTTTTTACAAATGGAAGAACAGTATGATAAATTACTGCTTTTTCATCTATTTTTATAAGTTCTTTTTTTGTTCCGCCTATTCTGCGGCTTTCTCCGGCAGCAGTTATAAGCGCAATATAGTTTTTCTGCATTAGCTCTGTTCGATTTCAAGCCTGCTAAAAATAAGATGCTCGCTTTCGCTTTTAGATTTATTAAGTGAATGAGATATTTCATCTATAAGCAGCCTGATTGCACTATCAAATATTTTTCTTTCAAGTATTGGAAGCTCTTTTTGTTTGCTTCTGTGATAAAGGGATCTTACGACTTTTGCTATGTCGCCTATGGTCCCTTTTTTAAGGAGATCAAGATTGATTTGATACCGTAATTTCCAGTCTGTTGTAAGAGGTTCATCTTTTTCAGATATTATTTTTAAAGCTTTTTCTGATTCTTTTTTTCCTACAATTTTTCTGATCCCAACCGCAACAGCTTTATCTGTTGGAACCATGATTGTCATATCAGATACTTCAAAATAAATAATATAATAGGGAATTTCTTTATTCTTAAAAACTTTCTTTTCTATTGATTTTATCTGACCTACACCCTGTATTGGATATACAATAAATTGACTGGATTTAAACTCAGTATTGAGTTCAGAAATATCTGAATTTTTACGCATTAACATATTATACAATGAAAATTGATTTAAGTCAAAGGGAGTAATTGCATGATTAAAAATCTAATAAAAAATGTGGGAGGGAGTTAATTTCGATTATAATCAAAATTATTATAATTTATACGGCTCTTAGGGGGTATTAACGGAGGTATTAACAAAAAAACCAGGGCTTATTAGCCCTGGTTTTTTAATTCCTTATTTCTAAGGATATCTACATTTTAAAAACCTGCAGGATTTAATACTACAATTTTACCTGTCGAAGTACCCACAACAATTTTACCTTCAGCAAGAGTAGGCACAGTTGTTATAGTCCCATCGTTTACTCTTATTGTTCTTAAAGTTTTTCCTGTTGCTACTTCTGCTTCAATAAGGCTTCCACCAATATTGCCGTAATAGAGTTTTCCATCGATCAAAGCTGGTGCACAAGTTGATTCAGTTGGTGCAAAAGCTTCTTTGCCGGTCTGCATATTGAATGAGAAAATCTTGCTTCCTGTATAAGCAAAAAGGTTTCCATTGTCATAAACCAGGTCTGTAAATACATTTGGTTTTGAATCATTTATTTTTGATTCCCAAAGCACTTTTTTGTTAATAAAATCTATGGCTACCACTGTTCCATTTCTATCTGCAAAATATCCTGCATCTCCTGATATAGCTATATTTAAAGCTATGGGCTGAACAGCTGAAGTTTTTATTGATGCATCAATAGTTTTTGAAGTAGGATTGATCATCCTTACATTACCTTCTATATCAGCTATTACAATAGTATTTTTCCATATTGCAGGTGTCATGCCTGTTTCTACAGGTAAATTTACTATTTCTTCTTTTGCACCTTTCATGAGTGAACTTATAAGAAGTGAATTATTTCTTGGATATATAAAGTTGTTATTATAAGGAACTACTCTTCTTCCAAACATATGTGTTGAATTTGTATCCAATGCAACCAGATTATTTATATTACCTGTAGCTGTATCCATAACAAGCATCTCTTTAGTGCCTGTAAATATAACAGTGTTTCCGGCTGTAACAAGATAAGAATTTCCGTTTGGACTATTTGCAGTAGTTTTTTTCCATTCGCTTTTCCCTTCAAGTGTTGATGAATAGATCGCTCCAGATGAATCTGCTGCAAATATTCTTCCATTTGAATAAGTAACTTTATTGATTATTTTATTGCTAAAAGGAGAAAGAACAATATCAATAGGTTTCTTATCAAGAGTCAAGCTAAATGATTCTGGAGTATTTTCTCTAACATCAATAGTTGCTGTTTTTGTCGCATATCCATTTCTGCTTGCGCTAACAGTAACTTTTGTTCCCTGCTTAATGGTTTCAGTATGTTTTCCTTTTCCAACAGCTCTGTTATTTATGTAGATCTGGCTGTCGTTTGGCACTGCTGTAAAAATTATTGTTTTCTCAGGATCCGGTATCTTATCAAGCAATATCTCAATAACAGATGGTGTATTTGCATCGATTTTAACATTAACTGTTTTTGAAGTATAACCAGCTGTCTGGGCTGTAAAAACAATATTTGCGCCCATATCAAAAGAATTGGTATAAGAGCCTTTGCCAACTGTCTTGTTATCTATAACTATATCTGCATTAGCCGGGAGTGTTTTTACAGAAATTTCTTTGGTTCTTTCTACTGGAACTGGTTTTGCATTAGGATCTGGCACAAGTTCGATTTTATATGCTTTTGAGGTAGCATTAGTTACACTGAATTCAAATGTATAAGGTATGTACCCATCTCTTGAGATATTAAAACTAACTTTTGAATCCTCAACGTAGCAGCCTGCGTAAGAATTAAACCCTGCGAATTTGCCGTTTAATTCAATGGCAGCTCCTTCTGTTAAAGACTCAACAGATATTTTGTAGATTTTAGGCATATTTCCCTGTAGGTCTACATTAAGATCAAGCATTTGCATCTGATCTATTTGTGCAAGATTTTTTGCACTTTCTTCAGATAATGCTTTTGGTTGTCCAACACTTGTATTAACAACTTTCTGCTGTTCTGATATAGCTGCATTAAGTTGATTAATTGATGCCTGGCTGACAGTTGCACTTTTTTCTTTCTCTATTGCAGTGACTGCAACTTCAACATTATTAGCAACTTTTTTTGTATTAGCTACAACTTTATCATCTATCACAATTTCCTGATTTGCTTTAACAACAGGCGCTTGCCTCTCAATCTTGTCGATCAATTCAACAGCATTGCCTTTTCCTGCAACTCTTGACCTAAGGTTGTCAACATCAACTGATCTCGGAAGTACGGTAACTGCCCCTTCTTTTACGCTAAGTCTTGTGTCTCTTCCATTTTCTGCTAAAACAATAAATTCTGTTCCCCTGACACCGCAGACAGCAGTTTGTGTTTTAACTCTAAAACTTTCTTCAGAAGTAAGTTTCTGTACTTTGCAGAGGACAGTTCCAATTTTCATATCAAGATTGACATTGGCTTCCCCTGTCCTTGTATTGATAACAGCAAGATCTATTTCGGAATTTTCCTGTATTTTTATAACTGCTCTATTTGTAAATTGAATTTCACAATATGAATCCGAACCTACTTTTACCAGATTATTACTTCCTTTTATGATGTCTCCGATTACGGCTTCATACCATTTGCCATCTTCTCTGATTGAAACATCTCCGGAAATGAAAATAATTATTCCTTCATCATTATCAGGGATGCTGACTGAAGTTAAATCTTCTACTGATTTTATAACTTCACTAACTTTTAATGATGACACATCCTCTTTTGGTTTTGTCTGAACTGCTGCTGTTTGAGATTTACTACATGATAATATGGTCAGTAATAAAATACTTAGAATAGCAGTACAAGCAAAAATCTTTAAAACAGATTTTTTCATATAAATTTCTCCTATATTTATAGTAGAATTGATAAATTACCTAATAACTCTTTATATTGTTAGGTAAAACTTCCTAATAGTAATTATGCCCATTATTTTTTAATAATGGGCGAATATATTTTTAGTATCCTCTATATTATAACCCATGGTAGCTACTTTTTCAACAACAAGATAGATATTCTTATCTATCGATATATCCATAGCTTTTATTGATTCAATTATTTGAGGTTTTTTGGCTGCTCCCACAAGAATCCCTGCAAGCCAGGGCTTTGTTTTAGCCCAGTTTATTAAAATTTGAGGAATCGTATATCCTGATGATAAAACGATATTATTAAGGGAATTTATCATTTTTTTTACAATTTCTATGTTTTCTTTTGCTAAAAATACAAGATTTTTACGCCCTGAGTTTAAGATATTGCTGTCAGTTTCAATATCTTTTTTAAAAATTATTCCCTGAGCATAAAAACTATATGCAATTATATGGATTTTGTTTGAAATACAGAAAGGGATAAGATCTTTTTCCCTGTGCTGCCATAGAAAATTGTAACCTGTCTGGCAAAATTCTATTTTTCCTGCCTGAAGAGCAGTTTCAAGCTCTTCTGTTGAGAAGTTACTTACCCCTATGCTTTTTATTATCCCCAAATTTCTTGCTTTTTCCAAAGTTTCAGCAGCAAATCGTATATCATATTTTTTATCAGGCCAGTGAAGATAGAGAATATCTATATAATCTGTGCAAAGTCTTTTAAGGCTTGTATTTATTTTTTTTAATATATCATCACTATTATTTGAAGTTGGTATTATTTTAGTTGCGAGGATTACTTTATCCCTTACTTTTTTTAACCTTTGCCCAATAGTCTGCTCTGAGATTCCAAACCCGTAGGCTTGAGCAGTATCAAAATGGGTAATGCCATTAGAAACAGCAAAATCTATGATTTTAAGGGAGTCGGTTCTTTTTTGGCCATTCCAATAGTTCTTTCCCGGATTATTTTCTGATCCAGATGGGTTTTCCTGTTCTCCAAATCTCCAGCAGCCAAGTCCAAGAAAACTTAATTTTTTATTATTGATAGTTTCTGTAAAATACAAATTTAAACCCGGATATTAGTTCGCAGATTTTTCCATTCCCTTTTCAAGCGATTTTAACTGGCTATATTCTTCCTTGTCAGCAATATATTCATGAGCTTGCTGTCTGGATTTTATAATAGCATTTTTTACAGCATTTACTTCAACAATGGAACCTTTTATCTGGGTTGAGGCTTGTTTCTGTTTTTTAGCTTCATTCTTTGTATATTTATCAATTCCTTCTACCTGCTGAATAAAAGACCTGAGTTTTTTATTATAATCATCAATAAATGAAATAAGATATTTTTCTTTTTCTTCCAAAGAGCCAAAAGCAGAAAAATCTGATTTTATTTTTTCGCTGTTAAGGCTGGAAAGCAGAGCCTGATATTTTTGCATTATTGTGCTGGTATCAAGCCTTTCCATTTTTTTTATTCCTGAATCATCAATATACTCTATATCAATAATTTTTCTCTGCCTCTTGTTGCCGCCTAAAGTTTTTTGAAGCCATCTCATAAATGCAGACCCTTGAGGTTGTGAAAGTATTGTAAAATTACTTTCCAATTTGCCAATTACTGCTTTGACATGACCAAATACAGAGCAGGTTGTAAGAGCTGCATTTAAAAGCATATTTATTGAAGGCTGTTTTTTTACTATGGCTTTTTCTTTCTTTTGCTGCAGTTCATGTTTAAAAGAAGAGAGTTTTGCCATAAGGGTATTTTTTACAATAAATGCATCAGATGAAAATTCTTCATTTATTATCTCTCCGATAAGTTCAGGAAGAAAAGGCTGGTCAACAAGCGATTCTGTAAATTTTTTCTTTATAACAGGCAAGGTATTTTCTGCTGAATGAGTAGAAGCATATTTATTTATGTTTGGATTTTCAATGATTTTTTGTCTAACAAGCAGTTTATATGATTCATTATGTAAATCCCTTACCATATCCAGGTTTGAAAACAATAATTTTTTTGTAGAACTCATTTGGGTAGCAGAAGTGTTTATCATAGATATTGCAATCTGGTCAGACCCTTGTCTTATTTTACGCAACATTCCTGCAGTTAATCTTGTTATTAAATTTTCCGAAGTTTCAGATACAAGATCCCAATCAATATAAGAGAGAAGATTTTTAAGCAATTTTATTCTTTTGTTTGAAAGATAATCGCATGTGAACACAAAATAGTTGTATACATATTCAAGCTGAGTATTATAAAAAGAGAATCTTATTCCAAGCTCTGTCTCTTTATCAGATTCTGAAAAAGGAGTTGCTGATGGCATTGATATTTCTGTTATTTTATATTCGTGTTTATAAGGATCCTCTCTTATGAGCGCTTTTTTAAGCAATAGCATGAATACTGCATTGAAAGCATGGTAGTATAATTTAAATGACTCTCTGGTCTTTATTAAAAGATCAGAATCAAGATATTGCATTCGCTGTTCAAGGATTGATTTAAGTTCTTCGTTAAATTTCTTGATATTATTCATAATTTTAATATTATGGGAAATATAGTTTATTTTCAAGGAGATTATTTTGGGAGGAATAAAGAGTTTTCAATTTTATAAACTGATTACAGGTGTCCTTACGACTGTTTCTTTTAGAAAAGAAGAGATATTGGAAGCATTGTCAGAAGAATATGGGGAGATCGACTATATAAGCCCTTTTTTGGATTTTATTTATACTGATTATTATAATCTTGAAATGGGGGAAGATATAAAGAGATTTTTTGTCTCATTTAAGAATCTTGTTGACCCTGCATCTCTTGCAGATATAAAAATAGGGACAAACAATCTTGAAAAACAATTTACAGAGATTGACCAAAATGGAATTGAATCAAGAAAAGTAAATTTTGACCCGGGAATCCTGAATTTAAGCAGACTTATTCTTGCTTCAACAAAAGATAATGCGCACAGGATTCCGCTCAGCAAAGGGATATATGGCGAAATTACACTTCTTTTTCAAAAGGGAAAAGCACAGCCCCTTCCCTGGTCATTTATAGATTATCAAAGCGCAGAATATACAGAGATACTTTTTAAAATAAGAGATATTTATAAATCAGATTTAAAGAAAATTTAGCCTTTTTTGAAGTAGTTCTCCTTTCTCCCTGTTTATTAAGATATGTTATTGATTTTTATGCTTCTTATACTTATTGCAGGGTGTGATAATTTTAAAAAATATGAACTGGAAGTTGTAATGCCTCAATTGCCTGATCATGTTAGAAATAGTTTTGGCGATATCAGATTTGACCTTAAATATCCAGGCAGTGCATCCAGTATTAAAACAGCAGGTCCGGGAAGTTCTGTTAATATATATTCATCAGCTCCTGTTTTTCCTGTTGTTGCAACACCATATATTTATTTAGACTCGGAAAACCCAAATGATAAAGAATATATCCCTTTTTATTCTGCCGGAGGAATTTTTCCTGAAAGCGGAAAAGATGGTTCTCTTTTGCTGAAATGGGAAGATGGATTTGCTGCAGAAATAATATATAAAATGGTTAATAACGGTTACAATGTTGAAAGCTTTAATATAGGAAGGTTTAAAAACTATTTAATTGAAAGATCTTTGGGCAATCCATGGATATATGATGAGGAAAATATTATATACGCTCTTTCTTTTAATATTTTTAATGCAAATTTTGTAAAAAAGAAAAACAGCCGCAGAATAGTATTACAACTCCCTTTGGTTTCAGAAAGAAAAGAGTGGGTTCTCTCTAACTTAGCTGATCCAAGAATTTTTGAAAAAAATAATGGAATACTTATCCTTGATGATATACCGGAGCGCAATGTTTTTATTTTATCAAATACAGGAAAAGAGTTTGCAGAACTGTTTATGGACAGCACAGGATGGCATGCTTATTTTTCTAATTCAGAAGATATATTATCTGGGCGTTGGTAATTTTTTCACATCCATTTTTTGTTATTAAATAGTCATTCTCAAGCCTGACTCCCCCTGCTAAAGGGTCATATAATCCAGGCTCAATTGCAACAACCATCCCTTGTTTTAGAATTTGTTTGTTCTCGCTGCTGATTTTAAAAACAGGGTTTTCGTGAACATCAAGCCCTATTCCATGTCCCAGTGAATGTGGCATTGAATAACCATATTGAGCAAAAAAATCTCTGATGTTTTCTGAAACAGCTATTGCAGAGATTCCTGGTTTTAATAATTTCTCTGTTCTGTTTGCAGCTTTGGTTACAAGATCAATAATTTCTTTTTGTTTATCTGTAAGATTTTTTCCAGCAAGTGTTATTGTTACATCTGTTATATAACCCTCATATTTAATGCCAAAATCTATTATTGTTGTGCCTGTATTTGTAACAGGAGAAGAGGAGAAAGCAGGATAGGGGTGTATTGCCCAGCTTCTTTTTGGACCTGCAACAAGTGTTTCAAACCCTGTCCCTTCTGCCCCATTTTCCCGAATGAGTTTTTCAATAAGAAGCGCAATTTCAACTTCAGTAATTTCTCTTGTGTTTATGGATTTTTTTATATACTGTTCAAGTTCATCTATTATTTTATCTGTTATTTTTGCAGCTTCCCTGTAAATCGAAATTTCTTTTTCATCTTTTATTACCCTGTTTTTGCCAAGCATTGAATCTATCCCATTTTTTCTGCAAAGAATAGTTTTATTGGGCATGAGTTTTTTTAGCTCTTTTATTTCAAGCCATGAAGATGATCCGGGAAACTCTATTTTTTCTTTTTGTTGTTTTGGCAAACTGCTTTTAAGATACTTTAAAAATTGAGGAGGCACCTTACCTGAAAAAATCGAAACAACTGCATTTGAAAAAATTCTGTTAAATTCAGTGTATGGGATTATCTCTGTGCAACAAGATTTTTCTTTTGCAAGATTTATATCCCACGGTACAAGGAGAGTTGCCCCTTTTGCAAATATAAAAAGAATTGCATCCTGCGGATGACCAGTGAGGTATCTTATTGAAGAGTTTCTGCTCCCTTCAAAATCTTTTAAAACTGTGGCAAAAATATTGGAAGAAGAAAGTTGTTTAAATATTTTTTCTTGCCGTTCTGCAAAAACATTTTTCATTTTACAACAAAATTTACAAGCTTATCCGGAACAACAATAGATTTGATAACAGTTTTTCCTTCAAGAAGCTTTTTCATTCTTTCATCTGAAACTGCAAGTTTTTCAAGCTCTTCTTTTGCAATCCCTTTTGGAGCGCTTATTTCACTTCTGTTTTTGCTATTTATCTGAATTACGATCGTAACAACATCTTCAATGGTTTTTGCATCATCCCACTGCGGCCATTGCTGCAAAGAAAGCGATGGTTTTTCCCCTGCTTTTTCCCATAATTCTTCTGCAATATGCGGCGCATAAGGGCAAAGCAGTTTTATAAAAGTTTTCCACATTGATATATTTACAGTATCTTCTTTGTAGAGGCTGTTGATAAATATCATCATCTGGCTGATCGCTGTATTAAAATCAAGATTGGATGTATCGTTAGTTACTTTTTTTATTGTTTTATGGAGAAGCTTATCAAGCTCTTCTGATGCAGGAGAATCTGAGAATTGTTTTTCTTCGGTAATTCTCCATACCCTGTCAAGAAATCTGAAAACTCCGGAAATGCCTGTTGTTGACCATGGTTTTGAAACACTTAATGGACCCATAAACATTTCATACATTCGCATTGAATCTGAACCATAATCTGCTATTACATCATCGGGGTTGATTACATTTCCAAGAGACTTGGACATTTTTACTCCCCCTTCGCCTAAAATCATCCCCTGATTAACAAGCCTTTGGAACGGTTCTTTGGTGCTTACAAATCCCATATCATAAAGGACCTTGTGCCAAAACCTTGAATAAAGAAGATGGAGTACTGCGTGTTCTGCTCCTCCTACATAGAGAGCAACAGGCATCCAGTATTTTTCTTTTTCAGGGTCAATCATTTTTTTATCATTATGCGGATCTATAAATCTAAGATAATACCAGCAAGACCCTGCCCACTGGGGCATTGTGTTTGTTTCTCTTTTTGCAGGGGATTTGCAGACCGGGCAGGTTGTGTTTACCCAATCTGTAATTGCAGCAAGTGGGGATTCGCCTGTTCCTGTTGGCGAATAACTTTCAACCTCGGGAAGTGTAAGGGGAAGCTGGTCTTCTCTTAATGGGACAATGCCGCATTTTGGGCAGTGTACTACAGGGATTGGTTCTCCCCAGTATCTTTGCCTTGAGAATATCCAGTCTCTTAATTTATAATTTATAGCTTTTTTACCCTTGCCTGTTTCTGCAAGCCATTTTGTTATTTCACTTACTGCATCAGGTGTTTTCATTCCTGAAAATTTCCCTGAATTAACAGAAAAACCATCTTCCTTGTCGATATATGCTTCTTTAAGATCATATAACGAGCCATCTTTTGAAACTACTTGCCTGATTGGAAGTTTGAATTTTATCGCAAATTCAAAGTCTCTTTCATCATGTGCAGGGACAGCCATTATTGCCCCGGTCCCATAGGTTATTAAAACATAATCGGAAATCCAAACAGGAATTTTTTCATTATTCACAGGATTTATTGCATAACATCCTGTGAAAACTCCTGTCTTTGTTTTTGCAAGATCTGTTCTTTCAAGATCGCTCTTGTGACTTGCCTGTTCTATATATGTATCTACATCTTTTTTCTGCTGAGGTGTTGTGATTTTTGTAACAAGAGGATGTTCG
>Ga0123353_10008206_pt1 | contig 14225 bp, 17 predicted proteins | sample TergutLab28metaG_3_FD_92763 | JGI IMG/M metagenome (GOLD analysis project Ga0123353, IMG submission 92763) | Labiotermes labralis P3 segment gut microbial communities from Petit-Saut dam, French Guiana - Lab288 P3 | ecosystem: Host-associated > Arthropoda: Insects > Digestive system > Gut ... | reverse complement strand
GTGTTCCTGTATGTCCGCAATCCCTTTCACATTTGGTGTTCATTACGCCCGTTGCTACGCAGGTAGCGGCGGTTTGTACGGTCGTATCAATCATATTGCCGTGTGCGAGTGGGTCATAATCTGTGTTTTCTTCAAAAGTGCAGCCGTCTCGTTTGCAGGTTCGTAATCCGTGTCCAGGTGTCAGACAAGTGGGCGGTGTTGCAGTGGGGTCATACTCATAATCGTGCCCTATATTGTTTATAGTACGTAGTGAACCAAGAATTATAACGACAAATGACCTAAAAAAACACTTTAAACATTAGCAAAATCTGCAAGCTGCCCTCTTAGAGAAACGGCTTGAGCTTCGAATTCATGCAATTTATTATAATCTTCGTTAATAAAACCTCCTTCCTCGGCCGCCTTAAGCGTAAGACTCCTAACAGCTCTGCCAGCTCCTGATTTCTTATCTATTTCCGAAAGTTTAGTCTTAATCATGTTTATTTGCGACTGAATCTCCTCTTTAATTTTCTCGCCATCAGTTTTGCCAAGAAAAATTTCACCGTTAACAATTCTTAACAATCCATCTGCAGCTTCATATTCGGTTTCTGTTATAGCAATATCCGGCGATCGTGATAAACCGTCAACCTCCTTGGCAGCTGACAAATCTTTATGAAAAAATATCTTCCCATTTTCTTTCCATAAGTATATATTTTCCATATTATCCTCCTAGTTAATAGTGTTGCTACGCAACGCAGAACGCGGGGGCCACGCCGCCCGTCGTAGCACTGGCATTGCTGAGGCTGGCACTGCCAGCGAAGCTCGCAAGGCAGAAACGGGTCGAGTCGGACGCGGTTGGTGAAGATTCCCACCACCAAGCACGGGACCCGTTGAATCGTTTGCACCTGTAAACACAAGAATTCTGATATATCGGGAACTGGACGTTGGTATTCCATATATCCCTGTTATCATCTCCGTATGTATTAAAGCCAAACACTTCTAATTCGGTTGGCGGCCAAACTGTATAACTGTTCCACGCAGAGCCTCCTTTTGCGCTGTGAGCTTTGCGTATTGTGTAAAGGAAATTACCGCCGAGAGCAGTTCTTAGCCTATTGGCAAATGTAGCGTTGCCGTCTCCATTCACACCTTCAAGCCATATTCTTAATTCGCTTGCAGTATAACCGCCGGCATTTACATCTGTTGAATTTACGCGCCCTCTTGCGATTACATTTCTAAAAGTGAACAGAACGTGGTTTTGCGTGTTTTCGGTATCTCCGGCACCCTTGTAAGTATTAAAGCCTGAAACGACAATACGGTTGTTTTTATAAGTATCATTCCAAACCTGCGTTGCGGTTCCGCCTGCCGGCGCGGCTATGCCGCTTAAATCTATACCGTCTATATAGTCGCCTATAATAATGCCTGAAAAATCCGGAACCCCTGTGTTGTCAATTTCGCCGTTATTGTTACAACGGCGCCTTAATTCCGCCATTACTTGCGCAATTGCTATGTTCCTTTGCGGCTGAGCGGTCAACGCGCCAAAGTCGATATTGAGAAGAACTTTCATTAAATCCCGCCCCATGCCGTCTACCATATCAGCGTGCAGGCTGTCTGTTGAATCGCCCTTTGCCCCTTTTATATTACCTACAAGAAATTCGCGCGCCATTTATCCTCCTAATAAAATGATATATATAAATTCCCGGCAGCGGGATCATACCTAAACATATTTGGTTCATCATCATCAACGACCGCTATTAGATCATTGTTCGGTTTTACATACAACGAAAATGACTTCAATGCGCCGGCGGGATTTATATACAACCCGAAATACCCGTCTTTAGGCAAAATAACATTTGCATTCCCTCCGTTTGAAGTTCCTAACATATCTCTGACATCCGACACATCCCGCTGTACGGCATTTACCTCGGCTTGCAGAAACATGTCTGTTTGCTGCCTTTCCAGGCTTTCAGTCCATATCCCCTCATGCGCGTCAAAAACCCCTTGTTCAATTTTGTTCATATTCTCAACGCTGAAAGGGGTGCCGTGTGCGGTTATTGAATCCGGAGTGTTTTCAAGAACAACCGATTCCGCAGTCTCCTGGGACTTTGCAAACTTGTTTAAGTTGATGCCCTGGCGGTTTTGCCATACTGTTTTTACATAAGCCATAAACCAATATTAATATGCTTGATTGGCGTTTTGCCTTAAGCAGGCGGGCTGCGCAGAACAAAGCGCGGGTTGACCTGCGGGCGGTTATAAATTATAATTTACGAAAATACAGTTAATGCAATTTTAATAAAGGAATTGTTATGAAGAAGCTGCTATTTCTATTATTGGTTTTTATAGCGTTTCTAGGATGTAAAGAAGAAAGAGCAGTCATTATAAATAACCATTCATCTCAGACTGTTTCCGGTAAACTCAGAACACAATACACTGAAAAAGAGTATTCGCTAAAGCCTGGCGAGCAATATCTTTATATGTTATTAGAAACAATGACACATTCTATGATAAATTATATATCACATCCAATTGCAGATAGTGTTCATTTTATTATGAAAGATATTAATACTTATGAATTCTTTGATAATCCAGTTCCCCCTGATCCTGCTCCTATTCCAGCCTCAATATATAACTCTCTGCAAAAAGATGTAATTTTATCTGCCAATGGGGCTTTAAGTACCGATCCTTTATTTATAAATGCAGGCCAAGAAATAACAACTGTCACTATTATTAAAAGAAATCCAGTGTTTAAAGCAGAGACAACAGATAGTTATCCTGTATATGTTGATTTTATCATTAAAAATGATATGTATATGATTATTTTAAGATAATATTATCAAAAAAATCGTAGAGAACCTGGGTTATCTCTGCATAATAATTCAAACACTGTATTTCGTATAATACCAGTATGAATATCATTCCTTAAATCTAATTCAATTGTGTTTATGTTTAAATTAAGATTTATATTAATAGAATAAATATTTTCGCTACCAAGAGGCGAAGGAGACGTCCAATCTCTAACTATACTGCCATTTACTCTTATTCTATAATAATTTTGATTTCCGACACCCATTGGTACAAAAAAACCCATTCTCAATGTAGCTGTTCCTTGAGCTGGGGTTACTAATTCTTTTACTGATTGGAGGGTAGCACCTGTACAGGTAAACGGCGTATTATTTCGTTTAATAATATGGTTTGTTCCTGCAATTACAGGAGCAGAAATGTTAATCGTAGTTACTCTTAGTTCACTTGCTTCTATATGTCCATGAAAATATCCACTATTAGCTTCTATTCGCCCCCTGAAATAACCTTCCCCTGCTTCTATACGCCCATGAAACGTACCACTTGTTGCTTCAATATGTCCTCTTGCTCTTATATTATTAAATTCAGCGTTTCCATTATGCTCAATTTTAAATCCCAAAATGCCTGGCCTATAATTTTCACTCTGTATAAGCCCCCCATTTTTTAGAGTAATATGCTGAGCCTGAAGCTCTTCGATAAAAGCCTGCTGAACGACAAGGAGCCTTGCAAAAACAGCGCCGAACCAGCCCATGTCCTGTGTGAGTTCCGGCACGTCAAGGCCGTCTTTGAAACAGCGGATATAAAGGTCTGCGTGGCTTTCCGGCGGGCGGAACTCCCATGCAATCCCCGTCCACTGGTAGACTCTTCCGGCCCTCCAGTTAGGCCCGTCAGCAACGGCCAGCACATAATCGCCCTGCCGCGCCCGCACCTGTCCCTGAACCGGCCCTGTAACAATGAAGGCGTTTGCGGTTGAAGGAAGCGCCGTAACGGTTCCCAAATACCTCGCCGGAGCTGTACTGGTATCCTTGCGGATAAAAAGAACGGCCGAGTACGCCTCGCCCCCGTAAACCGCGCGGACGGCGATGCTGTTTTCATCATCAAGGAGGGCGCCGGCGTTTACTGTGATAAGGCCGTTTTTGTTTATAGACACGCCTTCCGGCGCGTCAAGAAGCAAAAACTCGAGGCCGTCATTTTCGTAAGAATAAAACCCGTCTAACATGGGGTCAAAGAGGTTTCCGCCCGCCCCGGGAAAATAAGCAATGCCGTTCTGCACGGGAATTCGTACGTTCCATTTGAAAAGATCCGCTTGAACGGTGAAAGGGAGCAGGCCTGCAATAATATTCCCGCCGCCGTCGCATTCAAGGAATATGTTGTTTCTGGAAAGGGTTAGCCATACGGGAACAACGTCGGAATAATCGCGTTTATTTCTAATTCTGACGGGCTGCCCCCATTCGCCCTGATCAACTGACTCCGCGGTTTTAGCGGCCTGCCATACAGAGCGCATTGTCTGCTCATAATGCCATCCGTCATTTTGTCCGTCCCTTACAGGGCGCGGCGGCTCGTGATCCGAGTCGTGGTAAATAACGAAGGCCCTCCACCTGTTGGGGTTAACAGCCCCTGAGTCTACGGCTCCCGAAACGGGGGTAATTCTGTTTTCAAATTCTGGAAGGATAAAGTCCGGGCGGTCAACGCCGAAAATTTCAGGGCTGTATTCAACGCATGTAAGCGCCGCGCGAAGATCCCGCGACGGCTGTATATCTGTAATAATGAGATCGAGAATCTCCCTCCCTCTAAGGCCGAAAGCGTAAAGATCTCCTTTGCGCGGGGCGTTATCGGCTTCAAACGGTTCTGTAAAGAAAACGTTAAAAGATTCATGTATAACGGCAACGTCTTTTAGCAGCACCGTTCCGTCTGACAGGCGCAGCCTAACCGCGTACTGCCTTCCCTGTTCCGTTTGCGCCGGTTCGTCAAGCCGGATGCCTGTAAGCAAGCCGGTTTCTTCGTTCCATAAAGTTTCTGCAATCCGCCCCTGTACAGAGCCAGTAAGGGCGATGTCGCCGGCATACTGAATCCAGTCTCCTTTGGCGCACAGCAGATATTCAACGTCCGCTTCTATCGTGTGAACAAACGGCCTGTTTTTCAGGCAGGCGTAATTATACATGCCGATACGCCTTGCCTGGACGGAATTCGTAACGCCCCAAAGGTCGAGTTTCTGGATTGAATCCGGCTCACTTGCGCGGTTTCCGTCAGGCGTATGGTAAACGGCCAGCTCGTTCTGCGCGAAGCCCGCATGTTCGTCAATATAGCGCATGGAAATAGCGCAGGGTATATCAGCGCTGAACATGGCGGCGCCGTAGCTTATGGTATTTTTTGGAGTAAAGAGCTGAACGGGCGAAGGCCTTTCAATATCCTGCACGACGCTGATTTTGGAATCTATTCTTAGGATATCGGCGCGGGAAGTATTGCCAATCATGCGCAGGATATCGGCTATGGTGACGGCTTCTGAAAGGTAAGCGCTGCAGGCATAGTTATGCTGTTCGCACCATGCGTAGAAAGCTTCGAGGGAAGGCCAGTCGATATCTTCATGGCCTACCAACTGCTGCGCCGGCCTTCCCCGCAGCGCGTATAAAAGCATGGAGGCGGGGTTTTTTGTTTCCGCGGCGTTAAGCCAGAAAAGCCTTCCCGAGCCCGAGCCTGCGTAAACGGGGAGTTTTGACGTTGCAATATAATTAAACCTGTCAAGAAGGCCGTTAAGGCTGCCGGCCGCCATTACACGTAACGCGATAACGGCCAGTTCGTTTTGCATCTCTGCGCGTATAGGGCGCGCCGATTTTACCGAGCGTACGGAGCCTAAATAAACAATGTCGATAACCTTAGAATCTGTAGAATCGGGCGTAAGGCGTTCTATTTTTACAGCGTAGCGCCCCGGGGCAAGGCCGTTTCTGGTTATCTGGTACCGTTTTGTTTTTAATTCGGCGCCTGATATTACATGGTTAGGGGTAAAATAACCCAGCGGCTGGTATGAGGAATCAGGCTCGCCGTCTTTTTTAATAAAAGCAAATATAAATACGGAAGCCGCGGCAAGGTCGCCGTTGTTGTCATACCTGCCGATGCCGTTCGGCAAAAAAATATCAACATTGACGGCGTCGGTGTTATCGGGAGTGGTTCGTATTATTTCACCCGGCAGCCCTTCATCGGTTCTATTTTTCAAAGGGGCCATGACGGCGTCTTCATGCACGCAGTTGGGGTATACGCCTGAACGCTCTCCGTTCTGCATTATTTCAATCCGTATGAAGGGGTCTGCGCCTGCGAGAATTGATGTGATATTCTTTGTTTGCGACAGCTCGACAACCGGCGTTTCGCCGAGCTTAAAGCTGTTGAGGTCGATAACGCAGTCCTTATATCCGCCGCAAAACAGCTGGGTAAAATACTGTCTTCCGTCAATGATTTGGGTATGGGGGTTGGCTGCGGTATCGGGGTAGATTCTATGCCGTCCGAAAAGGACGGGGATTCTTCCGTGCGGCCTTGCCTGATTTTTACTGCCTCGGATGGAAGGGTCTATTTCCGGTTTTTCGCGGTCTTTTAAGGATGGTATATTGATATTCATCAATACCGCGCCGCCTATGGCCATTGAAAGCCCTGTGCCGATGAGGGCGGCTCCTATAAACAGCCCTGCTCCCGGCAGCAGGAAGGCGGACGCGGCGCCGAGGATCATAAGGCCCCATCCTCCGGCTTTCATTCCCGCCCCGGTTTGCTGCGGGCTGCCTCCGTACGGCACAAATTTTATCCAGAGCGTATCGCCGTCTTCGGCTGTGATTGAAAAATCTTTTACTATTTCGCCGTTACGCGATACACGCGCCTGCGCGGGAGGGAAGCCCGTATTAAGGGAAGCTACTATATCTTTAACAGCCCCGCTTTCCGTATTGAAGGTTGTGCGTTTTGTGCTTACCGGGTTAAGTTCGGCTATAATTTTAACAGACACGGTAATACCCCTCTATACGGCCGCGCAGGCCCGGATGCGCCGCCCTCTGGCAGACGCTGCCTGTCTTGCTGCCGGTATGGAGTATAAACCCTGAGCCCGCCGCGATGCCGATATGTACCGGACGCCCGCTTTCGGTTATAACGGCAACCGCTTTTTCTTCCGGCTCCGGTATTTTTTCAACGGCAAGAACGGGCAGTTTTTGCGCGAACAGCTTTTCTGTTTCGTCTATGTTAAGAGCGCTGGAATAATCGTCTGAAAGTTCCGGCAGGTTAATTCCATATTCGTTACGCAAAACAAGGCGCACAAGGCCGTAGCAGTCGCAGCCTGAATGAGTTCTTCCATTTGAAACAAAAGGGATGCCTATATATTTTTTTACCCATTTGTACATTTAGAAAAACAACCCCTCAAAATCTTCCGGCGTATATGTTCCTTTTGGAAATTTCCGGTCGGAAAGATAAAAATCGTATATTTCGCCTTCTACGGTTTCTTTTGTCGCCCGCACATTGCGCAGGCGGTATTTAAGCGGCCCCCGCTCTAATATATCAGGAGTATCCGCCGTAACAACGCAGACAGTGACCGCTACGTCTTTTCCAGCGGCCTGTTTGATAGTTTGAAAGACGGCAAGGTCGGTATTGTCAATTGCCAGGCGGCAGGGGCGCGGAGAGTCTTCGGTTTGTTCCGGCAGGATGATTGTAAAACCCGACGCGGTAAATTCGTTTCCGCGGGAAGATACGTTCTGATTATTGTCTACGAATCTTAAAACGGCTCCTCCCGAAACTTCGATGGTAAGCAGGTGCAGGAATACTTTTTCAGTTTCCAGAGCGAGCGCCGCTTCTGTCGCGGCGGGCGATATCCGGCTCATAACAGGCTCTGTTTAGCGCGGCCGCGCAGCTGCGTATTATAATCAAATATGAAACATGTTTTCATAAACGCTCCAGCGACATTTGAATTTCAAACAAGCCGTCTGCGGAATTTTCAGTATAATTTTCCGTAAAGCGGAATTCGCCTGTTTCAAGCGTTTGAGGATCTGTAAAGAAGAAACGCAAGGCTCCGTCGGCGAGTTTAAGGCGGAAAAATTGATCCAGCGTATCGCGCTGTTCTACGGTTAGCAGCATTCTGCCCGTATAAATTTTTGAAGAAGCGGTATAGCGGCGTCTGGCTTTGCCAGGCCCTGCGTCCATCCTGGTGCGGATAACGCTTGAGCTGCGTTTCGCCGAGAGCCCGTCCATAATAAGAGTTTTAGGCAGCGTTTCCGGCCAAAATAAAGACACCATTGTTTCAAACTCCTATTGCCCGCGCGCCGAACCGGGCCATAGCCCTGTCCGCCTTGCCGGATGTAATGTGGTTATTTATGATTTGCCCTATGGTAATTTCGATTTGTTTGTTGCCGTCCGCGCCGGTATGTTCTTCCTGCCGTACGTCCGCGCCTGAATTATTTATGATGTTTACAGTCACCTGCGCTGTTCCTGCGCCCGATGCCGCGACGCCGAGATCGCCGTTGGCCATGCGCCTCAACGGCATAATTGATTCAGGGCCCGCCTCGCCCATTACGCCGAACTTGCCGCCGAAACGAAAATAAGTAGGACTTGCCACAATCTGGTTTGTAAAGGAGCCTCCATGCGCAAAAGGGGTTACGCCGTTAGCATTAAATATATTACCGTGCGCGTTTGCCGTAACCGTTTTCTCTTTGTCAATTGTTCCTTGTACAAACCCCCTGACAATCGCGGACGATCCTGCCGCGGCTATAAATCCGAGGCCCAGCTGCCACTGGCCTTGAGCGATTAACTGCAGCCCTGCCTGAAGGAACATAGCCGGCATTTGGTTTAATATCTGCTGAAACATCTCGGCCATTGCTTGCTTGGCGTCCTGCGCGGCGTTTTCTCCTTTGGTAAACGCGGCGGTTACGGCGCTTAATCCGTCAAGAAGAGGGTTAAAAGTTATCATTGCAAATTGCGCCGATATATTTGCAAGAGCTTCAACAGCCTGGTTTTCAAATTCAGGGAAAATATTCATAAGGCCGCCTGAAATTTTCAGCGATAAAAACTCTTCAAAACTTAGGCTAAGGTCTTTTACCGCAAGGCTTGCTTCGCGCAGAGTTTCGATTAACTCTTTAGCTTCTTCTATTTCTTCCGCTTTAGCTCCTGCAGCCTGCATTTCTATCAGCGCAAGATCGTAACTGTCTTTGCCGAGATTTTGTACTTCCGTACGCAGGCCGGATAAAGTCCCTACTACAGACAGCCTGTCCAAGGTACGCCCCAGCTGCAGGGCTTCGTCGGACAGCGCGTCAAACCCCAGCCTTGCAAGTTCAGATTCATAGGCAAGCTGTCTTTGCGATTTTCCGCAGTCGTTAATTTTTTTTTGTCAGATCTTCAATGGTTTTATTAAAGGCCGCCCTTTTAGCTTCCGTACCCAGCCTCCTATATTCGTTAACAAGCCTCCTTACAGATTCGTTAGCTAAAGCAAAAGGCTCGTTTATTTGATTTGGATCGATTGCAAAAAGTTCGGTTAAAGCGCTTTGTACATCAGCCTGGCGGCTTCTTAATATGCCGGCGATATCCAGTTGTTCTCCCAAGGCGTTTGCGATAGTTGTTTGCGCTTTAAGGCTGCGTTCAAACCCGCCGATATAAATTTCAGCGGCTCTTGCCCCGCTGTCTCCAAAAAGAGCTGGATCAACTTTAGTTATTTCGCCAAACCATTCCTGCCAGCTTTTTCTTGCATTAACCATGTTAGGCGCTGCGCTGATTTCAATTGGGATGATCGTTGCGCCCCTGCCAAGTTCAGCGATTTCATTTTGTATTCTTTTAATCTCTTGCTGAAACGCAGGAGATTGTCCGTTAATATTTCTTAGCGCCTGCAACATGCCTTCAGAGTTTTGAGCTGCTAATGCTTCAACCCATGCAGGGGTTCCGGCAAGAAATCTTTGAAGATTGTCATAACCGCTTAAATTAAACATATCAAGAGCCGCGTTTATTTTTTCTAACTCATCTGCGTATCCTTCCCACCAGCTTCTGGCATTTGAGTCTATTGGCGTCTCTAAAACATTTATCAATTCCTGAGCCTGCCTAAGAATTTCTGATGACGATTGTTCTGCCTGGCTTCTGATATTAACAAGCTGTTGATTTAATAACATCAGACGTGAAGCCGCTTCAGAAGCTGCCGCGAAATTTCCCGTTTCCCTTGCGGCATCATACATATCTCTTGTAAGCCCTCTTATTTGACTGCGGGCTTCAGCAAAGGAAGCAGAGCTTCTGATAAGCTCATTATTACTTCTTGTTATTTGTCTTACAGATAAATCATAATCTCTCGCGGCTTGTTCTAATTTCGCTTTTGTGTCGCCAAATACGGTTATAAGAAATCCCAAACCAGCGGCAACACCAGCTATTCCCAGAATTACAGGATTAGCGGCAAGCATAGTTATCGCAGCATGTATTCCTTTTATACCTTTTATCGCAGGCCCCGAAACAGCGATGATTCTGCCCATAGTTAAAATAAATCTTTTTGTTCCATCGTCCATGTCTGCAATGCCTTGCAAAATAGAGCTTGCGCTGTTTAACAATTCGGTAGCGATAGGCAATAACATTTCCCCAAAAGACGCGAGCGCCTGTTTCGCATCGGCGGTAGCGGTAGAAAACTTTTCCAATACTGTGCCGGAAAGCTCGTCCATCATTCCGGCGAATTGGCCGCCAGGACCTGTCATCGATCTGAACGCCCGCTCAAGAACATCAAAACCAATTTTCCCTTCCGCAGCGAGCTGACGCACTCTTTCTTCGGACGTTCCCATTTCTTTCGCCAATTGCTTTACGATAGGAATCCCTTGTTGTTGTAATCGCACAAGATCCCGTGTTGTAAGATTTCCCATAGCTCGCGCGCGCTCAAATGAGCTTGATATTTCGCCAAACGATACGCCTGCGCCAGCCGCGACATTGCCAAGCATCTCGATGGTTGACGAGGCGTACTCCGTACTGTGCCCCATATTGACCATCGCTCTGCCAAGAGAAAAAACTTCATCGACAGACAAGCCTGGCGAAGATCCAAGCCTGCGCCAGTCTTCAAAAACAGAAGCCGCTTGTTCTGCGGAACCGAGCATATTTTTAAGAGACATCTGCAGTTTTTGATTTTCTCCAGCGAACTTGACGGCTGCAATACCTGCACCGCCAAAGATGCCGGAAATAATTAAAGATTTTTTAGATAATGAATCAAGAGCTTCGCCAAGAGATACGGTTTTCTTTTCTGTCCTTTCTATACCGCCTGAGAGTTTATTAAAGTTTTCAATTGCCCGGGCCGTTTCAGCTTCTACCAGTACCCGAAGCTCGTCCTTTACTTGCATCCCTGTCTTTTTCCTTTAATAACTCAAACTCCGTGTCAAATAATTCTACAAGCTCAACAATCGCCGCGGGCTCATATATCCAAGCCGGTCCGTGCGGCCAGCCGTAGAGTTTTATTCTGCTCCACAAGTTGTACGCGTGATAAAATTCAGGGGTGAGGTAATTTTGTACCTCGCCCCTTTTGATAACCCATTTTCTAAGAATTAATTTTTCATTTGCGTAACAAGGTTTTAATTCCTTCTCGTGCCATCCGCCCCAGATTAAATTAAATCCTATTAAGAGATTTTTTTTTGCGCGTCCGTAATAATGTCGGTGCACACCTCTGTGCAAACAGCGTCTATTAAAGCGCCCATTCCGTAAAAACTTTCTTTTGCGAGCTCTTTGCCGGATTTGATCTGCCTGATACCGCTGCCGCCTTCAAAATTTTCAACTTCAAGATTTTTAATTTCGCCGACACAACGGTTAAGGATGTTTTTTGCGTCAAATTTATATCTGACTGCTGGAGTAGCTTTGTCAGATACCGCCGTCATTTCCAGATAGGAAACATCCCCCCGTTCCTCGGCGGTAGGCCGGATTATTTCTATAGACACATGAAAAACCATGGAATAACTGAATACCCTTTTTTATCAGCTACCCAGGCACCCAGACCCGCTACAAGCACCACATAGACAACCAAAAATGCAATAAAATACCCGTTGTTTACAATGTGAAAAAAACTAAAATTACCACTCATCACTTTACCTCCTTAATTGCCGCTATCACGCGGGCTATAATTTCTATCGCTTTATCGTCAACCTTCATCGGTTCGTATGAAGGATTGTCGCTTTTTATTGTCCAGCCGCCGGGCATCCATACAACACGCTTGCAGAACATAAGCCCCCGGTCTTGATCCCGGAGCATATACAACCCATCTCCACGGAAACCGCCACTGCCGCAAAGTGCCAAGTCTCCATTTGATATAGTAGGCTCCATGCTGTCGCCGTAAATAGGCAGGGCTATCAAATCTTGCCCACTTCGGGTTATCCATGCAGGAACCTTTACATACCGGATAATCTCCCCTTCGTCATAGTCAAACCCAAACCCCGCGCTCAAACCCTGGGCTATTACTGGAATTAAAACACCTTTTTCAACACCCCCGTCTACTGCGACAAGCGCTTCTTTTTGTGCAATCTCTTGGAGTGTGTTTGAATGGTCATTTTCCGAAACACCTGGCGGTAAAATAGAAGGCAATTTGTTGCCTTTTTCATGCAAAATTTTTGCATCATTAAGGCAACTTGTTGACTTTAACATTTGCCCTTCTCCTGATAATAACCAATCAATGCTTACACCCAGTTCATTAAGGGTTTTTATAAACTCTTTTGACGGCTCACGGTTTCCGCTTTCAAATTCAGAGATAGAACTTCTTAATATATTTGTATGATTTGCAAATTCTGTTTGATTCATCTTGAAATGATGTCTTATTTCTTTTATACGTTCAGAGTATCCCAATTTATCCATTTTTTCCCCAGTTCATTAATTTCAATAATTTTTCACATTTATTGAATTTTCTCTTGACAAGGTTCGTTTAATCCGACAATAATAATATATCGGCTAGGCAATTAATTGCCTTTACGAAAAAAAAGAGAACGGCGTACATTCCGCCAAGAAGACCGCCGTTCTCCAACTTTTACCTCACGAGGAGGCTAATTTGATTTTATCATCATCCGTGGCTTCGGGCAAGCCAAACATGCCCATACGTTACAGACCATCAATGCAAGAAGGTCAATACATCAAGTATAGAACAAACCTTGCAGGAATAAAACTTGTAACTATCGCAAGAAAACTAAAACTTGACAGATCTGCCGTCTCAAGAGTCATCTATGGCAAACGCCGTTCCTCACGTATAGAAACTGAAATCGCGCGTATTCTCGGTAAGGCAAGCTGGAACGATGTCGTACTGGAAGCCCGCAGCGAGGTTCAGAAAAAGCCGGTCAAGATAATTCTGCAGGAGATGGAACAAAAAACGCTGGCAAAAAGAAAAACAGTTATTAACAACATGGCAGCTCATATCGCGGAAGGTCTTGAGAGAGACATGCCGGGGCTGTCTGCGAAGGCTGCAACTACCGCCAAAACAAGGAGGAGAGCATGAATAAAACAAATTTTGCTAACGGCTTTAAGTATTTCTGCGCGGACTGCGGAATATTTTTTGACGTAAAACTGGAACCCGATGTTATCTGCTGTATAGAAATATGCCCTATCTGCGGAGAAGAAAATATACTTCGCAGCATAGAAGAGCTCCTTGAGCATCTCGACGATAACGATACAGACCCCGTCAATTTCTACAAAGCGTTTCCGCATCGATGCGGTTGCTATTGGAACTATCTACCGCATTACCTGGTATTCTCTCGCAGAATACATTATCGATCCGGCAGACGATATTGACGAGGTTTTTGATGAATATATTCGGTCTCGATATAAGCCAAATTGACTTAGAGGAAGCCAGGAATGCTTTATCTGTTTATTCTTTTAACAGGTTGCCGGGCGTTCCTTCTTTCTTGTCTAAAAAGGAATGCGCTGTGGTGCTGGGTGTTTCTATGAAAGTTATCAATCAATTAATTCAATCGGGAGAGATTCCGCTAATCGATATCCCTGGGGATTCTCAACCTATTTTCGATTTATTTAATAATATAATTGAACCGCAGCATGAAACGTGTATTCTCCGCGCCGATCTCCTTGGCTTTATTGAAAAATCACTTCTTTGCAATAAACCTGTTATAGGTCTTGAAGAGGATCGCTAAGGTTCGCTAAGACTCGGTAAGGTTCGGATTAAAATATCAAATTAGGTTATAAAGTTGGGTCATTTTCGATTGTAAGTGACACCCGAGTGCGGTGTAACCCTCCGTGCGTGTGTCTGTCTGCGTACAGCGTGAGCAGGTGCGCAGGCTGTTGCCGTCTTCTGTGCAGGTCGGCGCTGTCCATTCGGGGAAGGCGTGTCCGTTTGCGCAGGGGTCGGGCGTTTCGTTGTTACAGGCGAACATCGAGAAGGCAATCATTGCTATAATGGCAATAATTCCGATTAACTTAATTGTGTTTTTCATTGAAAAACCTCCATTTTTTGCTTGTTTATATCTAAAATTGTAAATACGGTTTTATTCCATTTTGAGGGC
>Ga0123353_10008205_pt1 | contig 14225 bp, 14 predicted proteins | sample TergutLab28metaG_3_FD_92763 | JGI IMG/M metagenome (GOLD analysis project Ga0123353, IMG submission 92763) | Labiotermes labralis P3 segment gut microbial communities from Petit-Saut dam, French Guiana - Lab288 P3 | ecosystem: Host-associated > Arthropoda: Insects > Digestive system > Gut ... | reverse complement strand
TTTGTCTCCATTCTTTCCGTGGAGCGAAGCAGTTCAGGAGAGATGCAGGTTCGCGCAGAACTCGACGGGGCAGTTGACTATGCTAACGCCCTAAGACTAACCACTTACGCAAAACATAGCAATGCTGAACAACTATGACGCAACTCAGCCCTATGTCATCAACGAACAGGTACTAAGTTATATCGTGAAGTTCTCGTGTGGTTTCCAGAGAAAAGTAGACGAGGAAAGAAGAATTAATCTGGCAAAATGGTCCGAAAGCACCCTGTACGGGCAACGAGTAATGGCTGACGGGCTTAGGGACCTCAATATCCTCGCAGTTGCTTACTTATCAAGCATTCCCAAGAGTAGCACTCCTGCCGGTGCGGGGAAGACTTCTGGGGGGGGCACAGGGAGTGGAAGCCCACAGCCTATCAGTGGGACTAGCTACAGCTCAAATGCTCTGTATAAGACTCAACCTAGCTCTTACCTCGATCTAAGCGCAATCAATAACATTAAAGCCTCGATACAGTCTGGCGGACCTAACTCCGTATCACCAATTACCGTGCATGTTCATAACTGTCAAGCATTAGTCGTAGACGGTCACCATAGGTTGCAAGCTTTCATCGAACTTGGTTATACAAGAGTTCAAATAAAGTACATTCATTCGAATCAGATTAGCAGATATACTGTTATGACGTTAGGTGATCTCATTGAATATGCTTACAAATAGGAGGATAGATAGTGAATGATATTATTGCTTTTGCTAAAGAATATCTCGATACAGTTAATGCAGTGTGTTTAGCAATTATCAAGCAGAAGGGACTTAATACCATTTACGACTTAAAGAGACTTAGAGTTAACGAACCGACTGGAGAGTTTACAATCAATGAGATATACCAACTAAAGTATACATTTCATGGTAGGGGGTGCAGAGTTGAAAGTCCAACCCTAAACATTGATTGGGATTTTGGGTTTGATGACGTATTGTGTGGCCTTGATCCCTGGAAACTTGCTTATTTCGTCAGGGATAAAGGAAATGATAGCGAATGGGAAGATGGAAACTACGTGAGGTCTGCATTTGATGACTTGGTAATAAGTGGTATAATGGAGATAAAATACGATCTCTATTATCTTTTGTGATTAGTTGTCAGCGGAATCCGTATCGCCGATATCAAAAGGCGCGGGCAGCATAGCGCAGAACGGCAGGATCAAGCTCAGAGGGGCACTGATAAACTACAACACAAGCAATCATGAGAATGCCAACGTAAAGGCGCATATGTATAACTATGCGGAAGCCGTTATCAGATTGGTTGACGGAAGGTTGAATCCAGGCAATTGCCATTCCATAACTGACATTAACTGGTAGTTTGTTCTTTTTCTGGGGAAGAGAATATATACTCCTTCCCAGAAAAAAGTCGATGGAGGAAGTGACATGTTAAGGAAGTCTAGTTTTTTAATTAATCTATTGTTGTGTTCTACACTTATTATTTCATGTGCTCAAGAATTTGGAATGGAGATAAATGGAACCGATTTCATTGATGACGAAAGTCAAGACTTGGTAATTAAGGATGATGAGGATGGTCTCTTGGATAACGAGAGTCAAGTCTTGGTAGTTAAGGATGATGAAGATGGTCTCTTGGATAACGAGAGTCAAGTATTGACAAATGAAGATGATGAGGCAAATCACAAGGATAATGAGAGAATTGCAGATGTTTGGTATCCTATAAGCTATGATAATCCAATAGATGCCTTTTTCTTACCCCTTTACAGAGAGATAGAGGCTGAGGCTCAATATAGAGATATTGTCCGGAACCACTATTACGCATGGCGTGATGAGTTTATTAGCGTTTTGGAGCACTCCAGGAGCAAATGCATGTACTCATTTGACGAGGAAAACATTGATCGTCTTGAGGAGTTGCTGCCAGTTTTTGAAGAAGCATTGTCTTTGGTGATGCATGTTGAGATTTCTAACGTGTATGATGAAGACCCAGACGGGTACAGGAGAAGTAGACCGGACGACCGAGGCACATTCATTGATTATTATAGACTTCTTTGCCAAATGATAATTTATAGATCTGAGGATTATGAGTATCAGGATAAGATATACGAATTCCAGGAGTGAGTCGCTTAACAGGAAACAAGACGGACATGGCCTACCCCGACGGCTCCTCAGTCGAGAACGTCTACGACCTGCTCGGCAGGCTCACTAACGTAATCGACAATGAAAGCCAAAATACAGCATACGGCTACGACGATGCGGGAAGGCTCACATCACAAACCTACCCGAACGGCTGGAACGTCAGTAAGGCAATCCAGAAAAATAATTGCACCTGTGAATCACAAAAACGCGGCGGCACTAAGACCGCCACGTTTTTGTGTCGCCAAAAGGGGCTGTTGAAATACCTTAATATTCCAACAGTCCCTTTCACGATAATGCCTTTTTTGCCAGCCGTGACTGTGTGACGCGTTTGGTGAAGGCCGGGTTGCGGGGCGCCCGAGCTATTATGCACCAGCCGGGTTGCGGGGCAAAGTCCGGGCCTTTAGCCCGAGCCGTTGGTCCGAGCCGTTAGTCCGGGCCGAGGAGGTGGCTGCGGTCGACGTAGCCTGTGTGCAGCAGGGAGTGGGAGCGGTGGCCGTTGGGTTCGCCAAGGAACTCATCGTACAGCGCCTTGACCGAGGGATTCTCGTGCGACTTGCGGAGATTGAGGGATTTATCCTCGACATAGACCGCATCCAGGCGCTTATCCATAGTTTTCCAATTTTTGATTGGGTTCCCGCCGCCGCCGATACATCCGCCAGGGCAAGCCATTACTTCTATGAAATGATAATCGGCCTCTCCTGCGCGGATTTTGTCCATCAATTTCCGCGCATTGCCCAGCCCGTGGGCGACAGCAACCTTGACATTCAGGTCGCCAACGGGAACTGTCGCTTCCTTTATCCCGGCAAAGCCGCGGACTTCGGTAAAGTCGATTTCTCCCAGCGTCTCGCCTGTTACCACCTCGTAGACGGTACGCAGGGCCGCTTCCATAACACCGCCGGTCGCGCCGAAAATCTCGCCTGCGCCGGTGCCTATGCCGAAGGGGAGGTCAAACTCGGATTCGGGGAGCAGGCCAAAGGATATGCCGCTGCTGCGGATCATCCTCGCCAGTTCCTGTACGGTCAGCACCACATCGGTGTCGCGGAGGCTGTAGCGCATCATCTCCGGGCGAGCTGCCTCGAATTTTTTTGCGGTGCAGGGCATGATCGAGACGCTGAATATATCCTGTGCCTGCATACCGATTTTCTCGGCGTAATACGTCTTGAGCAACGCGCCGAACATCTGCTGCGGCGACTTGCAGGTGGACAGGTTCGGGATCATGTCCGGGTAGAACGTCTCGCAGAATTTTATCCAGCCGGGGGAGCAGGAGGTGATCATCGGGAGTTTCCCGCCGCTCTTCAGGCGGTTCAGCAGTTCGGTACCCTCCTCCATGATGGTCAGATCGGCGGTAAAGTCGGTGTCGAACACCTGATGGAACCCGATTCTCTTAAGGGCGGTCACCAGGCGCCCGGTACTTATGGTGCCGGGGTCCTCGCCCAGCGCCTCGGCCAGGGTGATCCGCACTGCCGGGGCGACTTGAGCGACAACAAGCTTGCTTGGGTCGTCCATTGCGCGCCAGATTTTCTGCGTATCGTCGCGGATGGTCAGAGCGCCTGTCGGGCAGGCTTGTACACACTGTCCGCAAGCAATGCAGACGCTATCCCCCAGCGAGCGGTCGTACGAAGGCGCGAAGCACACCTTGAAGCCGCGGTCCGCCTTGGAAAGGGCGTGGACGCCCTGTATCTCCGAGCAGGCGTACTTGCAGCGCCCGCAGACTATGCATTTATGCGCGTCGCGCACGATGGACACCGAGGACTCATCCATGACATTGAGCCGGGGCGCATAAGGGTAGCGGGGCGTGTGCACAAAGTGCAGTTCCTCAGATACCGTCTGCAATTCGCAGGTCCCGCTGCGGTCGCAGTGTAGGCAGTCCTGCGCGTGGCGGGCCAGGATCAGTTCGAGGACATTCCTGCGCGTGCGCTGGACCTTAGGCGAGTGCGTGCGTATCTCCATGCCTTCCTCGGCGGGGTAGGCGCACGCTGGCACCAGCCGCCGCACCCCTACCAGCTCGACGACGCAGATGCGGCAGTTCGCCTTGACGTCCTGGTCGGGATGATAGCACAGGGTCGGTATATAGATGTCAAGCAGCGCTGCTGCGTCCAGTATTGTCGCGCCTTCTTCTACCTGGACGGGCATGCCGTCAATAGTCAGGTTGATCATTTTCTGCTCCCCCTTTCGATGGCTTTCAGATATTCGCCCCTGAAATTGTGTGTGCTGGAAATGACCGCGATGGAGGAACTCTGCCCCAGGCCGCACAGGGAGGCGACGTTCATAGTCTCGGCAAGGTCCTCAAGAAGTTCGAGGTCTTCCATCTTCCCGTGCCCGCTGCGTATCCGCTGGATGATCTCATATATGCGGATATTGCCCTCCCTGCACGGGGTGCATTTGCCGCAGCTTTCCTCGATGAAGAAGTACATGATGTTTTCGACGATGTCCAGCAGTTCGAGGTAGTCGTCGAAAACCATTATGGTACCCGTGCCCAGCACTACGCCCGACTGCGCACAGGAATCGATGTCCATTTTCAGGTCGATCTGGCTCGCGTTGATGAGGCTGCCCGACTGCCCGCCGAGCAGGAATCCTACCAGGTCCTTGCCGTCCTTGACCCCTCCGTGGGCTTCGAAGATTTCGCGCAGGCTGGTCCCCATGGGGTATTCGAACACGCCTTTCTCGGCAATGTTGCCGCAGAGCGTGAAAACCTTGGTGCCGGTACAGTTCGGGGCGCCGATTTTGTTGCACCATTCGTCGCCCTTGTGGATTATCACCGGGACGCTGGCCAGCGTCTCGACGTTATTTACGACCGTCGGCTTTCCATACAGGCCCACCACCCCGGGGAAAGGCGGCTTGAACCTGGGTTCGCCGCGCCTGCCTTCCATAGACTCTATGAGCGCGGTCTCCTCACCGCAGACGTAGGCGCCGCCGCCTGATACGACCTCGATATCGAAGCTGAAGTCCGAACCCATGATGTTTTTGCCGAGCACCCCGGCTTTTCGCGCGTTTTCCAGCGCTTCTTCAAGCACAGGGAATATGTAGGGGTATTCGAAGCGCAGATAAATGAAGCCCCTGTCCGCGCCTACGGCGTAAGCGGCGATAGCCATGCCCTCGAAAACGCTGTGCGGGTCGCCGGACAGCACGACCCGGTCCTTGTTGGTCCCCGGCTCGCCCTCGTCCGCGTTGCAGATCACATATTTCTGGTCGGACTGCGCTTTTGCAACATAGTCCCATTTCCTGCCGGCAGGGAAGCCTGCGCCCCCGCGGCCCCGCAGCTTAGAAGCGTCCATTTCGCGGATGACGTCCGACGGCTGCATGCCCAGGACCTTCTTCAGGGAAGCATAACCGTCTCTTTTTTGGTAGTCCTCCACGCTGACGGGATCGACCAGACCAATATTCCGCAGTACGATTTTAGTTTCATGTAACATTATTCCACGTCCCCCCTCTGGTAGTCTTCCATGAGCGCGGCCGCGCGGCCGGGAGTGAGATCCTTGTACACCCTGTCATTTACTAGGATAGCGGGGGACTGGACGCATACGCCGAGGCACTGGCAGTATTCTAGCGTAAACCTGCCGTCGGCGGAGGTTTGGCCTGGCTCGATGCCCAGTGTCTGGATGATTGCGTGCATGACCGCGCGCGCGCCCGTGACGTGGCAGGGTGCGCTCTCGCACATCCGCACTACGAACTTGCCCCTCGGTTTCGGAGAAATCATTGCGTAAAAGCTGATGTACTCGTAAAGTTCCGCTTCAGGTATCCCGGTCTCCATGCTTATGACGGTGGCTACTTCCCTCGGGATGGAGTTGAATGTGATCTTTTGGATGTCCATTAAGATCCGCATGAGTTGGTACGGCTGCTCGTGGTATCTGCGCGCTATAGCGGCGATTTCCAGTTTTCTCTGCTCGCTGAGCGTTTCGGCAGCCATTGTTTGATTTTGCATTAATTCACTTCCTTTCGTTTTTATTTAGCTTTTGGGCCGTCAAGAATCTAGACATATCGACCCTGCGGCAAAGCTGTCCGCTTTGTTTCACGGCGACCCCCTGTGCGTGTCCCATCAAGCGCGATTATTCGCAAGCCTGATAAAGGAACTTGCGCGCACCTATTATGCTATAATATTTTCTGAAAACTGTCAATGATTTCGAAGCATCATTTTTGTAAGATTATTGAATAAATTCGTACAATTATCTGCTTGGATGGAAAGCGTGCCCCCGTTGAAGCTTAACTAACCGCAAACATCCGAAAATTAACTCTTTGTTCACAATTTATATGATATAATGATTGCTGCGCAACCATTAATTATGAGAGAGAAGGTATATATGAATTACAACATTGTTGTCGATAGTTGCTGCGACATGACACCGCAACTGGCCGAGCGGCTGGGAGTGACTTCTGTCGTGCCTATGAGCATGATTCTTGGCTCAAAGGAGTACGTGGACGACGAAACTCTTGACCTGCTCGGATTCATGGCCGACATGAAAGCATGCAAAGAAAGCGTAAGCTCCGCCGCCCCGTCGCCGTTCGCATTCATGGAGGCGATAGGCTCTGCAATCAACTCGTTCGTCGTGACAATATCCAGCCAACTATCCGCCTCCTATGAGAACGCCATGATGGGCAAGACGCTCGCCAAAGAGAACGGAGCATCCGATGTGCATGTTTTTGATTCCAAGAGCGCTTCGGCCGGGGAGGTCCTTGTTGCGGTCAAGCTCCGGGAACTGCTCTCGAACGGGATACCGAAAGATCAGATCATAAGCTCGGTGAACCACTTCATCGACAACATGAAGACGTATTTTGTCCTGGAAAGGCACGATAACCTCATCAAAAACGGGCGGCTAAACAAAATCACCGGGAAATTAGTCCAGATACTTAACATCAAGCTGATCCTCGGAGCAGACGGCAACGGGACTATCGCGCTGTTCGAGAAGCCGCGCGGGACGGCGCAGATGCTTGATAGGATCGTTTCGCTGATAAAGAAGAGCAATAGGCCGACAACAGGGGAGAACATGGTCATCTGCCATTGCAACAACCTGCCCCTTGCCACCCGAATATCAGGGGTAGTCAGGGGGGAATTTGACTTCAAGGAGATTTTCGTCGTCCCGACAAGGGGGGTAATTTCCCTCTACGCGGACGATAGGGGTATAGTTATGGCTTTCTGATGGGATCTGATGGAGTTACTGTTATGCCTGAAAAAACGAAAATGGCGGATCGGGACAAGGCGCTCATAAACATACTGGAGCGGATTGGCGCCGAGCTTCAAAAACAAGGCAATGTGCTCGATGATATAATACGGAGCCAGGGAGAACTCTCCAGGACGATGCGTTCCGCCGAGTTCGAGCTTGGCACGCAGCAAAACGCGTCCGAAAGGTCGATCGACAAGGTCAGTGAGACATTGTCACACTATCGCTCAAGCATGCTGAGCCTTGTGAACGAGCAGGACCGCATCAACGATAGCCTCAAGGAAATGCGCAAGGCGCTGCGCGACACTAATTTCGCGCTAGAGACCTCGAACCAGAAAATAGCTGCCCTGGAAGAACGAGCCAAGGCCCAGGACAAAGATATGCGCGACTATTACGAGCATTCCCTCAAGCGGGAGGCGGCGACGCAGAAAGGCATTGCCGAAAACGGGCAGACAATCACGAAGCTGCACGCTGGGACAGAAAAGCGCATTGGCGACCTACATAGCGAGACAAAAGGGCAAATAGCTCAGTTTCAGAGTGACACGCTGCGGCGACTCTTGGCTTTGGACGGCATAGAGGCCGCGCTGGACACGCTCCTCATCCGCTCCGAACCGCCGGAAAAAAAGCCGCTTGCGATTGTACGTATATTCAGAAAAATCGGCATATTCTTCCGCGTCAAGCTGCCGATGCTACTTAAAAAAGTGTTTATTCTGCCAGAATGGCAGTAGGCGCCGCAGGGGATCCCGGATCGAGCCCGGGATGACGAGGGATCGCGCCATCACCCTACCGACCATCAATTGCGAAAGCCGCCATCCAGACCCCCATGCGCTCGCGGATCAACGCAAACGGCGCCGAACCAATATCGAGGATAAACCGATGGAACTCAAGAAGCACGAAATCATCCTTTAGCACATCTTCCGCTTCCTTCCGGAGCATAGAAATCTCGAGCTTCCCCAGGGCATAGGGCATGTATAGCAGGGGGTTCCCAATGACGCTCTCGTAAATCTCCCCGACCTCGGCCGAACCGGTAATGCCCACTTCCCTGCAAAAAGAAGCGACGTCGTCAATACCCCAGCCGAGCGCGTTTACGCCCAAATCTATGCGCCCTATGAATAGAAGGTCGTATTCTTTACTACACTTCATCAGTTCCGCCTCGGGTTGGGGCAAGCCTGCATAGGAATAGCTCATCATCTCCACATAAGTCGCCCACCCCTCGTCATAGCCCAGGCTCTCCAGTGCTATGCGGATCGGGTGAGGCGACCGTTGGAGTGTGTAAACGGTTTGATAGAGATGCCCGGGATAGCCCTCATGCGCCAAAATGGTGAACAACGACAGATCGTCCGCAATTTCGGGCGGGTTTATATAGATGACATTGTCCTCGAAACGGTCGATTGCCGGGGTCAAGTAAAACGCCGGGCTGACATACGCCTTGAGACTCTCATGTACCTCCCGGACAACATGCCTGACGCCATCGATGGATGGAAAATCAGCAGCAATGGCCTTGCGGAGCTTGACCAGGTAATCATCAGGGGCGCCGCCTGCAAACTTCCAAGGGGCTCCGCTCTCGCTCCCATCAATATATTCCGGGTTTTTCCTGAGAATCGACAATATATGTGCCAGCGTGCTCTTCATCCGCTCTTCCATCAGGGCGTCGACCTCTTCGGGCGTCCTGTCCGTACCTGTCTTGTGCTTCAGATAGGCCGCCGCATATGCCATGCCGCCAGGCAAATCGGATAGCCCCCCCTGATTCGCGCCATTCCCGCGGAGTTCCCGCATGGCCTTAAAGAGGGCGCCGTAGGCGGGCAGGACATTGCCGATAACGAGTTTGCGGTTCCTCTTCTTGAAATCATCACGCTGCACGTCGCTCAGCCCTTCGTAACTGTCGATCCTGTCGTTGAAGACGTCTATCAGTAGATTATCCTGGCGGTTTTCCAAAAAACTTCTGCAATTCTCGATGATAACGTCGGCGTTATAGTCGCTCAAGAAGAATCCGCGCCTGGAGCGCTCGCGCTCAAACTCTATGATCTCGCCAAAAAACCTCTGTGTGTCCTCCAGAAGCAGGAGGTATGTCTCGATATCGGCAACGGAGCGGAAGTTGAACTCCGCCAGCAGGATGGGCAGTTGTACCTGGATGCCGTCGATGGGGCGGATATATCCGGTGAAGTAAGCGAAGTCCTCTTCGCTCTCCATGATATGGGCAAGCGCGAGCTCGCGGATCAGTATGTCGTAAACGATTTGTTGGTCATAGTTTAGGTCCTCGTACCTAAACCCCATGAGCCGTTCGTACAGCTCCTTGTTGTCCTGGATATCCCGGCTGATCGTTTCGGGCGTCGCCACTTCCCCGAAGGTCGGGGCGGGCCTTTCTATGCCCAAGCGCTCCGGTTCGGCAAGGAAATAATTCATCGTGAGGGCGTCGGACGACACCCACTGCGCAAAAAGCTCGTCCATGAGCAAAGTGAAATCGTCGTCGCCTTCGCCGGGAGACACATGGGTTTCGACAGGCGGGAAAAGTATCTGCGCCGGAGGCGCCTGCTGTTTGCACCCGCCCAGCAGCACCGTGAATAGGGATAGCAGGACGAGTGCGAAGACGAAGCGCCGCATATTCTTCTCAATCGCGATAGCAGCCACCCCCTGTCACAGATCACAGACTTCACAGACCACTAGACGTTGAACCTGAACTGTATGACGTCCCCGTCGGCGACTATATACTCCTTGCCTTCAAGCCTGAAAAGCCCCTTCTCTTTGACTTTGACCATATTCCCCAGCTCCCTGATGCTGCCATATTTTACCACTTCCGCGCGGATGAACCCCCGCTCAATGTCCGAATGTATCTTACCCGCCGCAGCCCTTGCGTTCGTCCCCTTTTCTATCGTCCAGGCTCTGACTTCGTCAGCTCCGACCGTCAAGAACGAGATAAGCCCCAGCAGCCCGTACACCGCCTGCGCAAGGGCCGAGACCCCCGGCTGGGTTATGCCCATATCTTCCATGAACAACTGCCTGTCGTCTTCCGGCAGGCGGCTGATTTCCAGTTCGGTTTCCACGCATAGTTCAAGCAGCGGGGTGTTTAACGCGGTGCACTGCGCGCGCAATGCGGCGGAGTTTGGGAAGGCCTTCGCTTCCCACTGGGCCTCGTCGAGATTGACGACGGCGAGCCGGGGCTTCTCCGTCAGAAAAGCGAAGCTTCGCACCGCCGTGCGCTCACCATCGGACATCTCCATGTCCTTCAAGGCGCCGCCTTTCTCGAGCCAGTCGAAACAGCGGTCCAGAAGCGCCAGTTCCGCCTCGTGCTCCTTGGTTATTTTCTTGCCGGCCTTGATGCGCCCGACCCTTTTTTCAATCATTTCAAGATCCGCGAAGAGCATCTCCGTTTCAACGGCGTCCAAATCCCTGGCAGGATTGATGCTGCCCAGGTCGTGGATGACAGGCCCGGTCTCGAATGCCCGTAGCACATGCACCAGCGCGTCGCAGACCCGGACGTCGTTTAAGAATTTAGCGGCGCCCGAGTGCCTTCCGTCGTCAGATTTTGAAAACCCGGCGACGTCGATGTATTCGATTTTGGCGTAGGTCGTCTTTTTAGGCTTGTACAGCTCGGACAAAAAGTCTATTCGCCCGTCCGGCACGGCGCCCGTGCCTACATTCGCGGCGCCTTTGCCGCCAACTGCCGCAGCGCTGCCGTCCCTCCCCGTCAGTAAGTTGAACAGGGTGGTCTTCCCCGTCTGGTTAAGCCCGACAAGACCAATTTTCACGCTTTCTCCTCCTAGTTAACTATCGCCCCTATGTGACGCTGCCCCTGGTTTTTTGATACGCCAACCGCTCGTCGCCGTCCTCGAGCCATATCACCCCGCAGTAGGCGAAGCCCAGCCTTTCCAGCAGGTTTATCATAGGCGCGTTGTCGCGGTGCGTATCGATCCTGAGATTGCCGCACTGCTCGAAGCACCAGTCTATACAAAAGGCGCCCGCGCCCCGGCCCTCGGCGCCTCTGGCCCTGGCGATGCGGTGCACAATGCCGTAGGGCTCGTCGTTCGGCCAATGCCCGTCTATTTTCCAATATGTCGGTTCGACCTCGATATTGAAGTAGAACACTGCGGCGATCGCGCCGCCGCTGTCGCACACATAGCTCAGGCCATCCTCGACGTCCTGCTCTATGACTTCCCGCGCAGGGTGGTAGTCCCACCACTGCCTAGGGTTGCCGCTCTCCCGCATAAAAACCCGCGCATCGGCATAGATGCGGCAAGCCTCATCGATGTCGCTAGTCGTCGTCTTGCGAATAATCAACTGTCGATCTCCATCATGTAGTAAGTGTATGGGCCGGTGTGCTGCAATGGCACAAGCCCATCAAGTGTTCAGCCAGACCGCCGAGTACCAGTTCTGCTCTTCCTCGGGGTTCCTCAAGGCTTTGAGCGGCAGCCCGAGCCGCTTTGCCGTCGCGAAAACGTCTATGCCGACGCTGTGGAATGCCGGACGCGCCATATTGGTGTTCCTGCACGGCTCGCCGACACGCCCCGCGCAATCCGCGCACAGCGCGCAGTCGGACATTGAGAAGGACAGCGCGTCCCCGTCGAGGTAAGCCTCGCGTTCCACTTCGTAAGAAGCCGCTTGCGCGGTTTTTTTGTCTCGAGCGTGGATGATCAGGACTGTCTTGTATTTCCGTAGGAGCCTCTCGTACTCTGTTAGCGAGAGCGCGCCCGCCCGCGACGGGCAAGTGCACCCCTTGCCCCAGTCCCTGCATCCGAACATGCACTTCAGTAAAGACCTGCCATCGAATACGATGTCGTCAGGGGAAGCGGCGACAACATTGATCGCCCCGTGCGAAAGCGCCAATTCAATGTATTTTTCCATTATTCCTTGTACCCACCCTTTTATATTTAAGTAATTTTATGACTCTTTGCGCCGGAATTCCCTGCGGTCAAAAAAAGCTAAGATATTCCCCTATACCTCGATCTCAAATTCAATTTCGTCGCGGAGCGGTATGCCCTCTTCTCCCGTCAGCGGTATCGAGGGCTTCAGTTGCCTTGCGGCGTCCAATGCGCCTAAACGCACTTCCCGTATCGTGAAGCCCCGCCGCTGATAGAATCTAAAAGCATGGGTGTTATCGTTGCTCGTCTGGACGATGATCCTATTCACGCCTTTCGATTTTGAGGTTTGCTTTAGTTGTTCGATAAGCGCAGATGCGATGCCGATGTTCTGCACAACGCTCTCAAGAACCATTATCTCGCATACGCCGCTGTGATACTCATATAGCAAATAGCCAAGGACCGTACCCTCCCATACCGCAGCAAATCCAGGCATAGTCCGCGAATCCCACAGCTTCCCGTTTACAGCCAAATAATGCGAACCCCATGTTTCAACAAGGATAGACTGAATCTTCTCGCTGATAAGCGTGTCAACCTGGCTGATTTCATAACGGCTTCCCTCGCCCGCTCCTGCTTTCGGCTCTAGTACGCAAGTGTACTTAACCCCCCACTCCGGGTCCTGAAACGCTGTCGTCACAAATCCTCGTTTGATGTAGAAACCGACAGCTTCTTCAACCGTTTCGGCTTCGAGCGGCAAGGCGTAGATCCTTTGCAGGGCGGTCACCATCGCGCCGCCCACGCCCTGCTTTTGCCTGTCCTCGGCGACTGAAATCAGGTGAATCTCAACCTTGTCTGCATGAACCTCAAACCCGCAGATACCAACGACCCCGCCGTCTTCAACCCATCCATAGAAATTCAGCTTGTCGGACGACAGATACATGGAAGCTTCTTTGGCGACGCCCTCCGGCGAGCCGTCAAGCGCGGCGTAGGAGACGATAACTCCGACCTCGGGTTCTGTTATGCGCAGTTTTATATCCTGAAACATGGCCCTTTCCTTTCCCTGACGATCGCACTCATCCTCGTCAAGACTACGGTGATAATTGCGAATATAACGTTGGGCATTTACCCAAAACTTGCTTTACTCCGCTTCAGTCAGTATATCAACTCCGGCAAAATAAAGCAAACATGTTGTGCATAAACGCTATCGACATCGATTATAACTACAGCAAGATGGCAATTGACAGTAAAAAAGCGGTATCCCCACCGCCTCGCAGCACCGCTCATAACAGCCCTAAACCCATTGCGATGCAATGGGTTCAGGTGGTGGAGACTCGCGGACTTGAACCGCGGACCTCTCGCGTGTGAGGCGAGCGCTCTAACCAGCTGAGCTAAGCCTCCGTTTTGGGGGTTTCGTGAGGGGAGCTTCCTTGCCCCTGCTTGTGAGGAAGGGTGCGGCCTCACCGTGGCGCAACCATTAAATCACAATCCCGGTAGTATTTCAAGACTATTTTTTCATACCTTTGTCCAGTTCCGCAAAACCACCCCGATAATTATATAATTAAGACAACTCCGATTGTCAATAAGAAAATATTAGACAATTGACAAACATTCTTCAAAATCCCCCAATAAAAACTGGTGCAAATTCGAACTTTACTTGTGAATGGCAACTTTCTCCACCGCACCATTGCGGGCGAAGATTAAAGCGGATCTCCCTAATGGGAGCTTCCATGAAAGCGGGGTGATGCCATCCGGCGAAAGGGGTCCCGTTCATGGCGCATAGGCGCATAATGGGACAGGTTGTTTTTTATTGCGCAGCGAAGCGAAGCGGCGCCGGGTTTAACCTTCCGAGTCACATAAGAACCCGTTCTTCGGAAGGTTTGCCATGTTCCCGGAAAAAACGAGGCTGAAAAACGTTCGGGTCCGAACGGCGGAGAACCCCAACTCCAGAACAAAAGAGGCGATTATCTAGGCAGGGCATTGGACAATGTTAACCTGCCATTAAGGAGTTGAATGCATGAAAGCAAGAAATCCCCTGTGGTTTAAGACTATGTGCCTGATCCTTGTTTTGAGCCTAATGACCCCTCTCGTCATACTCGCGGCGCCAACACCTGCGCCACCAGACCTTGGTAGGGCTGAACCGTTCACAGCGGCGGAAGG
>Ga0123353_10008204_pt1 | contig 14226 bp, 7 predicted proteins | sample TergutLab28metaG_3_FD_92763 | JGI IMG/M metagenome (GOLD analysis project Ga0123353, IMG submission 92763) | Labiotermes labralis P3 segment gut microbial communities from Petit-Saut dam, French Guiana - Lab288 P3 | ecosystem: Host-associated > Arthropoda: Insects > Digestive system > Gut ... | reverse complement strand
CTGGCGCGCGTCGCGTTTTTCAGGATATCTGCTACCTCAGACATCTCAACCATGAAAGTAGATTTTCCAGCAGACAAGTCATCAGATGCGCCAATCCTTGTAAATACGCGGTCGACAATACCAATCCGGGCTGAACGCGCCGGCACGAACGAACCTGTCTGCGCCATAAGGACGATGAGAGCGGTCTGCCTCATATATGTCGATTTTCCAGCCATGTTCGGACCTGTGATTATCGCTGTACGTGCCGCGCTTACGTCCAGAAACGTATCATTCGGGACAAAGAGCGAACCCTGTTGCATGACCTCCACGATCGGATGCCGACCGTCGTGAATGTCGATAGCCCCTGAAACGTCTATCTCAGGTAAACAGTAGTTATTCTTGACAGCCGTCTCCGCCAGCGAGCAAAACACATCGAGTTCAGCGACGCTGCCGGCTGTCGCCTGCACACGTCCCACCTCCGCGGCGATTTGTAAACGCAGTTCCTCGAATAACCTGTATTCCAGCGCCGCGAGGTTGTCCTTCGCCGAAAGAAGCTCTGTCTCGAGATCCTTCAGCTCTTGCGTAATGAAACGCTCGCAGTTTGCGAGCGTTTGCTTTCTGACATAGCTCGCAGGTACATCGTCCGAGATTGATCGAGGTATTTCGATATAATAGCCGAACACCTTATTATATCCAATTTTCAGTTTCTTTCCTGTATTCCGGCGTTCTTTTTCCTCAATCCCGGTGAGTGCCGCGGAACTGTTTTCGAGCAGATCGCGCAGACGATCCACCTCCGGGTCGACGCCAGTATTTATGAAGCCTCCCTCACGTACGGAAAAAGGCGGGTCTTCACGGACTGCCGTATCGATCAAATCCGCAAGATCGCCCAGAACGTCTATCGCCGCGCAGTCGCGCAGGCATGCGCTTTTCATAGGCGCAAGTTGTGCGGACAGCCCCGGAAGTACGCGTATTGATAATGAGAGCGCTTTCAAGTCACGGCAACCAGCATTGCCATAGACAGTTTTCCCGATCAAACGCTCCAAATCGCCTATGTTCTTGAGATCAGTAATCAGTTCGCCTCTGGCGACTGTAGAGTTCACTAGTTCGGAAACTGCGCTCTGACGGCGTTTAATTGGCGCAGTCAACAGCAACGGGCGCAGAATCCATGACCGTATCAGCCTGCGCCCCATCGGAGTCTTTGTCCTATCGAGGATCCCCAGCAGACTGCCCTTCTTATCTCCGCTACGCAGAGAGCCGGCGAGTTCAAGGTTTCGCATCGTGTTGATATCCAGCTCCATATATGAACCACCGGAGTTGTTGCGGAGTGTCCGGAGATGAGAGATATCGGTCTTCTGCGTGTCTTTGATATATGTCAGCAGCGCTCCAATAGCATATACAGCCGCGGAATCAAGCCTGGCGTACGCGTCTTGTCCGAATTGGCCAATAACCAGCCCGGCACAATTGTCGCAAAAGAGTAAGGGGCTGTACTGTACCAGACAGTCCAACCGGGTGGTAAGGTACTCACGCAGATGCGCGCATCTATCGTAAGCACCTCCAACTATCGCTTCGACAGGTGAGAACGAACTTAGCTCGTTTTCCAGATGACTTAGTTCAGTATCTGGAAACTCCGTGACGGATACCTCACCGGTAGACAAATCAGCAAAACACAAAGCGGATGCATCGCTTATAAACGCGGCGCACAGGAAGTTTGGATTTCCCTCGTCAAGCATAGATGATTCCATCAGTGTGCCCGGTGTCACGACGCGAACTATATCCCGGTCGACAAGCCCCTTAGCTGTTGCCGGGTCTTCAACCTGTTCACATATCGCGACTTTATACCCTTTTGCAATGAGACGGGCGATATATGCCTCCGACGAGTGGTACGGGATGCCGCACATAGGAATCCGCGCATCCGGATCCTCAGTCGATTTATCCCGAGACGTGAGCACAAGATCAAGTACCTTTGAGGCCGTACGCGCATCATCGCCGAACATCTCATAAAAATCGCCGAGTCTGAAAAAAAGTATGCTGTCTTGATAATGCTCCTTTATGTCAAGATATTGCCGCATCATCGGCGTCATGTCGTCGTCGCGGATTTCGCTAAAACCGGCATCCGGCTACGACCGAATGCCCGCTCGCTTCATCGCTCCTCCTTTTCCGGTTCTGATGTGGTAAGCTGTACTTCGAAGCCAGATTAATGTCATGATCTACAGGCGCTAGTTAAACTTGGCCATGGCGTTATCGATTCCTCGTATAATGAGCGTTTCGAGCGCGTCGGCGGCGTTGCTTGCGGCTTGTGCTATGAGTTGTTTGTCCTCATCGGTGAGCTTTGATAGCACCCAGTCCGCCATATCATACTCCTCACGTGGTGGCTCACCAACACCTATCTTAATGCGCGGGAAATCATCTCCGCCGCATTTTACGATAATATCCTTAAGTCCGTTATGCCCGCCCGCAGAGCCTCGTCGGCGTATCCGCAGTTTCCCTATCGGCAGCGAAGCGGCGTCGGAAATGACCACAACATTGCTTAACGGCACTTTATAGAATCTCATTGCCTGACGAACCGCACCACCACTGAGGTTCATGTACGTCTGTGGTTTCATAAGAAACACCTTATGACCGCCAAGCGTGGCAAACGTGGTAAACGAACTGAACTTAAGCCGGTTGATATTGACGCCGGCTTTCCTTTCAACGGCATCCGCCGTTATAAAACCGGCGTTATGCCGTGTGTTTTCATAACGCACGCCGGGATTGCCCAGAAAAACGGCTATCCACGATACCGCCTCAGACTTTCTGGTGAAAAACATAGAAACAGCCTCGCATTTACGCTTACGCAGGTCACGTCCCGCGACTACAGCTTGTCTTCCTGACGCATTCGCCCACGATACGATACTGACACGCTATCTGAATAATGTAGATATCGACACTTCTTCGAAGATTCGCTTGATTCCCTCGGCGAACAGCGGGGCGGCTGTGAGATACTTAATTTTATCACATGGCTTTTCTCTGCCGAAAGGAATTGTGTCCGTGAATACCAATTCCTTTACCGTACTGTTTTCAATGAGGTTAACTGCCTCTCCTGATAGGACGCCATGGCTGGCACACGCGTAGATTTCCTCGGCACCGCCTAGTTCGGTCAGCGCTTTGGCTGCTCCGCACAGGCTCCCGGCTGTATCGACCATATCATCAAAGAGTATTATTCGTTTCCCCTTTACCTCTCCGATGATGTTGACGACCTCAGACTGATTAGCTTTCTCACGGCGTTTGTCGATAATAGCCAGTCCCAACCCCATTTTCATAGCGAACGCGCGGGCGCGGGCAACAGAGCCAATATCCGGTGAGACTATCATTACATTGTCCATTTTACCCCTGAATTTCTTGCTATAGTATTCCACGAACAACGGGTTCCCTACAAGATTGTCGACAGGGATATCAAAAAAACCTTGGATCTGCGCCGCGTGAAGATCCATTGTCAGAACCCTGTCAGCGCCTGCTGATGTAATCAAGTTTGCTACCAGTTTGGCAGATATTGGGTCACGAGACTTCGTTTTTCTGTCCTGCCTGGCATAGCCGAAATACGGCATGACGCATGTTACCCGGCTCGCCGAAGCACGTTTGCACGCATCTACCATTATGAGCATTTCCATTAGATGGTCGTTTATCGGTGTGCTTGTAGACTGGATGATGAAAACGTCGGAACCACGTACCGTTTCAAAGAGTGATACCGAAATCTCCCCGTCTGAAAAGGTGGTGACATCCGTCTGACAAAGGCGTAAGCCGATATTCCGGCATACGCTCTCGGCGAATGGTATGTTGGAGTTCCCGCTAATAATTTTTATGTCCTTTCCATGAGACATGATAGACCCTCCCCAATATTGTCAAAGTTTTTTTTGTAGCCCGGATATTTCATATGGGCATGAAAAGCTGACTTCCACTACATAGTTATTGCTTTTTCGAGATCCTCGCATAAAACTATTGTCAGATCCTCACGTGTTTGGCCATCCAGGGCCGACACACGGTCCGAGTGCACGGAGACGATATTTTCGAAAAAATTGCGTACATGACGCGCGTTACCGAAATTATCATCTCTTGTATCGTATAGTTCACGGAAATGATTATGAGCAAAATCCTTGGCTTCATCGTTGAGAATGTACTCGCTTTTCGCGCACATCGAGGCGAAGATATCATTTAGCTCATCGCCGTTATAGTCTTCGAATAAGAAGTACCGGTTAAAACGGGATTCCAACCCCGGGTTTGAGGTTATAAACTTTTCCATAGGCCAACTGTACCCGGCAACAATTACAATCAAGTCGTCACGATGATCCTCCATGAGTTTTAACAGCGTCTCTATCGATTCGCGACCGAAATCATTACCACTGCCGACATCGGGAGCCAGCGAATAAGCCTCGTCAATGAATAGTATCCCGCCAAGCGCGCTCTTTACGGCATCAGAGGTCTTTATTGCAGTTTGACCTACAAATCCGGCTACAAGCCCTGAACGATCGACCTCAACAAGCTGGCCTTTTGAAAGCACGCCTATAGCGCGGTACAGTTCGGAGAGAATACGCGCGACGGTTGTCTTTCCTGTACCAGGGTTACCTGTGAACACCATGTGCAGCGACAATGGAGGGTTGGGCAGTTTGTTCTCCTCCCGCAGTTTACGGATCTTGACATAGTTTATCAGGCTCTTAACGTTTTTCTTGATGCTTTCCAGGCCAACGAGCTCATCGAGCTTCACAAGAAGCTCTTCCAGCGTCGGCCTCTTCTCCTCTGATTCATCTGTTGATTTAACAGCAGCGTTTGAATCTTCTTCTTTTTTTGTTTCGGTCGGGTCCTTTACCGCATCAGGTTCCCCGCTTTTACCAGGCTTGCTTGGCAGTTCATTGTTGTTGACTGGCGTTGTGCTTGATGCGGGTACAGGAGCCGTCTCCTTGAGCAGCTCATTGGCTGCATCTTCAGCCTGTTTGATCGTACCAAGCAAGTCGGCAAAATCTGACAGGCTGTCAATATATGAGCCGGCAGGCTTAATATTACGCCCTAACTCTGTTTTATCGTTCTTACTGTTCCTATCCATATAGCCACGCTCTTTCAGTGTACAAAACGGAACAAAAGCGGGCGTGGCCTCGTTTCAGATTCCGTAAAACTTTGATTTGTTCTCATACTTATATCCCCATACCCCGCATAAAGACTACTGCCGGCTAATTGTTTATTCTATACCGTCAAAATGACGCAAAACCCAAGAAGATGAGTCTGCGTCGGAGATGAGTGGCAAACAAGCATAATTGAGTTTGTGGTCTAGTCCGGGCACGGAACGTAACCAGACGATCACTGGCGGCCACGGCGGCGGGTGCCTTTCTTGTCTGAATACTGTTTACTATTTGACATTTTGCTGCCCGAATCCTGCATGAACCGCTTTAGCTTGTCCTCAAAAGAAAGCTCTGAAGCGACCTCCGCCGGTTTTGATTGAGCTTTTCGGCGAGGCTCTCCTACCGGATCGGAAGCTGCCGCCTTGATCGACAGATTCATCCGACCAGATTGATCGACGCCTATAATTTTGACCATAACCTCCTGACCTTCGGCTAGATGGTCCCGGATGTCGTTGACAAATGTACTGGTAATCTCAGATATATGTACAAGTCCAGACTTACCCGGCGCTATCGTAATGAAAGCGCCGAAATTTGTGATGCCGGTGACTTTACCGGTATGGATAGTTCCCACTTCGAAGTCCATATGAAATGAAAAACCCTCACAATGAAAAACAACTTGCCTTAATACGAACCGTCACTCAGTCACTTCCTGATCGCCTACTCCATCATAGAACACCATTTCATCCGACAAGACGAGTCCCAAATCCGACCGCGCTATGTCAGAGATCACGGCGGGGTCGTTATGGTTATCGATTTTATACTCCAGTTCGGCGTTATATACTTCCATTTCCGCGGCGGCAATTCTCTTGTCGCGGTTTTCCTCACGGGTGTTTTCTATGCGCCCGCGCAGATCCATAAGGCTTATAATAGAGTATATTATCAACGCGAATACTATTATTTTAGTACTTATTTTTGAGCGCGGTAATCCCATAAACGCCTCCTTTTTCCTACTTCAATGCCAGCTAAAGCTACCCTGTGAATCGTGCTGTCGATATGGGGGACTTTCATTGTATACTATTTTTTCCAATATTGAAAGATTTTTTTCTTGATTTCAGCAGTTTTTTTCGCGGTTTTTCGTCCTTATTCGTCGCAACTAATATCACAAGCTGCTTCCGTTTATAGTCAGTATAGTGATTTTTCAAGGCTAAAATCTGGTATACTGCCGCGAAATTGAGTTCATTATTGAGATTTTGGGTATATAAACACTTTGTGAACGGTTTTCCCTTTACACATATGCAGTTGTTTGCTATAATGACCACCATCCACAGCACAATATGCGCCCGTAGCTCAGTTGGATAGAGTGGCAGACTCCGACTCTGCAGGTCGTGCGTTCGAGTCGCATCGGGCGTGCCAACTGCTCCATCGACAAGCTCTTTATAAGTTTCGTCTATGGGGCACAGGAAGCTCATACGAACACCCCGCCGGTTGTATATAAACCGACGAGGTGTTTGTGCTGGTCTCACAGTTAATCAGGTATCAGGCACAGATATATTAATGGGGCGGCATGCAGCAAATAAAACAGGGGATTGCAGATTTTCTGCAATCCCCTATTGCGGATACCTGTGCAAGGCGTCGTGCCAGGTGCGATGACTGGCACTGCTATCTTATATGTTCACTAGTTGACCACATTGACTGCAACGTTGACTGCCAAGCCTGTAGCGGTATCGGTGATTCTGATCACGGTGATACCGACTGCCTTGCCGGTTATTACGCCGTTTTCATCCACCGTCGCAAACATAGGTACCGCGCTGGTGTACGTTATGCTCTCGCAGTTTGTGTCCAGAGCTATAGTAGAGGTGAATCCCCTACGGACAGTTACTGTTGCTGACTGACCGGCGGCGAGCATCAAATAATTTGTCACAGGTGGTACTGTTCTGGAAGCGAACGTCGGTGTATCAAGTATAGACATCGTGTTCCTGTAGAACTCGTTGATCGCCGCTGCCGTGTTTTCTGTCCATGTGTCGTCTGCCCAAGGCATCGAGAAGACATAGTTCGGGAATGCTGCCCTTTGGCTTGCGTTCATCAGCGTCCACAATTCGCCGATACCGATGGGCTTAGGACCGTTTGCTCCGCCTGCGCGGGTCGCGAACTGGATCATCTGGTTGTAGTAGTTCCTGCCGGTGGTGTTGTTGTTTTGACCGCCACTGTAGGTGTCGAGGGTCAGCATATCCCAGTAGGCGTCTCCTGGGTTGAACTCATCCCAGTTAGTGAGACCAAGGTCCTGCACGTTCCACATCCAGATCATGTTGTCCAGACCCTTGACGTCGACTAGGTAGTCCTTCGTCATCCGGTAAAGCGCCGCGGTGTTATTGCGTGTTGCGGTGTTATTCCCATTCCACCAGAACACATTCTGATTCATTTCGTGGAACGGGCGGAACATTGGAACCACACCGGCGTCTTTTAGCTGCTGCAGGTAGTATGCGTACTCATCCAGCCTCTGCTTCCACCTCAGGTTGATGTCCATACCGTCGGTGAGCAGGCGGTTCCATTCATCCGTAGTCAGATTGTACTGGACCGAGTTGTTGCCGCCCCCGCTCCAGGATGCACCCGCCTTTTCCTGCTCGACCGTGCGCAGTGGTGTTGTGACATGCATCATGATGTTGATTAGCGCCCCGTCGTTCCACTGGCGGATGGCTTCGTCGATCATCCTCTGGCGATACGACACATCCGCCGCAAGGTACAGGAAGTCGCCGCTCCAGATTGCGGGGGTCACTCCGGTGTCAGATATGATGCGATCCGTGCAGATACGTGGCCGTTCGTTGGGCTCTTTGTTGTGCATCGCGGACAGATGCCCCTTACCCGTGAGCCACTGCAAATATTCTATGGGGTCGATTGGCTCTGCCAAGTTGCTCACGGCTATGTTGATCGTTTGCCCAACGTCCACGTAATACTGCTTATTATTTGCATATACGCTGACTTTATCGATTTCCAGCACAAGGTTGCCTTCATTTCGGAACACGCCCTTTGAAGAGAACAACCCGTCATTGAGCAAGATATCATTTTCTTCAGCCTTGTAAAGCACCTGCAGGATGTAGGGCTGGGCGCCCGTGACCGGGATTAGCGGCGTTATCGTGGTGTTTTCCTTGAGTAATTTCACAAGATAATCGCTGCCTGTAGCGCTCAGGTTGGTAGAAGTGAAGTTGATTTTAAAGCTTGCGGGGAGCGGTTCAGCCAGTTTCGACGACCATGCCACTTCGTCGAAATAGATCGTGCCGTTTCTGGACTCGCCGCCCAACTGACGGATAAAGAAGCCGATCCCCGTCAGGTTGGCTGGATCGAACACCGTTCCGGCGGTCACAGGCACGAACATGTCGAGCGGCGCCTGGATGAACTGCGGATCGAGCGAACCCTGGCTGTATTGCGGGTCGTCCAGGACGTCGAACTGGAATATGTTGTTGCCGTTGTACAGCCTGAAGTAAATAGTCTGACCGCTCCTGCCGTTGCCCTGATACCAGAAACTGATGCTCTTGGCGCCGGTGATGTCCATAGCGGCAGGGAACGTGCCCGCGACTCCTCGCAGGGTGCTGCTGGTCGTATAGGTTATGCTGAGCGCGTTGGCGCCGCCGCCCGTGAACGGAGAGTTGACGAGATTTGCAGTTACCTGCGACGCGTTAGACACATATCTCGCGCGCAGCGCGGTAGTGTTGGCAAACGACTCAAAGTCCTCGATTATGCCCTGTTGCCCTTCGCCATAGGAAGCGAAGCGCGGCGTATCCGCGATAGTCAGGTTCTCCTTGTAGAATGTGTCAAAACGGTTATAGTTGCCATAGGCCCTGTTGATTTCTGTAGCGGCATCTCTCGACCACAGCATCGTGAATACCCATCTGGGTTGAGCCGCCAGCTGTGCTTGAGTGGGCGGGATGTAGCACTCACCTATAGCCATGGGCTTTCCTTTAGCCGCAGCTATGCTCTTCGCATAAAGATCGTCTGTGTATCCGTGAGTCAAGGGCAAATGCGGTTCGTTATAATTCTCGTATACATCCAGCGAAAAGATATCCCAGTACTCATCGCCCGGATCGAAGATACCGAAGTCCCTTGCGGCGTACTCCGCCATGCCGGTCGGCATACCACCGTGTGCGGTGGTCGGGATGTTGTTGCCGGCGCCGTTCCCTGCAAATGTACCATACCAATCCGGCAGATCCTGGACGTTCCAGACCCAGATCATATTGTCAAGGCCCTTTACATCTACCAGATAGTCATATGTCAGCCTCCACAACGCTTTGGTGTTCTCGGGGATACCGTTCCACCAGAACACATGCTGGTTCATTTCATGGAACGGGCGGAACATCGGGCGGACACCGGCGTCTTTGAGCTGCTGAAGGAACCCGGCGTACACGTCAAGACGCCGCTTCCAGTTAGTGTTGAGCGCTCCGCCGTCAGTGAGAAGGTCAGCCCATTGGGTGGGGGTCAGATATGCTTGCACGCCGTTCTGGTCCGCGTTGCTCCGGCGATCCCAGTTGCTGCCGGACGTCTCCTGCGCCACTGTACGGTGGGGCGCCGTGACATGCATCATGATGTTGACGAGCGCACCGTCGTTCCACTGACGGATGGCTTCGTTGATCATGGTCTGGCGGTTGTTGACATCAGCTTGTGAGAACAGGAAGTCACCGCTCCACATCGACGGGGTCTCCCTCGTGCGGTCAAATACGTATTGCGTCGCCTGGCGCGGGTTACTGTTCGGTTCGCGGTTGTGCATTGCTGAGATATGCGCGCTGCTGTCGCCCAGCGACTTGAGGTAATCCAGCACATCCACGGCAGGATCCATGCCACTGGCCCGGAGTGTGAGCACAAGGGTGGGATCGAGGACTTCAGTCACCAGAGCCCCACTGATTTCAAGCAACAGTGTGATATTGCTAAGAGAGGTGGTCCCGTTGCGGCGAATGACGCCCTTATATGAGTTGGTGCTGCCCGAACTTAGCAAAACGCTCGTATTACTGCTTGTATATCTCATACCGACAATCCTGCCGCCATCCTTGATAAGCGCATTGGCGTTGAGGACCTTGATCAGGTTATCGCTGCCTGTGGCTGAGAGATTGGTTTCACGGAAGCGGATGTTTGCCCCATTCAACCCGTCGTCGCCGTAAAAGGCGTAGCGTGGAGTGTCCTCAATGTTCAGGTTTTGCTGATAGAAAGTCCTCAGCGCATCGCGGGTGTTGTAACTGGTGCTGAACCCTTCATTGCTGTCTGTTCCCCATAGCATCGCGAATGTCCATTTTGGCTGCGCGGCGATCTGCGCCTGCGTGGGCGCTTTCAGGAACTCGCCTATAGCCATCGGTTTATCACCCGCAATAGCCTGGGCCTTTTGATATATCTCCAGGGTATAACCATTGATATCCGGCTTCGGATCGTTCAGGTCATTGATGTTCTCGTAGACGTCGACAGTGAAAATATCCCAAGTGTCGGCGCGTGGCACAAATAGCGTCCAATCGGTCGCGTCGTATTCCGCCATGCCGGTCGGCTGACCGCCGTGTGCGGTGGTCGGGATATTGTTACCGGCGCCGTTACCGGCAAATGTGCCGTACCACTGCGGCAGATCCTGGACGTTAAAGACCCATATCATGTTGTCAAGGCCCTTTTCGTAGACCAGATAATCATGTGTCAACTCCCAAAGAGCCACGGTATTTGCCGGAATCCCGGCCCACCAGAACACATGCTGGTTCATCTCGTGGAACGGACGGAACATCGGGCGTACGCCTGCATCCTTAAATTGCTGCAGGAATCCCGCGTACACGTCAAGGCGCCGCTTCCAGTTGGTGTTGAGCGTTCCGCCGTCAGTGAGCAGGTCAGCCCACTGTGTGGGAGTCAGGTAGGCCTGAACGCCGTTCTGGTCAGTTCTGGTCCTCGCATCCCAGTTACCGCCACTCGTCTCCTGCGCCGCGGTTCGGGTGGGGGGCAGGACATGCATCATCATGCTGACCAGCGCGCCGTCGTTCCACTGGCGGATTCCTTCTTCGATCATACTCTGGCGGGTGCCTATCTCACCCGATACGAATGAGAAGTCATTGTTCCACATTGCCGGAGTTACCCCTGTCATTTCCAGAAGTCGCTGGTTGTGGCTGCGCCCGTTACTGTTGGGACCCTTGTCATGCAGCGCGGTAAGCAGCTTTCCATCGTTGACCAAGCCACGGGCTGCCAGATAATCAAGCGCGTCTATGGGTTCGCTCATGCCTGCCGCCGTAATCTTCAAATCAGTATTGAGCACTACTGTCCTGAGGGCATTATCGGCAAAGACCTGGACGGCGGTCAGCTTGATATTGGCGACGCCGTTATCGCGGATCATGCCCCCATACGCCCACTTGCCTGCCGGGGTGCTTGGCAGTACGTTCGGGTTGTCGCTTGTATATTGCATCGCGGAAATCCTGCCACCGCCCACGATTATGGCATTTGCGTTGAGCAGTTTGAGCATATTATCGTTGCCGGTGGCATTCAGCGCCGCAACCGGGAAAGCGACTTCGCTGTCATATACGACTAAGTTGCTTGGTACTATTCGTATGATATTACCCAGCGACAGGGTTCCACCACCCGTAATACCATCACCCGATTTATTGACGCGTATCCCGACTCCCAGAACCTTCGAAAGGTTTAACACCGCGCCGGGAGCGGCAGGTACAAACTCAGAAATCGGGAGATACACATACTGCATCGCGGTGGAATCCGCGTTGAAACCAGCCATGCCACTAAGCGGGGCTTCCATCACAGAGTTATCCCCGCTGAATATCTGGAGCACCGTATCCTGTCCCTTGCCGTCGCCTTGATACCAGAAAGCTATGGCGGCGGTTCCATCCCAGTTTTGCGATGCGCTCGAAGCAGCAGCTTCTTTCGATATGTCAATATCGTCAAAGAAGAAGTCTGCGTTTGCGTCGGAGAAATAGACGTCACAATATGAGAACTGCCCGGTATTGAAGGTTTGCGAATAGTATGTCCAGGTGTTAGTTCCACCAAAGCCTACATCTCCTGTCAGATTCGTGCCGCCGGTGCCTGTGGCGGTGGCATTGCCATGTACCTTAAAGACTATGTTGGCATTGCTGGAGCCGGCGCGGGCCCTTCTGTACCAGAGCGATATGGTGTATTCGGTATTTGGCTCAACGACGATTCCGCGGCGGAAGAGGCTGGTCCACGACTGTGAAGTCCTGTTCATCCTCAGCGCGTTGCTGCCGTCCCTGCCTTCGCCCGCAACAAAAGAATATACGTTTGCGGTGCTGCAGGTCCATCCATTCAGTCCTGTGTTACCCGTGGGTATGTTGCCCATCGCGAAGCCCGCTCCATCGAAATTCTCATGCCAGACGCTCGCGTTGCCGGCAAGCACCGCGTTTTGGACTCCCGCATACCCGGCCGCGTTGAAACCAGCGTCCGGGTACGTAAGCGTCATTCCCTTACCCTTAGCTGTTTCTGTCAACGCAATGGCGTTCGTTGCGCCATTAGTGACCCACCCGTCTTGCAATTCTTCGCTGTTTGCATAGTCGGTGAAATCGTCAACCACTACCTCTTTGGCGAAAATCAGGTTGACATTGTCCAGTGTGATTGTTCCATTTCCTGTTCCGCCCATGTAAATGGCGAAGGTGAAGATGTTTTCAAGCATACCGATCGGCATCATAGACCCCGGGTTGTCCTTGACATGGAACATTTCGATAGGGACTGACACATACTGCCAACCGGTATAAGTCGGGTCTACGCCGGGCACGGTCTTGAGCTCCAGTTCATAGACGTTGCCCGAGGTCCACGAGTTGCCGTTGACCAACTGAAGGGTGTGGGTCCTGCTGGTGATCTCAAGCGATTTGAACCAGAAGTTGATAGCGCTCAGGCCTTTCCAGTTGCCACCCAGCGGGAAGTTTGGCATCGTGTCGCGCCTGAGGAGCACACCGTTGTACCCGTCGTTGAGGGCGTAGTTGAACTGCAACGCTTTCCCTCCGTCAACCTGCGGCGTATCAGAGTCGACGATTGCAAGTGAACCCCTGCTGCTCGGATTCCTGGTAAAATGTGCTATGACCGAACTGTCAAAATTGTTGAGTAGGGTCACGATGCCACTGCCAAGATCGGTGTGCCTGCGCGCCGCAGCTAACTTCTGCGCGTCGTAAAGTGTGTAGTCTTCAGAGTCGTCGAATGCTACCGTACCGTTGTTACCCACCGGTAGTAGCCCAGGTTCAGCCAGTCCAATGACCGGAGCTATGCCAAGCAGCATCACCAGGGTCATCAGAAGTGCGGATGTCCTTCTAATTTTCTTCACTTTTTTCTCCACCTTTTTATGATAAAATTTGTGATATTCTCCACTATATTAAGTGTAGAAAAATGTTGTCACATTATTGTCACATTTCACCAAATCTGTAACAGAAGACGGTGTAGTAATGACCAAATTTATCTATTGGATTTTGGTAATTATCACAAGTAAATATGGTTCTGTTATATAACCTTATTTATATCGGGAACTAGAGCTTATTTATACCGGCAACGCATACGACCGCCCGGGGTTTTCCACTCGTGGATGATTTTCGAGCAATCGTAGACTATTCACGAAATATTCACCATCCAAATATGATTGTGGTTGACGTTGCTGCTTGACATGCCTGAGTTGTAAGCGTTATAATGAACATCCTCACGTTAGCCGTTATGCCTTGAGCCGGGTTCAGCCGGAGCATGGATTGGTTCCCGGGTGTTGACCGGACCCAATGTGGCTCTGGTTTGAGCCGCTCATTTCGCGTATTTACTGCTTTGGCAGATAAACACTCCCACTATGTACTATTGCTTTTCAAATGGATGGACTGACAATTCTCAACACTGTTATAACAGCGTTTCTTGCCGTAGTTGGCGCATGCGCGGGCAGTTTCATCAACTTTGCGGTACTGCGCCGGGCGGAGGGAATGACGTATGGCGCCGGGCGATCCCGATGCCCTGAATGCGGCAGGACGCTCATGTGGTTTGATTTTATTCCAGCAAAGAGCCGGACCAAACCAGCCAGCTGCCACAAGTGCAAAACGAGCATTTCCACCCGCTATATTCTAGTCGTGGGTATATGCGCACTGGCATCGCCACTGTGCTTTGTTGCATACGGTCTTACCTGGAACACATTATTGTCACTCGGCGTGGCGGGCATACTGCTCGTCGT
>Ga0123353_10008203_pt1 | contig 14228 bp, 10 predicted proteins | sample TergutLab28metaG_3_FD_92763 | JGI IMG/M metagenome (GOLD analysis project Ga0123353, IMG submission 92763) | Labiotermes labralis P3 segment gut microbial communities from Petit-Saut dam, French Guiana - Lab288 P3 | ecosystem: Host-associated > Arthropoda: Insects > Digestive system > Gut ... | reverse complement strand
GTCAATCGGATAATCCACATCGCCTGTTCCCTCAATTGGACCTTTGGGGTCGTCCTTGCTGCAACCAACAGCAAAAAACAACCCGATCATAACTGCGCACAGGGTTGTAAGTGTGCTTTTTTTAATAACTTCCATAACTTATAATTTTTAAATTGTTCATAATAAAAATATTTATCGGGGGCAAAGATACTATATTTTTTCAAAAAAAACAAATTTTGTTTTTTTTGAAAAAATATCAAGAAAAATGACCGTTTTGTGATTTTGTCTTTGAAAATTGTTGCAAAAAAAGGTGCTGTTTTTGAAAACCGTAAGACGTGTAAGACCGCAAGACTGTAAGAGGCGCGAGGTGCCGATAAAAGGGATAAAAGCGCCGTTGGCGCGATAAAAAAGATAAAAGGGATAAAGGGGGATAAAAAAAACCCGCGCCAACGGCGCGCCGTTATCATTTTATCTGTATTTATTTTTATCGGCACTTTCGTGTCTCGTGCGTTTGGAAACTGAGCGTATAAGTCACGCGATTGGAAATGTATTAAAGTAAAAAATTATTTAATCCGAACCTCCGTCCGCCTATTGGCAGCGCGTCCTTCTTCGGTGTCGTTGGGTTGGATTGGGCAGGTGGCGCCGTAGCCTTTGCCGGCGAGACGTTCGGCGGCTATTCCGTTGTCAATCAGATAGGTAATGACTGCTTTGGCGCGTTCTTCGGAGAGTTTGAGGTTGTGGACATCGTCGCCTTGATTGTCGGTATGTCCTTCTATTTCGATGGCGACGGTCGGATTTTTCTGTAAAAAGTTTAGCAGTGCGGTCAGTTCGGCGTGGGATTCCGGTTGCAGTTCCGACTTATCGAAGTCGAAGAAGATGTTGTGTAAGATGACGGCTGTTCCTACTTCGATTTTTTCGGGGAAAATCTCTTTGGAGGCGGCGGTCGGCGGTTCCAACGGAGTGATAAGCGGTTCAGGGCGAAGGTGTTGTGGCATTTCAAAGCGGTAGATGTCCATTTTTCCGTAGTTTCCTTCGCGGTTGGCGGCGAAGTAGGCGTACTTGCCGTCGGCGGATACCAAGATGGAATTTTCGTCGTGGTGGGTGTTGATGGGATAGCCGAGATTTTTCGGGTCGCTCCAGAGGGTGTCGTTGATTTTTTCGGTAACAAAGATGTCGAAGCCGCCCATTCCCGCGTGTCCGTTGCTGGAAAAGTAGAGGGTGTGTCCGTTGGGGTGGATGAAAACGGAGTGTTCTCTGCCTTGCGAGTTGATGTTGTCGGGGAGTTTTCGCGGCGTTCCCCATTGGTTATTGCTTTGTAAATGACTGACATAGATGTCGCCGGAGTTGGATTTTGTTCTGTCGGCGCGGATGAAGTAGAGCGAGCGTCCGTCGGACGAGAGCGAGGGCATACTTTCCCAATGCGATGTGTTGATGGGTGCGCCCATGTTTTGCGGAATTGTCCATTTTTCGTTTTCCATGAACGAGACGAAGAGGTCGCAACTGCCATATCCTGTGCGTCCGGCACCGTATTCTTTTCCTACTCCGGCACAGGCGGTAAAGATTAAGATACGCCCGTCGGCGGAGATGGTTCCTGCCCCTTCGTTATACTCCGTGTTGATGGGAAAAGGCATCGGGACGGCTTCCGTCCACTGCTTGCCATCCCAATGGGAGACGAAAAAATCTTCCTGCTCGCTGTTCGACGTGTTGAGGTTGTTACCGGAGAGGCGGCGTGTGAAGATGAGCGTTTTCCCGTCTGCCGTCAGACAGGGCAGGTATTCATCGGCGGCGGTGTTGATGGCGGCTCCAAGATTTTCGGGGACGAAATCAACGGGGTTTTGTAACGCCCAAACGGCGTATTCCCAACTTTTTTTCAACAAGTTGAACTGCCGGTTGTCGTAATCGTCGTCGTCGGAATGGGCTTCGTAGTGGTCTAAATAAGGTTTCATGTTTTCATATCGCCCCAATTCCTGTTCCAACTTCGCCGCAAGCAGATAGACGTGGGGACTTATGATGATGTTGCGCGTCATCATAAGCCGCAGGACTTCCGACGCGCTGTTTTTGTCGTTTTTTTGAATGTACGTTTCCGTTAAAAGCAGGTAACATTTGGCGAAATCGGGTTCCCGTTTCAACGCCTGACGGCAGAGATTTACGGTCTTGTCGTACTCGGCAAGGTGAAAAGCCAACTCGGCTTTTTTATAGGCATCTATTGCTTTTTTTGGAATGGTTGGCTGGGAGAATAGCGGGATGTTGAAGAAGAAAAGGATGGTAAGCAGTAGCCAAATCTTTTTTGAACACAGATGACGCAGATAACACAAATTTGCGCGGATTTTATATGGTTGATTAATAAACATATAGCAAATTTATCAGCGTTAATCCGCGTTCTCTTCCTTATTCCCCTTCTATTATCACAAACGGCAGTCGCGCTTGGATACCTTGCATGGTTGCCGCTTTGTCCATCGCTTCGATGAATGGAGAAATCCGATTGTTTTTCAATAGTTTAACAGAGGTCATGTCGGTAAGGTTTTCCAACAGTTCTTCTAAAAACTCTTTTTGACGTGGAAACTCTTTGATTTTGTATTGGTTCAGTTCGGCTTTTTCGGCGGCGAAGGCGATGGCGTCTTCCAAACTGCCGAGTTCGTCCACAAGGTTGATGGCGATGGCTTCGGTGCCTGTCCACACGCGCCCCTGTGCAATCTCGTCCACTTGTTCTTTGGTCATGTTGCGTCCTTCGGCGACGTGCGTGATAAAGGTGTCGTATATTTCTTCTATCTGGTTCTGTATCACCGCGATTTGATAGGACGACATCGGCTCGAAGATGGTGGTCATAAAGTCGGCATTCTTGTTGGTTTTGACGGATTCAAAGTTGATTTTCAGGTCATTTTTGAGCAGTTTTTGGATATTGGGAACCATTCCGAAAACGCCGATGGATCCGGTGAGCGTGGTGGGGTCGGCAAAGATATGGTTGGCGGCGCAAGAGATATAATAACCGCCTGATGCTGCATAAGCGCCCATAGATACGATGACGGGTTTTTCTTCAACCGTCAGTTTTAACTCGCGCAGGATAAACTCCGACGCCAACGCGCTTCCACCCGGAGAATTGACACGGAACACAATCGCTTTCACCTTCTTATCTTCGCGGGCATCGCGCAACGCCTTACAGATGGTCTCATTTCCCATAGAACTTTGCGTACTTTTTCCTTCGATAATATCGCCCTGAGCGTAAACAATGGCGACATATCCGTCGTTGTCCGAAGATTTCTTTTCCGGTTCGGCGGCGATGTATTTTTCCAATGTTATTTTACGTAATTTCTTGTCGGCATCGGCTTCTGCGAATGCTACTTTTTTCAGACGGGTAACATATTCATCCTCATATATAATGTCGTCAATGAAATCGAGTTTTTTGGCTTGCTTGGCACCGGTAACGGAGAGTTCGTCGGCATACCGGTTAAGGTCTTCGATGGAGATGTTGCGGGAAATGGATATGGGTTTTAAAAAGTCGTTCCACGTGGCATTGACAAACGATGAAGTCTGTTCGCGGTTGGCTTCGCTCATCTTGTTGGAGATGTACGGCTCGACGGCACTTTTGTATTTTCCGTGACGGATAACCTGCATCTCGATATTAAACTTGTCGAAGAAATCTTTGAAAAACGGAATGTGGTAGCAAAGACCTCTGAGGTCGAAACCGGCAACGGGACTGAGATAGATTTCATTGGCAACGGAGGCGATATAATAGCCTTTTTGTGAAAATCCACTGTTGCTGTAGGCGTAGATAAACTTGCGCGATTTTTTAAAGTTTTCCAACTCCGTACGAATTTCTTCGAGCAACGCAAGGGAAGTCGGGATGGTGCTACTCAATTCCAAACTGATGCCTTCTATTTTCGGGTCGTTGGCAGCGTTGCGGATAGCGGTTGTAACTTCACGAAGCCCAAGGTTTTTGTCCATAGAAAATCCGCCCGACAGCCAATCAACCGCGTATTTGTTGCTTGTTGATTGGTCAATAATCGCATCTTTCAATGTGATGACTAAAACGCTGTTTCCCTGCACGATAGGCTTCGGACTTTGAATCGTTGCCAAAGAAGCAATGACAAAAATAGCCACAAAAAACGCCAAAATATTCATGGTGATCATCGCCAGAATAACGGCAAAAAAGGTTCTAAAAAATTCTTTCATTTCGATATTAATTATAAGGGTTACTATACTTTTTTTTGCGTTGCAAATATACGCTATTTTTTGTTACGTGTAATCAGTGGTTCGCATTAAAAAATAAATTCCATATCTTTGCAAAAAAATATAAAAGCGGAAATAGCAGATGGATGTAAGAATTGAGCAAGAATGGAAGGCGTTGTTACAGAATGAGTTCGATGCGCCGTATTTTGAAACGTTAACGGAATTTGTCAAAAATGAGTATGCGCAGCATACTGTTTTTCCTCCGGCGCGGTTGATTTTCAATGCGTTTGACAAGTGTCCGGTCAGCAAGGTGAAGGTGGTTATTTTGGGACAAGACCCGTATCATGGCGTTGGACAGGCGCATGGATTGTGTTTTTCGGTTCCTGCCAACGTTCCCGCGCCGCCGTCGTTGAAAAATATCGTCAAGGAAATCATCAACGACATCGGACATACCGCGTTGAAATCGCCAAACTTGGAGCCTTGGGTAGAGCAGGGCGTGTTTTTGTTGAACGCCACCCTCACCGTGCGCATGAATCAGGCGGGGTCGCACCAAAATCGGGGATGGGAACAGTTTACCGACGCGGTGATGAAAAAACTGTCCGACGAAAAAGAACATCTTGTCTTCCTGCTGTGGGGCGCTTATGCCGGACGTAAAAAATCGCTGATTGACGAATCGAAACACCTCATTCTCACCTCCGTACACCCGTCGCCATTATCAGCCCATCAAGGATTTTTCGGGAACCATCACTTTTCCAAAGCGAATGAATTTTTAACCGCGCACGGGGAAACGCCGATAGAATGGTGATTTTATCCGGGGGAAATGTTGGTGGCATTGAAAAATGATGTATTTTTGCCGATGTTTATGAAGACTAAAGAAGTTATGGAAAAACAATTTAACAACGTAACACGTTCAAAGAAAATCCATGAGGCTGTTTTATTTGTTGAAAACACCAAAGGTGATTTTTCTGTCAGTTATGGATATGGCGGCAAGGACAAGCATACGCCGTTTTTTATAGCAAGCGTTTCCAAACTTTTTGTAACTTCCTGTATTTTGATTTTGCGGGAACAGAAAAAACTGTCGCTTAATGATTTGATAATCAATTATATTGATAAAACAACGCTGGATAATCTGCATATTTACAAAGGCGAAGATTATTCTCACAGACTTACGATCTCCGATTTGCTGTTTCATAAGAGCGGATTACCCGACGGACTTATAGATAGCGACATTTTAAAACATTTTATACAAGCGGATATTGACGTTTCTTTTGATATGGCGTTAGAAAAAACAAAAGCGTTGAGTCCGCATTTTGCACCTGACACAAAAAATAAGGCTTATTATTCCGATATAAACTTTCGTTTGCTGGTTAAAATCATTGAAAACGTAACAAAAACGCCACTGGCACAGGTATATCAAAACTACATCTGCATTCCTGTCGGCATGACCAATACATATTTGCCGACCAACAGCGAAGATTTCATACCGACGATATATTACAACAATGAAACACTATACCGTCCGAAATTCTTTAATAGCGACTATAACTATGACGCCATTTCTACGGCGAATGATTTAATGCTGTTTTTGAAAGCATTTTGGAACGGCGCACTTTTTTCGCAAACTGTTTTTGAACAACTGTCGGCATACAGAAAACTTCAGATGAGCATGGGACCGATATATTACGGTGGCGGATATATGCAAATACCCATGAAGAGCATACTTACACTGTTTATGGGCAAAGGCGAATTAATCGGTCATTCCGGCATATCAGGTTCCTTTGCGTTTTATTATCCCGAAAAAGATTTATTTTTCGTTGGCGACCTCAATCAAATGGCAAAACCGGAACTTCCAATACGCTTGCTTATAAAACTTGCGATGTCGGTGAAAAATTTTACGAAAAATATTGTGCGTATAACGAGGGTTTAAATCCAACACGTTTGTCTTCCAAAAGAAGACTTAAACCGCCTTTCTCATACAACTTGCGCCATATCTGAATACTGCTGCTGCTTACTCCAAGCATTTTTCCCAAAGCCTGCTTTGAAAAACTCTCGTTTTCATTGTTCTTTATCAATATCAACATCCTTATACGGTTGGATATTGTTATACTATGGTTGACCAATAATTTTTTTAGTTCCGCAACTTGCTCTTTTACAAATAGTTGCCTTTCCTTCGACATGATATTTGATATGATTTAATTTTCATGCCAAAGATACAAAAAAAATCAATACATACAAAGGGTTAGAATGAAAAATAATTCACATTGGTATTATTTTAATGTTTTGAGAGATTGGAGCGTACATTAATTCTGTAATTTTGGGAACGGAACGCGCAGAATACGGAAAAAAGATTTTGTCGACGGTGTCGACAAAATTGGTAACAATCTACGGAAACCCTTTTGTTGAAGCCAATTTATACAGGATGAAACGCTTTGCTACGGTTTTCAGCGACATAAATATAATTGCCGACTATTCTCGAATATTTTTTTCATTTTTCTCTCAAAATTGACTTCAAACCGGCGATTTTGCAGGATGTTGCTATAGACCCGTGCGTGTTTAATTCCCGAAAACGGGACGCTCAAATCGGCGGAAAAGAAGCCAAAAAGCGGGACCCCAGTGTAAAAAAGCAGAATGAATCGCTATTTGCATTGCCTTAGTAACAGACTTCCGGCTGCAGCAGGTAACTTGGGTTTGGCGCAAGCGGGGCAGTGGCTCGCCTGAAAGCTTGTGCAAATTTGCAAGTTTTGCGCCCGCAGGAACGTTAGTGAAGCCGCTGCTACGCCAATATGCCACCACGTTGCACGCAAGCGGGGACAGACCCCGTTCGGCGTAGCGTCCACGCTACGTCGTTTTCTAATTTCAGGCTTCCAGCCTGACGGAGACGCAATTATTTTTCCACATTTGCAATAATTCATGGCGGGTTTCGTTTTGTTTAACAAACTGTATAATAGATTTTTATGAAGTGTGTACATCTGATAGCAGTAACCATTTTACTATTCTGCCACACTGCGGAGGCGCAGCGGAACCAGCAAATCGGGCAGGTCGTCTATGACGAGTCTTTGTTTTATTCGGAGGTGAAGCAGGTAAATCAATTTTTCAGGCGGTTTAATAACGAGGAAAATGCGATGGGGGTGCGTTATGCCGACAATGCGCCGGAGTTTCGCAGCAACGAGTTGCGCAAGCCTTTTTTGGTCTCGTTGTTTGATCGTCAGGGCTTTTCCATTCCAACGGAGGTGCGCGACGCCTTTGTGAAAGAGGTAACTAACGACGGCAATCCGTTGTATTTGGATTTTTTTGGCGACAAGTGGTATGCCGAACTGACCACGAAATTTCTGTGGAACGGCGAAGAGCGTACCATATTATTATACTTGAAACTGGAGCGCGAGCATCTGGGGTATAAATGGGTTGTAAGCAATGTGGAGGTGCCGGAGTTTAACAACCTGTACCGCAAGGTGAACGAGGCGGAGCGTATCGGGGTGTTTTTGCATCCGATGAGCCATGAGATTGATTTTATGAATATCAACAAGGTGTTTCAAGACCCCGACCAGATCGGGTGTTACATTGGTAAAAACTTCAAACCCAACCATTTATCGCTGTTTGTTGATGCGATGCGCAAACAAAACATCTCGTTTGTCAGCGTCAATCACGTGAAATTTCATTTCCTGCAATTCGACGGTTGGTGGTTTGAAATCAACTATCTCAATCGCAGCGACGTCAACTCGGGATGGCTGATTACCAATATGTTGAAGATTAGCAACGAAGATTATATCTCTCTCAAAAGGGCATTTGATTATGAATAGAAAATTGATTTTTTTGGTTTTATCGCTCTTGTTATGTGGCTGCTGTGCCACCGCCTTCGCTCAACGGGGCGAGGCGAAGATTGACAAGGAAAAAATGGACTCGTACCGCTATCAATGTGAGGCGTTGATACGGTATTACGAGGAAACGTTGAACTTTTTGGGCGACCCCGCAACGCTGCCGAAAGAGCGTCAGATTGTCATCAACGACTCCTACTGGAAAATTTTCCGCGACAGTGAAGTCCAAATCGAAGATGACTTAATCAGTGATAGAATTACGGTTTTTTATAAACCCGTGCAAGCCTATATGCGCGATGTGAACTTTTTTTATAAACAGGTAACTTTCGCCTATCACGTGCAAAGCGTTGATCCTTTTTACAATGAACGCGGGTCGCTGTGTTTTAGAGTTACCGCCAACCGCAGTTTGAAAGGCTCCACCATCAAAGACGAAACGGAAGAAAACAACATGGTACGCTATATCGAGATTGAGTATAACGCTGACCGTGAAGACCTTAAAATAGTGAGCATCTATACAACCCTGCTGGAAGAGAGCGAAGATTTAGCCAACTGGTGGCTGAATATGTCGGACTTTTGGCGGTCGTTCTTTGCCAAAGAGACCGTGCTGCAAGGGGGGGTGAAGATGTCGGAAGTGGTTACTTTCACCGACTCAACCATCTCATTTTCAATGAACGAAGAACGTCTTAACGCCATTCGCGAAGGACGGGTGTTTTACAAAGATGCAGAAGGCGCCGACTCCGTTGCCTATAAACTGTATGTTGCCAAGTTAAAAACGGTTCCCAAAGGGAAAACCCCTCCCCCACCGCCCCCGCCGGACACGTTGATAACCATCGTATATCCGGGCAAAGTATTGCAACCGTTGATTTCAAAACTCATCAAACAAACCGAGTTTGTTTTTGAAAACATCAAAGACGTTACCGACCTGTCACCGCTGGCAAAAATGACCGGATTAACACGTATCTCTTTTTGTAACACAGACATCACAGATTTGACGGCAATACGTAATCTGAATAAGTTGGAAAAGTTGAAAATTTCCCAAACAAAAATCTCCGACCTGTCGCCCATCAACTTCCTTATCAACCTGAAAGAGATTGACCTGAGCGAGTCGGCGATAACAGACATCGCATCGCTGGGAGATAACTTGGGACTGTCAGTCGTCAATCTGAATAACACTCATATTCAAGACATTACGCCGCTGTCGTCGCTACCCGAATTAACCGAGTTGTACATAGACGGCACGTCCGTTTCCAACCTGAAACCGTTGGAAAGGGCAACGACCTTGCAAATTTTAACCTTGAACAACACCCCCGTACAAAGCCTCGAACCTATAAAAAATCTGCCGGCATTGACAATTTTGGAACTGAACCAATCGAAAGTTACCTCGCTGTCGCCCCTGTCGGGATTTAAAAATCTCGTCAGAATATCCCTCAACCAAACCAAGATCTCCGACATCACGCCCATCAACCATATCACGACATTGAAAACCGTTTATTGCAAAAAAACAGCCATTCAACACGCTGATATTCTGGAATTTATCAACCAAAATCCCAACACCTTAACCATCTTCAACACCGACGAAATGGAGACGTGGTGGAGTTTATTGACTCCGTTTTGGCAAGACTATTTTTCGGGACGTGTCGGGTTTTATGGAACGCCGACGGAAGCAAATCTGGCAGCCATCACCGCCATCCGCCGAATTGACATCTCCAACCGTAAAACAGTTACCGACATCAGTTGTTTCAATAAAATATGGCTGCTAAAACAACTCGATGCCTCAATGAGCGGAATAACTTCGCTGGTGTCGCTGGCAGAACTGCCTTATTTACAGAAAATTAGCATCAACTATACGGAGATAAGCGACGTTTCGCCGTTGCAAAAACTTCTCCGTCTGGATACCTTGTACGCCAATAACACGAAAATAAGAACCATCTCGGTCTTGAAAAATGCGCCCGCCCTGCGCCTGATTGAGTGCGATAACGCGGGGGTGTTTACCGACGATGTTGTCGTTTTACGAACCGCCAACCCCGATTGCATGGTGATTTACAACACAGAGAAAAATGTGCAATGGTGGGAAAACGTGTCCCCCGTCTGGAAAAACATACTCTACAGCCGCGACGACGAACCCAACAAATACCAACTTCAACAAATCCTCAACACAACCGCCATCAACGCCGACGAACATAGAGAAATCCGCGACCTGTCGCCGTTGAGCGCGTTTCACTTTTTGAGAAAATTGAGCATACGCGGCACCTCCGTCAGCAGTTTAAACCCCATTTCACGTACCAAATCGTTGACATTCCTCGACATCTCCAACACACCCATCGTGAACATTGACGACATCGCATCGCTGACAAATATTGACACGCTCCGTATGGAAAATACCCAAGTGAAAAAATATGAAACGGTAGGACAACTCCGAAACCTGAGACTGCTGGACGTGTCGGGAACGCAAATCAAAGACCTCAAACCCATCGCCAACCTATCTCAACTCGAAGACCTGATATGTAATAATACCGGCGTCTCCGCCCTCAAACCAATCGAAAATCTGCCCAACCTGAAACGACTGCTCGTGTTCCGTACCAAAATATCGGAACGTACCATCAGAGACTTTAAAACGAAACAACCTGACTGCGAAGTGGTGTACTATTAACTTTTTAACCGCAAAGAGCGCAAAGAAACACAAAGAGGCTGTCTCAAAAGTATTTTTAACCACTAAGAACACAAAGGAAACACAAAGAACACAAAGATAATGTTTTGTTTAACAATGCTTTGTGTTCTTTGTGAAGAACCTTTGTGCTCCTTTGTGGTAAAGAATTTTGACTTTTGAGACAGTCTCTTTGCGAAAACATAGCGTCTTTTGCGGTAAAAGACTTTAATGAGTGAAACTAATCACTAATCACTAACCACTAATCACTATTTTACAGTTTGTAATCTACGCCGATACCAAATGTTTGGTTGGTACGTGAGAAAGTATTTTTTCCTTCAGTTGCTACCGGAATCATTGGATTATAGTCTTCTTTGGATATTTTAGTCCAATCGCTGTAATTAGTAAAGAAGTATGCTACATTGACACGGAGTTTTTTCGTAACGTCAATGGCTCCGCCAAAACCGACAGAATAGGAATGTAATGAGAAACTCATATCGCTTTGGTAAGCATCGTTTACTCCTGTGCGGGTGATTTGCGTTCCGCAACTTACTAAGAATAAATCATTAATACGATATTCTACACCTAACAGAAATTCATTGATGCCACCATCAATGTATTCTTGTTTTCCGTTTTCCATTTTAGCATCGGAATCAAAGAAATGATGATAGCCTGCTGATACTCTGAGATTTGGCATAACGTCATATTGAGCACCTACGGATAAGAAAGCGGGGATGTCGTAAGGAGTTTTGTCTCCATCTTTGTATATTTCTTCCAAGCCCAAGTGGTCGGTTACTTTAGTTTCCAACTCTACGCCGGTTTTAAACTCATATTTCACACCGACATTCAGTTTTTCCCATTTGAAATCCCAACCGATAATCGGGGCAATTCCGGAGCCTGTTTGTCTGCAATCCAATTTCTTCTCTCCGATCAATCCTCTTAAACGCTCCAAATTCGGATCTGCCAAAAGCATCGTAGCAGGAATCATTGTTCCGTCCCGACCGATTTTGATATCTTTTAAATATCCCTCATATCCATTATCCACGTAAACGAAACGGAATCCTCCATAGACAGAAAAATATTCATTTGCTGCATAACTTGCACCGGCTTGTGCGCCGTAAGTGATAGACGAACCTTTCAATTGGCTTTCCAAAGAATAACCGCCAAAAAGCATCTCTGGTGGCGTTCCCGTCGGCATTTGGCTGTTCATAATAATCGGAGCAACGGCAACTAGTGACTCAAAAGAAGGCAATCCTGTCGTGAAATCCACAGTACCACCACCGCCTGCAACACCAATATTTACCGAAAAAGCCCAATCGCCGGTCTTATAGGCTGCTTGCAAATTCGGAATAAACCATGCCTTGGTTTCCCCTTCAAATTCTTTCACAGCATTTCCACCGAAACCTTTAAACGGAGCAAAGTCTGCGGTAATAGTACGCTTCTGGAAAGCGCTCTGATTGTTCACCGAGATAAAAAAGCCTTCTCCATCTAAGAAAGCCAAACCTGCGGGATTGGTATAAGCGGCATCAATCTCCATAGAGGCACCGCGAGCCGGATTACGTAAAAAGGCGATGTTTTGATTCGTATTCGTCAATAGACCACCTGCATACACGCTAAAAACTGAACTTAGCGCAATCATTGTTACAAAAATTTTCTTCATTGTTAAAAAATTTAAATTAAACGTGGCGCGAAGGTACTGCTTTTTTATGTAACGGGCGGGAAAAAAAATTAGGGCAACTTCCAACTCCCTTTTTCCAAACATCTATTTTGCTGAATTATAATTACTTATCTCTTTTTGAATCAATTCTCTTATCTCCTTTTCAGGGAATTGTAACTGATATTCTGCCACACCAATCGGTTTATTGAAATCTCGCAATGCCAATTCAATGTCCACTTTACCTTTGTCAGCACAAAGAATAATACCAATTGATGGATTTTCGTCTTCTTGTTTCATTTGCAAATCGAGCAACCCGAGATAATAATTCATTTTGCCGATATATTCAGGCTTGAAAGTCCCCACTTTCAATTCAATGGCAACAAGAGAGTGTATTTTTCTATTGAAAAACAGCAAATCAACATAATATTCTTCATCGTTATGGGTTAAACGATATTGATTCCCAACAAAAGTAAATCCCGTTCCCAATTCCAAGAGAAATAATTTTATTTTTTCAACCAAAGATCTTTCCAACTCTCGTTCTTTGATAGGCTGTTTGAGTTCGAGCATTTCCAAATTGTAGGTTGATTTAAGAATGTCATTTGCATATTTTTGTAAATTTTCGGGCAATGTAAGGGAAAAATTATTGTGTTTGGGCAATATCTTAGCGTTTTTATAACTATCCGCTTTTATAAAGTTCAACAACACATTGCGCGACATACTGTTTTCATGTGTCAATTCCACATAATATTCTGCTTCATCCAATGAATTTGCACTGCTCATTATCAGCAAATTGTGTTTCCATGGTAAAACTGCGACAAGTTGTCGCAGTTTTACATCTGCAAGCACGTAAAACTCATAAAACTTTTTCATATCCCACAAATTACGGGGCGAGAAACCTGTTGTTGCGGGAAATTCCTGTTGTAAGTCAGCGGAAAGTCGCTTCACTACACTACTGCCGTAACCTTTCTCCAATTTCTCAACTGAAAGTCGCTTGCCAATATTCCAATACATCTGCATCATTGCCGAATTAATCCTGTGAGCAATGGTCACTCGTGTAGATTTTATTTCGGTAATGATATACCGTAGCATTTCGCCGTATTGATTATTATGATCTATGTTTCCTGTCATATATTTCTTTTTCAATTATAAATTTTCACACATTCACCTCTTTTCCAAATACGTCTCCGCCTTCTCCAGCAACGCTTTATCAACCCCCAAAATTTTGGCAATCCGCAACGCTTCCATCGGGACTTGTTCAACGGCGTCTTCAATCAAAGTGTAATCCATAAAATCGTTAATTTGCTGTGGATTAATTGTTTGCGGAATGTTTTTTCCTGTAAATCCTTTGACACGAAATTTTTTACAGGGGGCGGTGATATTGGAAAAATGCGTGGTGATGACGCTTTGTATTTTATTTTCATACAACAGTTCCAACACGCTATTGACGATGGCGCTTCCCTCGACGGGGTTGGTGGTTTGTGCCAACTCGTCAATCAGGATTAACGGCTTGCGACCGCTGCCTGCGACATGGAGCATCGCGTTGATATTCAATATCTCCGCCGCAAAAGACGACAGTCCTTTCAACGCCGACTGTTGGTCGTACATACAGGTCAGCACTGCATCGGCAATGCAAATTTGCGCCTCTGCCGCCGGAACAAAAAATCCGAACTGAAACAGATTTTGCGCCAAACATAACGTCTTCAACAACACCGTTTTACCTGCCATATTGGCACCCGTAATCAAACATGGCTGTTGCGGAATTTGCACATCAACGGCTTGGTATTTCTTCCCGTCCTGTTCCAACAACGCCTGTATGTGAGGGTTGAATAATTGTTTATAAGTGGTTGTTTCACAGGCGATAGAAGGTTTTGTGAGATGAAATCTTTCCGCTAATCGCGATTTTGCGATCAGAATATCGAGACGCGCCACGTTGTTTAAAGTGCGTTGCAACACCGCCACAGACGGAAAT
>Ga0123353_10008202_pt1 | contig 14230 bp, 1 predicted proteins | sample TergutLab28metaG_3_FD_92763 | JGI IMG/M metagenome (GOLD analysis project Ga0123353, IMG submission 92763) | Labiotermes labralis P3 segment gut microbial communities from Petit-Saut dam, French Guiana - Lab288 P3 | ecosystem: Host-associated > Arthropoda: Insects > Digestive system > Gut ... | reverse complement strand
CGGTTGTTCCGTAAATTGATTTACGTAACAGGTTAGACCTTATCCATGTTCCTGGATCGGCAAGTCGGGCTGCCGCAGTAAGAGTCAGAGTAGCATTAGCTCCTCCTTGCGTTAAAATGGAGGTCTCTGTTCTGTTAACTGTTAAGGATGGAACAGTTTGCACAAATGTAGTCCAGGTAGTTGTTGCCCCCGTTCCCTCAATATTGGCTTCATTCCAGTTCGCATTAGCAAAACCTATACCACTTGAAGTGGCAGCGGTTCCCACCAGTGTGCCGACTTTTATTGTGGCGTCCGGAGTCTCTGTTTCCGCCCTGAAGTTGATGACATCAAAACTGCTATTGAAAACATAATTAGGTCCTGTATTGCCAGATGTACCATGTGTATACATATTATCAAAAATCTTTCTTACAGTTGCCCTTTGGTCGACGCTCTTGCGATCTACGCGGATAACAGGTTTCTGTACCCCGTCTGTCCAGAACCAAAAAACCCCTTCGCCTGTTCCTTCGCCAATGGCCGGGGTCTTGACCCCCGCGGCATTTTCGAATGCACCTTCGCTGTAATAAAGATCCCACTGCATTCCGGATGGCAGGGGCGGGCTAATTTCTATGATAACCTTTTTTTTGTCACCCGCTGTACTGGCATCAGTTATTTTTACGCTGGACGAAGAAACGTCAATTTTTTTCCACCTGTATTCCGCTTTTATCAGGGCATTACGGATATTCGTTATCATTGACGTTTTATTAATAGTCGTTACATTTGGAGCGCCCACAGTTCCTATGCGATAGGTATTGTCAGTAGTATGATATTTCTCATGAATACCAAGTTCAAAATCCAGAACATACTTGCCTTGTGTGTCCGGAATCATGTAGCCGTCAGATTTATACCAGCCAGGATCGATAGTAGTTCCCGTGTTGCTCCCGCTCTGATATATATCGTAACTGGAGCCATTATATAACATGGTTCTTCCGGTAGTATTATTTCCAGCATAGCCCGGACCCTCAGTCAGTCCCTGCGTTGTCAATCTGTACGGCCCAACCTCCAGACCGGTTCTGCCGTCAAGGGTTGGATCCTCAAAGGTTCCGCTTCCTGTTTCATGCTGAGTTTCAAGTATGTCTCCAGGTACAGTGGGCCACCAGGAAGGCCTGCGCATTAATGCGTTGCGCTCTGTTGGGTTTGCACGGTCATTCGTGTAGTTTAAAAGCGGCGATCCTACCACTTCGTAGAAACCCGGAACATAAGATCCGTCATCTGGATCATAGTACCCTTCGACAGGGAATACCGCCGGAATAGGCCAGTTAGTTCCGTGGGGTTTAATAATAAGGGTCCCCATACCGATATATACGCCCTGGCTGAATTCCAGTTCGATTATGGATCGTGTTTTATTGGTGTTTGTTAAAACAACATCTGCATGGGTTGAACCCAAAACCGCGGCGTTATCGGGTATTCTTTTTACCAGCCTTGGCGGAATAGTATAAATTTCGTATTTTACGCCGTCATCTATATTATTAACGTTATAGGGCCCCCTGACCGAGTCTGCGATAGTAATCTCCCACGCGCCAAAATCCACGGCGCCGGAATTTACCCCAATGTTGTTATAGGAATCAAAAACATCCTTATCAAGGACAATCTTGGTAATCATGACCCCGTCTTCCAACAGTTTATCTACTATTGGATCCCAGACAAAGGAAAGGGTTGACCTCCCGTCTGATTTTTTCTGAGGTGTAACGAAAACCTGCGCAGAATCCTGGTCACCGGCGTTTGATTCATTCTTCCCGGTATTTCCAGAATTTGCATTGGTTACCACGATGTAAGCCCTTAACTCCAACGGGTTTTTATTCTGCGAGTCTAATTTTTCATCCGCATCAGATGGATCATTTAGATCATTCCACTGGTGCGTTGTATACACCGCAGAATCAAAAACCAGATTAAATGTTATGGGGCCTGCGGTCTTTATGCCTGAAGGCTCCTGAATGGAAATGGATGTCAGTTTCGGAAATTCACCTCTTATATCAAGAGGATACATAACCGTACCGCCTGAAACATTGCCGGCCTTGTCCTCTTGCCTCACCCTTAGCCAGTACCTGCCGCTGCCAAGTTTTATAGGTACAAGTGGGTCATAGGTAATATAGTTATTTCCATTATCCAGAGAGTATTTCCCAATACTTCCCCATGGCTCACTGGCATCGGGAGCACTGACAATACCTGTTATGGTAAGTGTAGGTTGAACAAGATTATATTGATTCACGGCCGGATAAGGCAATGGAGTTTCGGTATCGAGTTTCACTGTAATACCGGGCGGCAGTTTTTTATCAATATTCACTTTATAGGGCACGGTGTAAGGAGCAGCCCCGGCATTAAATATATTGAGGATCCCCGGGTTTACATTTGCCGGTTTCAATTCATTCCCTACAGTATCTACGATCCTTCCTTCACTGGAATCAAGCCCAATGAGTACAATGGTCCCGTGTTCCGGGATGTTGCTTGAGCCAACATCAATATTAAAGCCCAGGCTGAATGTACTGGCAGGTTTATCATAGTCGGCATAATATTTTTTTGGCTCTGTGCCATCCATAATCAACAAGTCGGTAATTGGGTCTTTAATATTGAACTCAATTCTGGGATTCTTGCTGAAGTCGGTTACACGAATAGCCGCGTCAGATTCCAGGATAAAGGTAATGGTTTCTCCGCTCTTGAAATAATAAGTATTGATGCCATCGACAGCGACACCGGCGTCATTCTCATAAGGGAGCTTTCCGCTAACAGAAAAATCCTTGAACTTTGGCAGAACCCCGTTAATGTAAATTGTTTTCCTGGGCGCTGCATTTGTTCCCTGCAGGGAAAACTCGCCGCCCCTCCAGATAAAATCATAGCCTGGAAGATAGACCTGCTCTCCGCGGTCTTCATCCAATATTTGGGCTCCATTAAGATCGATGGGTCTGTCCCAAAGAGGGATAGGCCTTAAGTCATTATCCGCGTCAATGGTTACCAGTTGTCCCACCGCGTTTTCACGAACCTTAAATTCAAAGTCCAGATAAATGGAAGGTTCAGAAATTCTTCTTCCGCCTGCAAGCGCCGTAACTATCTTACATTCCAGCTGTTCATACACATAACTGCCAGGTGTTCCGTAGCGGATGTTCAGTTTTGGCTTGGCATTACCGGGTCCTTCCACAACCTGGACTTGCCTTGAAAAACGGGCCCTGATAGTGATGGTCCTGCCCTCGCCGTAGGTTCCGTTTGATTGCGGGGAAATAATTTCCTCCATCATTGCGTTTGGAGTACCGGATACCGTGCGCTGTATATGGGCTGTTTCACCCAGCTTATTGGTAACTTCAAACCAGTACACCTTTTGCACTGCGGATGTTAGCTGGAAAATATAACTAAGGTCGTGTGTATCGTCGTCGTTATAGCCCAGCCAGAGGCTTTGATCTTCAAGATCCGCCGGCTCGCCGTTTGTCACGTCATACATCCTGATGCGCTCAATTTCTGTACTGCCGGCCTCGAGGGCAGAAACATAGAATTTCAGCGTGGTTTCGCCGTGATACATCGTGAAGGGAGCCATCTCGCTGATGGGATTCGCGATGAACGCGTTCCTTATCGTACTATGTTTAGCCGCATTTACGGGGGCGGTAAGACCGTCCAAATCAGGCAAAGAGGAAAGCTCATACACCTTAAGCGCGGGCGGCATTTTTTCGCCCAAGAGCCTTATTGTTCTGGTAGAATGCCCGCCGCTTCTGTCTATTGCAAACAGAATAAATAGCTTTGGCTCATTTTCTCTATCACCATCGAATTCAAAATTATTATAAGAAGGATTAAGATCATCTTTTCCGCCCAGAACATCAAAACGCTTTTTAAAGGTTTGTTTGGTATAATCTATTCCGGCAATGGTCTGCGTCGTTCCGGTGACAAAATAACTATCCTTATTGGTATCTGTATGGTCGGACAATGTCCAATACTGAACCCCCAACGAATCCAGATATGCGGTATCAAGAGCTCCCAGGGCATTAGTGATTGCAGTTACTTTTGTTGTGTCGTCCTGACATCCTGATCCGTAAGGCACCCACGCCATCCTGAATGTTTCTACCCTGTTATTATTGGTACCATCGACCAGGGTATAGCCATTAATTGTAAAATATCTTCCAGCTTCCAATTTGGGGAAGGTATTTTCTTCCGGGCTGTTCCCTGTTGACGCAGCCGGGACACCGGTAGCGGGATCTTCAAAGCCCGGGTGATTATCGGAATCATAATCGCTTGCGTTAATATCTACGGTATCAATAACGATAATGGCCATGGACTCACTGATTACATTAAAGTCATAAACCGCATAAGTCCAAATTGGGTCAGGTCTGCCGAGAGGATCATTATCGTGTGGATAAGCTTTTACATCCTTTACCAGAACAATTAGCTTATAACTTCCGGCATCCGATCCCTTGGTTCCTGCCTCAACCGCTATAAGACTGATTTCCTGGGGAGAACCAACAATTTTATTTCGTATTTTCCCGCCAACCTTGTCATCATGAATAGCGGTCTCCTGGTACTTGTAGTTATATAATTCTTCTCCTGAGGAAAGTCTCTCCTGAATATTTTTAAGCTTGGTTTTCTGATCTGCCGCGTATTTGCCATAGTTGTCAAACTGCGCCGGCGTAAGAAGTTCAATATATGCTTCATCAATGGCATCGTCGTCGAAAATCTGTACGGGTATGACAGTTCCAACCGGAATGGGCATTATCCCAAGATTTTCCACGGTAATTGATTGTTTAGGCTTATCAGCTTCCCTGGCGAGACAGAAATAACCGAAATCTTCCCGCCATCTGGCGGTATTGTTACCCATGTCTTTTGCGACCATGGTAACCCTGATATAAATACGCTCCCCGGCTTCCAGTCTGGTTTTATAATTCCATCCTTTTGCTTCGCCCAATTCTTCCAGAATTCCTTCTTTAATAGTCCATTCCGGAGAATAATTGGTGCTTCCGGCATCCGGATTTTTAAAATACAAGTGTTCATCTTCATTATCATAATCAAGATCGAAAAGATACAGTTCTACAAATTTCAGGGAGGTCTCTTCTTCCGTAACATCGGCACGAATTTTAAAAGTACCGTTCTGGTAGCGATCGGCATAAGTAGCTATGTCAAAATTGGGATCTAGGGTTTCCAGCTCTTTAAGCTCGATATATCTTTCAAGATTTGCCGTTCTTGATTGAGAACGAACCATTTCAACATTTCCGAATACAGGAGGATGAATATCAATAAACAACATAACACTAACTTGAGATTTATCTCCGGAATTGCCCACCTTGTCATAAGCCGTTATCACTACAGGAATTCGTAAACCATTATGAGCTTCAGTGAAGTCCAGGCTCAGCGTCCATCGGTTTCCTGTTATGGTAGCTGCCTTGGTTACGCTGTTGGTTTCCCCTTTCAGGGTATAGGAGTAATTGCAGATAACCCTGGCTACTCCGACATTATCTGAACAGTCTCCCTCAAGCACGGTATTCGTGTTTATATAACGCGGATTGGGTCCCGGGTCCAGGGTAAGTACAGGCGGCTCAAAGTCAATCACATTCCCAAAGCCTACAACACCGCCGCATGAATTAAAAATAGCCGTTAAAAAAACGAACGTAACAACACACGCCGCTGAAATTTTCCGGAATTTTTTTATCCTAATCATACTCACCTCCAAAAATAACCATGCTAGAAAATATATGCCCTTAACCCCAACACAATGTGGGGAATAACTGTATCCAACTTAACACTAAAAGCCGATGCATCCACGTCTGTCGGCACAAACCAGAGCTGTCCTTCCGTAAAAAGGCTAAAGGTTCTGAAGTTAGTACGTTTTGGAATAGTTACCCTGGGGAACTCTATCTGCATAAGAAGCGCGCTCATCCACGTTGAATTACCACTCTGGGTATAACCCTCTTTACCAAGGTCGAAGAGCGAGAAATTCGCCCCCACGGCAAAGGTAGCGGACAGCCATTCCCAGTCCGGCCCGATAAGAGAACCAAAAGGCAGCTGGTAAATATTTGCCAGCAGCTTTATGCCAAGCACATGACCACCGTAGCGCACGGGAGCGTCTCCGCCAATAAGTTCAAATTGCGACTGTGTCAGCTGCCCGTAACTTACCTGCAGTTTTACGTTGTCGTCAAAGAATGAAAGACCCACACCAACATCAAAGAAGGTTGCACCTCCCCCAAAAATAACAGGAGCATCGTTAGCCGCCATTTTTATAAAGGGCGGAAGAATGCCTTCTACATAAAGCCCCCGTATAAAACCGGGCACTTCATAAAATGCTTTATCGCCTCTACGCAAGTGATATGTCATGCTCCTGAGTTCGACATCATCACTGGCGAGCGCGGCAAATTCAAGCTCATTATTGTATCGGCCGCCGGCCATGGGTGAAATAAGCCTTATTCTGGGCGGTGTCTTGTCCACCTGCACCAAAAGCTGGGTGACTGCCGTATCGCCGTTATCCATAGTGGCCCGAACAATCAGATAATGCAGGCCCTCCGCCATGTCTCCGTCTTCGATACGGTAGCGCCAATCATATTCATTATTGATGGATCCACCAACCTTGAAGAAGGTACGGCCGTTGTTGACGGATAACTCAACACGTGACAATTTTTTGGCAGCCACTGTGCTCCGTAATTCTTTATCGGCCTTTTTATCCTCAAGAATTTCCTTTTCTTGCCGGGTGAGTTCATACCCGGCTCTGCCCATAAGCCATGGCCTTTCATAAACAAAGTCTCCAAGGCTCAGGGTGTCCACGGTTACCCAGGCCCCATAGGGCTGGTAAATAATTTTACACGCTTTGGATTCCACAGTTTCCCTGTTTCCATACTCAGCGCGTACAATTAACTCATTGATTCCGGCACTAATATCTTCGCCGGTGATGTTAAAGCAAAAATACCCGGCTTCTGATACAAGTACGTTTTTTGTGCCTGAACCGTTGATAAGCAGAGTGACAAACCTTGCCTTGTCGATACCGCTTACCATTCCGTAGATATTAAAGTTTCCCTGCAAACTGTCGCCATTCAGGGGGTACAGAATACCGGCATAATTCCGCTGACCCTCCTTCTCCAGCACGACATTACGCGAAACCCTGCTGACATTTTCGGCCATATCTGTGGCCCATATCTCTATATTATAATTTCCGTCTGGTAAGGAATCAAGGTTTATCTCTTCAAGAATTAAAGCGTCAAGTTTCGCGGATTTTACCGCAAGTTCTTCCGGTATTTCCACACCGTCAAGGCTGTTGAGCCTGATGGTAACCGTATCAAGCTTCATGTTATCCATTACCTGGCCTGTTACATATATCGGCCCGGTTGTTACAGCTCCGTCCACAGGCGTGTCAATGGTAAGCTCAGGCCGGGTGTTGTCAATATTGACCAGAAAGGAATAAATTGCGCTTATATCATAATTATCCCAAACACGTACAAACACCGCATGGTTCCCGTCCATCATTATTCTGGAGTTGAATGTATACTCCCATTCTTCTGTGCCTTCCGCCATGCTGTATGAATTGCCGTTGTTAAGTGAGATTTGTACTGCTTTTATACCGTTTTTATCAGAAGCCGTGCCAACTATATGAACCTCGCCCCCCGCGATTTCCTCCGCTACAGGGTAGATGACAGTACTCTTTGGCTCCTCAAGGGATATTCTGAAGTTTCTCCTAACGCTCTCGCCCTTTACTCCGTAAATATCCTCCGCATACACCGTAACAAAATGTTCATTATCGGTCATGGAAGAAAGGGGAACATTAATGGAATAACCGTTGACTGCCTGCAGAATCTGCTCGGGCCCGTCGTCAATACTCCAGTAAATTCTTGCGACCTGGTCGTCGTCGTAACACACGCCGGAAATAACAAAATCGGATGTTATAACTTCGTTTTCCACTGGCAATGTGATCTGCACAACCGGGAGATCCATTGCGCTGTCAATGATAAACGGCCAGCGTGACATGGCAGACTGATTCCCGGCCGCGTCTGTAAAGACAAAACTCATATTTTCGTCAAGAGGCATGTCTTTTACGTCAAGCACAACATCTAAAAAGGTTAGGGCTTTACCCCCCAATCCAACTGTAGCCGGCCTGGAATAAACCTGTTTGGATATTGCAGGTATAATTTCCTCAATGACCGTGGTTTCACCGTAAAGAGCTCCTCCATCGCCTGAAACATTGCGGCTGATAACAGTTTCCGGTCTTTCGTAGGTAACTGTGGCAATCCTGCCGGCCTCTTTTATGGCAATACCCAGACGTATGGCTCCGTTAACCCTGGCTCCGGAAATAGGTACTATAAGCCGCGCCTCGGGCGCCTTCGTGTCCTTAAATACCGTGAAAGCTTTAACGGTCGCTTTGTTACTTTCATCTGTAATACGGATACTCACTAAAATAGCCCCATCTTGCAGGGACGAGAGATCCAGTATTTTTTCGACGACAGGCTCGGTTTCAAGAAGCGCAATTTCGTCGCTCTGCAGCAGAGGCTGCCAGCGAACGCCCAAATTGGTACTTAATTCCACACTCTTTATTTTATTGTCGCCAGCTATACGGAATTTTGCCTGCACCTGGTTTTGTACCCATTGCCCTTCGGGATTTTCCACCCATGTCAATTCGGGCGCGCTCCCGGAAACAAGGAAATTATATTCCTGGGTGGCAAAAATTTTTCCATCCCTGTCGGTAAGATTAAACCGTACCGGCCCGTAACTCCCCTTTGCCGACACCACAAGGTTCACACGGCCATTTCCGTCTACCGTAGCCAGCATATTTCCGGTTTCGTCGCCTTCAATTTCCACAGACCTTAGCGGCCTTCCATTGAAGACGCCCACAAGGGGTTCCCTTGACGGAAGCTGAATGCGTCCGCCGCCTATACTGGTATCCGGACGCACCCAGGTGAAGGCTTCCTGGGTATTTATCATCTGCCTTTCGCCGCGGGGACGAAGCAGCCAGAATTCCCCGGCTGCTTCATAGGTTTCACCTGTCCTCATGCTGACCGCCAATGTAACAGCCACCAGACCTGCCCTCAGATCCGCGGGCAGCCGCGCCTGTATCTCCCCGTTCCTGAACGCGCCGCTGATTGGCGCTCGCCCCGGTATCGTGAACGTCATCCTGGCGGGTTGATATCCGGCTTCTACCGCCGCGCTTATATTTATGGGATTTCTGGATCCGGCCGGCACAATTATTTGTGAAGGCCAGGAACTTTCATTAAAAACACTTTTTAAGGCAATGGGACCGTCTCTTAACCGGCTGGCCGGAATGGGAGTATAGCCGTCTATTACGCGGCGGCTTGCAAGATCGGTAACGCGGATAATTTCTTCCAGCACTGTTTCACTTTCGTGAACATCTTTTACCCTTATTTCCAGCTTGACCTGCCCAAAATCTACGTCGGATGGTATTGGAATATTTTGAATAAACTCTCCGCCCTTGCTTCCCCGTATGGAAACTGTAACAGGGGCCTTTGAACCGAACTGGTAGCTGACACTATGCAGGCTGCTGCCGCTCTTGATCAATAAGTCCAAAGACGCGCCGCTTTCGCTGTTTATCTCCATGCCGGAATAAAAAGCTGCCAGCTCAACATTTTTGCCCGTACCAAAACGCACCTGGGAAATCTTTGCAATTACCGGGTCAGACGCGATGCCAGGAACTATAATGCCTTTTATAAGTACCTTGTGGCCCAAAACTCCGGTTATGTCCTTTGCCCACACTTCCAGGTTGTGGGTCCCGGGAGTAATATCAGGTATAGTAAACTGAAAGTACCCGGAACACGGTACTTCTACCCCACTCTGCCCGTTAAGGGAATAAAATATAGATTCCACGCCTTCGTTATCTGTGGCCATTCCAATAAGGGTAAGCCCTTCGGCGGAAACAATTGACCCGGCTACAGGCGCGCTAAGCTCTACCTTCGGCAAGTCTGCTTCCTGGTCTACAATCAGCTTCCTTTTGGCTACAGTGACGTTTCCGGAAACATCCACAGCGCGTATTTCTAAATCAAGGCTCTTTGCCTTCTCGCCCCTTATATCAAATTCCTGCACCCACCACGGATTCCCGATAATTAGGGGAATCTCGCCAGTCTGCCTTCCGAGTTTCCACGTCAGCGAGTTTAACCCAATCGCATGTGACGCATAACCGGCTACGGTGAATATTCCATTCACAGCTTCTTCCGGCTCAGGGTACAAGATCTGCACCTCGGGGCCTGTATTGTTCACGAATACAAGAAATGACAGTACGCCCTCGCTTTTCATCTTGTCCCTGGATTTGAACATTATCACCTGGGGGCCGTCAGAAAGGGTACGGGTGTCTATGGATATATCAAAATTGTATATGTCATTCCTTCTGTCGTATCTAAGGCTCGCCGACTGAAAGCGGACGCCATTGTCAACCGAGTAGGAAAGGGAATCTATTCCGTTGCCATCCCACACGGTTCCCTTAACAGATACCTTGCCGCTTACCAGGTCTCCAAGTTCATGGCTTGTTACCTGTATGTCAGGTTTTTTGCGATCCAAATTCCAGACTACCTGATGTTTCTTGTGGAATTTCGCAGGAAATAATTCGGAAATTCCGGAAAGCCCGTTTATATCCACGCCCCAGGCAGTTACCGTGTAGACTCCGTCCTTCCATATCGCCGTATTGGTAGTGTCAATTGAGTATGACCAGAACTCGGCGCCTTCCGCCCTGGTCTGGAGCATTACTTCTCCCTTGCCATCGCTCCCCTTTGTAATAAGGAGCTCTACATATCTAACTCCGTCGTCATCGATACAGGTACCGACTATATTCAGGTTTCCCTGCACATGCATATTGGGTACAGGGTTGATAATACCGGCGATTGGTAAATCCGATACCGGGTCTATATAAATGTTGTGAGGCCCGGCAATTGTTGAATTTCCACCCTTGTCCCGGGCTTCAAGATAAATATTCCATTTACCTGTCTCTTTGTTCTGAATGTTGACAGATTCTGTGAACCCAGCCGGATCAGATGCCTCATGGGACTCGTTATCTTTCCTGCCGCCTGCATAAACCAAAAAAACAGCAGTGAAGAATATAAAAACTAAAACCAGCACCCATTTACGCATGAAAAATCTCCTTAATTTTTTTTATTCCCCAATAGGATAACTAAACTCAATACTATCACTCATGTAGCCCAACATTGGCTTTTGACTGCCATTCATTGTCTCCGCCATAAATCCCAGATTCACCTTTTGGAAGGCCGGGTTATCGCCCTGCGGCGGATTAACGGCAGGAACTGTCATATACTCCCAGCTGCCTGTGGTATAGCCGTTTACGTCAACACCGCTTTCAACATCCGCAGCGCTGAAAATCGGTTTTTTCAAACCGGTAATCCTGTCCTTTGGGTAAGAGAGCTTGATCGCGTCGCGCAATCCCATTTCCGCGTTGTTATAATACGCGATATACGGAACTCCATCGCTGTTCAATTTTATGTCGGTCCAATAGCCCACAGATCCATATTGATCCACTGTGACCGCCTTGCATTGTTCTGCGTTTGTTTCGTTATACCTGGGGATAAACATGTAGCATAATTCGTAATTCCGGAGATTATACGCGGCGATATGAATGCAATCGGATGAATCAACAGCCATTGATACATACATGCCGACACCCGCGGGAAACGGAATGCTTGTATTTTCTGAGAAGCCAAGACCTGTAGTAACAGAACCGTCAATCGCGCTGGTGGAATAATTGAGTCTCAGCCGTCCTGCGCTGCTATCAAAATAAACAATGATAACCCTGCCATCGCTCAAGACCCCCATGTCAAAGTATTCCGAAGCGCCGGCAGCGGCAACATTGCGTCCTTTATTCCCTATATAGGTAGCAGTAGGATAGGTGCTAAAAGGAAATGCGGCAACACTATTGCCGGCATCATAGTTGGTCCAGGCGGCAAGCTGTCTTTGTGAAAGCATACCGTTATGATGATATGAGTCATATTGAGGCGTCGTGGGATAATGAAGGCGGTAAGTTCGTGTATCGTGATTTGTCCCAACCTGGAAGGTGCGGAAAATTATCTGCCTGCCTGTAGTGGCGGCATCATAATACGCAAGGTAGTTTGCGGCAAAGCTGGGAGTAACACCATCTCCGATTGAGTTCCCCTTGATTTTCAGCTTGGGATAAAGAAACCTGTCGAGCTGCGGTGTCCCAGGAGATTCAGGCGGCATTGCCGTATTCGGCGCCTCAAAATTCATTGCAGTGTTATTATCAAGAAAAGAAAAACAACGCATGGTTGGACTGGGATTAGTCCAAATTCCAAACCAGTTTCCCGATGACCAGCCTGTGCAGGATCCAAATGTACCAAGAAATGTAGGGGCAGATAACATCCCCCTATAATAGTATAGATCTCCGCTCCAGAGTTCCGAAAAACGTTCGTATATATAATCCGAACCGCCTCCATGGGTGCTGAAATTATTATAAACCGTATAATGACCGTAACGACCGTCACCGTCAACAGCCATTGCCATTTGCTCGGGAGCGTGGTTCTTGATTAAATATTCCTTATAAAGGGGAAGAGCATTGATATAGTTAAACTCCGCTCTCTGGGGTCCGGCGGTTGTGGATTCAAACCCTGCGCCGCCTCCGGCTCCCGGCTCAGGATCATCAGGAGGCCCTCCTGCAGGATCAATGTACGCAAAGACCGGATTATTTCCATTCATAAGCATGACTGGATATGCGCCGTTTTTAACATCTGTCTCTTTTACCGAATAGAATTGCAGGTACCTGTCATCCGTCAGGGTTATGTTTTTTGTTACATACCTGTCGGCTTCGCGGTTGGGCATGTTCTCCTCGTCAATACCATTGGAAATACCGGGTCTATAGAGGTAAGCGCCTCCGCCTCCACCGGGATTGGCGGAACTAAAAATGAGACTGCGCAAACCAAGGGAGTTATTGTTGTTGATATTGTTAAGGCTTGGTATGCCATTGACAACAACTGTAAGATATCCTGATCTGTCACTGTTATTGGTCATGGCAAATGAAGTATAGGGAGAAGCCGCGGCGGAAGGTGTAAAAGGGGCTCCGGCAGGTAAAACACCGGTATTCCTGTAACTTGTATTTTCCGCAGAGCTCAAAATTCTGACGCTTCCGCTGCCCGAAGGATTCAGATTAAATCCCTTAACCGTTATGAAGCCGGCGTTATTTCCCCTGATTATGGAGTACTTGCCGTCCGCAGAACGTATATTTGTGTTTTTCAATCCACCCTGGTTACGAATAGCGGTTTCAATTCCTGTTATGTAAGGCACTACATCAAAACGGTAATGGGCTGTTCTCGCGGCGCCTGTTTGCGCAAACGCACCCGGTACGGATGAGTTTACTCCATTGTCCTCGGCAACAACTGTCAGTATATTGTCAAGCGACGCGGCGTTAGTTATAAAACGGCTGTCAAAATCAAGCTGCCAGTCCAGCCTGTGTCCGGCCTGGCTTAGCTGCTCAGATAGCGGTGTGGTTATCGTGAACTTCCAGCCGTTGGCGTCAAAGTATCCCGCCGCGTCAGAATCGCTAGCCCAGTCTGTGCCGTTAAACTCCGCCGCTTTTATAACCGCGCCGCCCTGGAAGTTCCCTATGCTAAAACGCAGCTCCCTTATTACATTGTTGTCAAACGATGTCCCCCTGAAGCTCACCCTCCCGGATACCTTGGGATCCCTGTCCCGTATCCCGCTCGCCGCGTCAAACACTGATGGCAGATCCGCTTCCAGTTCTATATGCCCTTCCAGATTCCGCTGCGTAGGATCAACTACATTCACACTGTTATATATGGAATTGTCTGTAAGGCTGTTCCATCTAAACGGGCTTACAAACGCAACGGGTCTAATCGTGTCGTTATTGTTAATGTCAACGTTTATCAGCAGGGTTTGCGAAAGCGGCCCGTTCGCTGTTCCGTATAACGGTGTAGAATCATAAACCTTGACCAGAAAATGTACGTCATGTTTTAATTCCACTTCCCCGTCGGCTCCAAGAACATTATTCGAGTCAGGAATAACAGGGGCGGGAAGATCAAATGAAGCAGCCCCAAATTCCACCACAGTCCCCGATATCGAAGCGCCGCTCCCTATGTTCTGTACTGTCTTCTCTGTCTGTCCGGAATAAAACGTGTACTGATATACCGTTGCCCCTCCGGGATAAGCGCCGCCAGCCCCTATAGGCAGATAATAATCCGTAGTCGCCGTAAACGTGGCCCCGCCGTATGGAGGCCCTGTAAACACCCCGTAATTTATCCACTCTATGCTCCCGGGATTGGCG
>Ga0123353_10008201_pt1 | contig 14230 bp, 6 predicted proteins | sample TergutLab28metaG_3_FD_92763 | JGI IMG/M metagenome (GOLD analysis project Ga0123353, IMG submission 92763) | Labiotermes labralis P3 segment gut microbial communities from Petit-Saut dam, French Guiana - Lab288 P3 | ecosystem: Host-associated > Arthropoda: Insects > Digestive system > Gut ... | reverse complement strand
TGCTTACAAAATTCAAATGAACGCTAGGCCACGGAAATATGTTCTGACAGTCAGCTGGCTTTGAGAGATCTTCAGGCTGCCACAAGAACATCCCCATTGGTACGGCAGTGCCAAAAGGCAGTGAACAACATTTTCACCCAGCATTCTGTGGGACTGTTTTGGGTCCCCAGGCATTCTGGGGTATGTGGAAATGAAACTGCTGGCAAGAGGCTTGCAAGGGAGGGAACTGTTCACCCAGTTTGCTGGACCGGAACCTGCCTTGCAGGTCTCTAGGCAGAATACTAGAAAGCTAGAACACTGGACTGACAACCATCCTATGGCAATGTGATGGGGTCTTACTAGCACTCAGAGACAGCTTCAAAAACCGATCTCAGGCCCTAATCCTACTGCTACGACTAGACTCCTGTCCTTTCACAGGATACGATCCAAGGTTGTTACCGGCCTCCTTACCGAACACAACACCCTGAGAAGACATCTCTACATAATGGAGCTTATCTTATGTAGGAGGTGTGAAGCAGAGGAGGAAACTTCAGCACACTTTTGTGTGAGTGTGAAACCTAGGTACACTCAGACATACGCAACTATCCGGGTTCCTTTTTTTTGGACTCTGAAGAAGTCAGATGTCCAGGTCTAAGGGGCAATCTGGAACTTTATTAAGGGAGCAGGGCACCAATGACTCAGAGATCAGTTCAGGGGGCATTAAGAACTGTCAAAAAGGTCTACATGGATCAGGACTGAAGGGGCTCGAACCCACTTACTATTCCATTTTATTCTATTCTACTCTAGTCTAGTCTAGTCTACATAATACACAATAAAATACAAGTTTTTGCAAAGTGAGATGAACATTTTAACAAGTAAGAAATTTCTTTTGTCACCAACTATACAGCCCACTAATCTATGCTCAGGCTTTTAGTAAAAAACTTTTGTTGTACCGATCTTTATAAAATTTGAAACAGCATGAGAAATTTGTGAAAGAACCTACAACACAAAATTTGATTGAAATCAGTGAAATGATTCTTGAGTTATATATGACAGCATGGGATTCCTTTTAGTTATACCACATACTACACAATTAAAGGAAAATATACAAACAACATAGTATGTGGTTCATTCCACTGTATAACTAGTAGCTGAAACACCCTCTGTTTGTTCTCACTCCAATAACTACACAGAAAGTTAATTTCATGACATGCAAAGAAACTTCAGTGGATCTTCATACACTTATCTGTTACTGATGTCCGATTTTAACAAAACATAGAATGAAAAAATTAATTTTGCAAAAATTCCTCAACACCAGATATCATGACAATCATTCTGTGGTTCTGAGTTTCCACACACACACACACACACACCGACTATCCAAACATGGAGAAGTTAATGGACATAATTTTGCAACTTCTCATTGTGATAGCCATCCTGGACAATGCTTCTCATGCTCTTCCTCAGTGCCACAAAGAAATGCTACGACTGTACCATAAAGTAGACTACAAATGGTTGTGACAACCATCCACCAGAACGATGCCTTATAAAGAAATGGCCCTGAACCTGTCATGTACAGCTGAAATATTGTTTTTTACAGCAACAGACATCTACTTCTGATAGTCTTGTTAACACAAGTTAATTTCAAGTTCCTATGAAATTAGATATACATGAGACTTCGAAAAATATGATGCATAATACAAGTATATTCATCCTTACTTACTTCTGCATTACAACATCTTGGTAGATGATAGTGTCAGCAATTTCAAAGGTCCTGAGGTTCAGCAGATAAATGTTCCCACCTTCAGTCCCCAGCAACAAATGTTCACATGCTGACTCTAGGCACATAGCTGAGATCTTCTTCAGCCTGGGTTGTTAAGAAAAATTAAAAAAAGGGGGAGGGGGGACCCAGATTAAATACACGTACATATTTTTATTTCAATCAGAAACTAAAGAAAACCCACAGTCACCATCTGTTATATTCAATGCACACAGGAAACAGAAGGCCAAGATATCTGGAATCTAAATTACATACAAGAAAAACAGACAACAAAAGAAGTAGAAGTTTTAAACTTGTAACAAGAAAACCCCACTATTTAATGTAAAATACAATACATTTTAGTCTCCATTCAGACCAATGAAGATTTATTACCAATATAAATTTCTACACAGCCAAAAATCACTCAATGTTATGCAATTTTTAATACTTTACATATATCTGAATGGAACTGTAAGTATTATGTGATCCCATTCTACATAAACAGTGCAGGTTCGTAGTTCAGTGGCATGTTGTGCGTATGCTGCGCAGTGTAGCTTAGTAGTTCAGTGGCATGTTGTGCAGTGTAGCTTAGTGGTTCAGTGGCATGTTGTGCAGTGTAGCTTAGTGGTTCAGTGGCATGTTGTGCAGTGTAGCTTAGTGGTTCAGTGGCATGTTGTGCAGTGTAGCTTAGTAGTTCAGTGGCATGTTGTGCAGTGTAGCTTAGTAGTTCAATGCAAACATTTCAGGGTGATCTGTTACCGCCACCTTAACATGCCTGACTCTTGAAGATAAAACTGACAGGCTATCCCCAACCATCAATAACCCACTACCAACCTATGCTGTGTTAACATACCAGAATAGTGAGGGACTCTTTAAGCTCCTCTTCTTTATAATTTGAAATGCATTTCAACAAATCTCTATCACCAACACCTGGGGGCCATCTGTTTATTACTGCCATAATCAACTGCTAAGTCAGTGCGTAATCATCCACAAGTTTTCAACTTCACAGTTTTAGTGTAATAAACTTTATTCTAAATTACTTATATTGAATGTTTAATGCAGATGTTATCCTGACAGCACAACCAAGATCCTCCTGCTGCTAATGGCTGCCAATGCCTTCTATTCAAAACTTACAATACAGAAAATTCATTAGCCAAAACAAATACTTACTTTCCTTCCAGGGCCTGGGACTTCACTTCTTCAAGAAAACCCTCATTTATTTCCCACAGGTGAAGTGAGTTATCATCACACAGTGAGACCAAGCGGCCCTGACAACATTAAATGCATATGTCTCATATTATTTAGTGTTGTGCTGAAAGGTGATAAAAACACTTATACTTCTGTAGTATCAACAATCAAAAGTCTGCATTTTTACAAGATGCCAATACAGCACTTGCACACCAGGAGGATAATACTGATAATGAAATACTATTACAATATTACAAACGTTGCTGCCACCGCCACCATTACTACCACATTTGCTTCAACCATTAATTACTGCGCGTACTTCCTAAGCAGCAGCAGCAGCACCAACAAAAGCAGGAAGGTAATATTACAATGTTAAAATTATTGTCCTTGTGTAAAAATGCTGAAATGGCTTCTTATACATTAGCACAATGACAACTACAATAACAATTTACATTACAATATGAACATATTTCAAGCCCTAAGACCAACTACTAAAAAGTAAATAGAATTAGACAAATAAGTCCAACCACAATACAGACAGTTAAAACCATGAGGTACATCTGACAATGGCTTCAAAAAATTTATATATGTTTGGAAGAAAGACAATCCAATCAATTTTGGATTCAGGATCAGATGGCTGACATCAAAATGAATGCTGAAATTACAAAATCAAACTCAAACACTAGAACCTAATATGCCACACAAATTCAGATATCTTAAAAACTTTTCTGTCCTGTTACAGGCACAGAATTCTCTGCACCTTACTGAGCATTTCAATTGTGACTTACCTCACTTGGCAGGAAGGCAAGCCGCATAACGGAAGAATCATGGTTTTTGTGCTGGCCATAGAACTCTACACCTGGCTTGCCAAAACTAAGCAATGGGTTAAAGAAAATATTCTGATAACACCCCTTATTTTCCCAAAACTTCAAAAATTTCATTCATATTATTCAACAGAAACCCACAAAATCAAATAAAGCAGACTGTTTTTGCTGCACTTTACTTTGACCATAAATTAATAAGATGACTAAGTACAGGCACATTATTTTATCATACAACTGTTGATAGTCATATTGCATCAGCACACCGAACTTACACACCATCCTCAGGGAGCTCATTATTCATGCTTGCTAAAGTTACACTTTGTTAAAAGAGTCAATTATGGTTCATCAGTGTATGATTAAATCAGTGGTGATGTGGCTGCATACATTGGTAGTGTCCCTGTTGATGTGTTTGACAGATGTGACACATTTCTGCGGGCCGAACAAAAACATTTTCAGCACCTTCTTTCAAAATTGTATATAGAAACCTAAAATTAACAGTAATATGCTCAACTAGAACACATGGATCCAAACTCATGACATGGTGGAACAAGCCAGAAAACATCATTTAAATTATATCTGTGTTCACAGATCTACCACTGCAATTTCAAATTTTAATTTGACATTTGGAGGACCATGCATCATGATATATTATTACAATAAAAGGCAATGAGATGCACTATTTCTCAAATTTATTTGATAGAGTACTCTATACATTTTGGACAGGTCCACTGTCCATCATCAGGAGTATCTCAACAATGTATATGCACAATAGGCATTTGTCATGCTAGTTCCGTTGGTGTCTGCTAGTGTGACCATGCTAGCAGACACCAACATGACAAAAACCTATTACGTGTATACAGTGTTAAGAAACTCCTGATGATGGACAGTGGACATGTCCAAAACATGTAGAGTACTTCATCACATAAAACTGACAAATAGTGCATCTCGTTGGCTTTTATTATAAGATTATAAGAATCAGATTTTAGGCTTCCTGCACTGCTATTTCTGCGGAGCAAAGATAAAGTTTTCATTCAAAAACGGCATAAACATAAAAGTCTAAGAAATGAGAAGATAAAGAAGCCAAATACAAGTATGCAAATCTCATAAATGAAATATGCTTAAAAATTATTTTTCAGCCTGCCATAAATACCCTATCTAAATGATAAACTGTTCAATATGAGATAATAATCAAAGGATACACTTTGACTGAACCTGTGGCAGTCCCAATGGCCAGTAGTCGCAGAGTGGGATCCCAAGCCATGGCTGTGGGTTTATTTGGGAATCCATGCTGCACTGTCTGGAACAAAATTAAAAGATATTATGGACACCACCATTCAAAGTTTATAATATATTTATGATATCTTAAAAAGGAAAAGTGCTAAGTAAGCACCAAGCCATGACAACATGCGTGTGTGGAAGTAGGGATCCACACATTCTTAATCTGGGTGGTTAAGAATGTATGGCTGCAGGCTAAAGCACGACTCGTGCTTTAGCCTGCAGCCTGGACACTACTCCAGCCTAACCTCCAACCTACAGCAAACCAAGAACGAAACGACCAATGTGGTAATCAACATTATAGTCGCGAGCTCCTGATGATGGGCGCAGTAGCGCCCAAAAACATGTTGAGCCTAGAAGAAGTACCATAAAATAATAAGTGGCATCTAGTTGGTTTTTATTCTTCAGTTATTATCTCAGTTTTAGAAAATTTAAGCGATGAGGAGAGGGAACATGAGTTATCACTGCAAGATGGTGAAACCTCCCACAATGGCCACCTTGTAGTGTAACATTTTTGGGGACTGAATAATTAGACCTTTATGGCCTACTAATTGCCCCATTGTGTCCACACACATAGGACAAATGTAAAGAAATTATCAGGCATGCATAATCTGCACTTCACGGAAAAGAAGCGTGAATGGGTTTCAATAATTTATTTACCAGGTGTCAAGCATGTCTGAGAGCCGATAGAGGTCATTTCCAACACCTACTCCAACATGTAGTAAGTTAAATTACATAATACATATTGTTAATGTTGATTTATGAGGTCTGTAAATTCTATGAGAGAGTTTGAATTCCGACCCTTCACCCGTACATAACAACTGGATATACATAAGTAATAAATGTGTGAACAAAGTGATGTACATGCACATATTACATACAAATGCCTTGAAATTCTGGGAAACTCAAACCTCCTGGAGATCTAAGGGCCTGTCCAGGCCTGTAATGGGATAGCTATATTAACCTTTTGGCGCCGAAATTATTTTTTTAATTTTAGCACACCCTGTATATAAAATGTGAATAATACAGAAACCAAATATGTTAGAATTATGAAACAAATCAGTACCTATATTTGTTGAATAAATATATAAAATGCAACTTTAGAGGTTAGGGATGCGGTACGACCACTATAGCTGACATTAGGCGTCAAAAGGTTAAGCTCATATAAATGCTGATGCAGAAAGAAAAAAAAATCTCTGTTGCTAAAACCTGTGCACTGAACAGCATGCTCTGCAACCAAAACTTGATCCTCAGTTTAACACTACTTGTAACAACTACCTTGTAACCTCAGCACCTAAGGGTGGCGTTCTGTGCAAAATGCATTGAAAGGGTATGACATAAAGCAGTTATGGTCAGTCTACAATTACTAACCCAGCACTGCAAAGAGACAATGATGTATAAAGATCACACAAATTTGAATGCACTTAGGTTTTACTTGAAAGTATTTAAATACGTCAAAACTTTATTGGCGTCAGTGCACACACGTAACTTGGTATTCTTCCTAGAGCTATTTTGGCAGTTGAAACCATGGTAAACAAAGACAAAGACATCCAAAGCAGTGAGTCACACATGATGTAGGGAGAGTACAGATGGTGATGAAATGTATATTTGTATGTCAGAAAGTGACATATTTAGGGGTTTATTTTGTATATATACTACTATAAAACAACACACCACCACCCTCACTTTTCTGCTGCAGAAGAGGTCAGTCCGTGCTGGACCGTTGAATATCTGTAGCCAGTGCTGCCCCAGCTAAAGCAGCCAGAACTGTGAGGTCCAAAGTTTTGTTTTGTACTTATGTATTTAATAAACATTTTTGTTTAGTGTAATTCTCTCTCTCTCTAGTCTTCACTCTTGCCTTAACCAAGGAATCGAACCCAAGGCTCCAGCACGTCAAAATCTATGACATGACATGCCAAATCCCAAGTCATGTTGGGATACGATACTAAGGTAAACCATGTCAGTTAGGACAGCCGGTTTCTAGGTATAACATATTTACAGCTATGAAGTAACTGCCATAAAGTCTAAATGGATTAAGAGAGACCACTCTGGCAGCACGTGACTATCAGTGTGTCATACTGTACGTGACTGTACCTTTCTTGTGAAAATCCAATATCAAAGGCACACCTCACGTTATCATATGTACACAACATATCACTAACTTATTTCAGCATTTACAAAATTTTCTGTCAACTTACTGCATAATACATGGACAGAGATAAGATATCTTGGAATAATACCCATCAAATAGCAAATGCACAAACATGTTAACTACAGAATGTGCACATTCTTTTGTAAAATCTATAGCTTCACTTTTGAAAATTGAATTACTCTCTCACAAACTTACAAAACAAATTAATATTGGTCAGTATCCATTCATATCATTTCAGGCCCTAACCTGGGTACAAGGGCCCAACTACTGTCCTTTAATAGGACACAATCCAGGGCTGTTAATTGGTCTTCTTACAGGACATAACACCCTGAGAAGATATTTATATGTAATGGGGCTGAGTAATAACCCCATTTGTAGGAAGTGTGGTACTGAGGAGGAAATTTCGGCGCACATTTTGTGTGCATTTGAGGCCTTGGCTTCACTCAAGACACACATATCTGGGTTCCTGAGGATATTAGGAAACTAAATATAGGGGGGGCCACCTGGAACTTTGGTAAAGGGACAGGGCTCCTTTAACCTAGTAACAGATCATGGGGCACAAGGGGCCTGTCCAAAGGCCTGCTGCATTGGGCCCAGAAGGGCTTGAACCCAAATACCACTCACTCATTCATATCACAGTGCCCTATCACCTACATCTGTTGCATACTATCAAATTCAGCTATAATTAGTTTTAGAATATTGAAAGTATTTGCAGCATATTTGAAGGCACTATCTGAACATATGCCTGTATGGACTGAAGAAAATCATGAAAGACCCATATAACCATTGGGAAGGTGTTAAATACTTTATTTAGAAGAATCCAAATTAATTTCGGAAATGCAGCGATAGAGAATGTAGACATTAGACACAAGAGAAGAGGATGAGATGGAGTCACATATCAAGTAGGATAGGCAGAGAGCTGGATAATAAGAAAAGCACAGATTAGCATACAATATGATATGCTGCATGTTAGTACAAAGAAGATTTTAGTTTGTCATACATCTGTCAATGTGAAATTTAAAGGGGGTTTGGACTTTGCTGGGACAGTCAAAATTCGAGGGTTGGACACTTTTTAGAGATGTAAATCAAGAGAGGGTGGATACTATGTTAGTTATGATAGCATATTAAAATTATCTGGTACAGGACACTTATACAGAGTTTACATATATTCCATTAAGGGATATCATGTCACTCATTAAAAATCAAGCTGGATATACAATACAAAATTTTAAAGTTTTGGAACTATTGGGGATTGCTAAATTTACATAGAACCAATCAGACTAGTCAGGAAAATTAAAATAGGGAGACTTTTTTGGAACAAGAGAATCAGCTTTGCTTTCAATAGCAAGTGACACAAAAGTATTTCAGTTTTCCAAGAGGGAGGATGTGTGATTGCAACACTTCTCATTTCAGCCAATATTTACAGACTAAATTCTCCAACTAACTAGAAATTAATATATATAAAACTACAGGGTACAATATACAAATAAATGTGATAAATTGGACTTAAATGGTGTATAACCAATTTTGGCATATATAAATGTCTAGTATTTAAAAAATTTGTGATGTAAAGTGAAGACGCTGAACAACAAAGTTGCGCACGCTACATTTATCACACATCATCAGAACATGTAACCATTTAGAGCCCAATGACTTGTAATAAGTTGTGTAGAAGACACATCAGATTATTAACAAAAACCAACAAAGCATCTTAATAGTTCTTTGTTAATTTTACAACACTCAAACCACATCAGTTCTGTAAATCAGGCTTCAGAAAAAAATGACAGAGTAAAGGTGTGCTGCACCGTTGGAACCGTCGGGAAATCCAACCCCCAGAATGTAAATCACTCAAAAAACTGGAATTTCATTTTACACATCATAACTGCAAGTTCTCCACTTTGTTTCCCATGCCATTCATTCCATGTTGCTCCTGTCAATACTAGGGCCCATAGTTGTCATAATACACACAAATGACATTCCTCCAAGAACAAATATCTCATCAGCATCCATAACATTTGTTGAAAATACTCACAATTCCTACAAAACATTTTTGATGATTTCTGTTCAGTGTCATAGTTCTGCCTAACATGAGTGAATGGTTTACTGCCAGTAAGTTGGAAATGTAACCCACATATCCTCGGCAGCATCATTAGAGGGTTAAGAACTGGCCATAATAAATGGTACATACAAAAACTGTACAAGTACAAAAGCCCTTGGCTTATAGAATGATAACCACCTGAACTAGAATAATCATATTCCTCAAGTGATGATAGGTTCTGTGGGTCATGTAATGCAGTTACACCAACACTGCACTCCACCTTCTTTTGTCTCTAGAATTAAAATACAGAATAACTGGTGAGAGGGAAGGATTCATCTAACAGGAAATGAATATTTACTGTTACTGTTTAAGTTTGTTATTAGATGTGATGTGCGACAGCAAACCAAATGAAACCACGTTCAACACCCTCTTTAAATAAAGTAATTAAAAACCTAACAGTTACTGCAATACTCTGAACCTGAATGCATGGACCCCAAATCACAGCAACTGGAAAAGTGGCAATCAGTGTACTTCTGCCAACATGTGTCTGGGAAGTGACAAATGATATTTATCAGACAAAATGAAGAGGACTCTATATTACATTCACAACACCCCTTCACCACAACAGTTCTATGATATGTAAATAAATTCTAATTGTAACCTTTATGACATCCGAAAAATACAGGTATGTATGGGAGGATACCGATGGGATCTGCTGGGCTCATGAGTGACTAGTGACACTTTCCTTTCAACACAGTTATCAACCTTCAACTCCCCCCTCCCCTCCCCCCAAAAAACTGGAGAACTTCTTGACTAGCACAGCAATTATTAAATTTCTATGTGAGAGACCGAGCATGCAGTAACGCAAAACTAACCTAGTGTGTGTGACATAACCTAACTTCGGCAAATGAAGTGCACTAAACATTCGTACTTAGCGCACCAAGATTCAATTCCCGACAATTTTAACGCTCATCAAACCAGTTTATTCCCGCTACTCCCTGCTGTAGATGTGAGACCTATTTATTACCCACTTGACAACTGGTCCCCATCACTTAACATGGTGTACAGGTGCTTTCGTTAACACGATGAAAGCACCTGTCGATCCTCTACAGTAAAATTACAATGCGAGCATCTCTTCGGCTTACCTTTCTAAATGCAAACAGCTCCCTCTGTAACTTCTGGCGTTCAGCAGAAGGCTGCTGCCCCTTACCTCGCATAAATTTGAACATGACTTCTGTAAACCACCATGAAAACTTATGTCAAAGACATTTAAAACTCGTACACATCCGTAACAAAGTAGCTGAATGAAATGTTTACTTTAAACAATGCACAAACTACCACAAGAACACAAATATATCAAACATATATTTCCAAAATGTCAAACAGCACGTATATTACACACACACACACAGCAGACGAAGGAAACGCCTGACTACGTCAACTTAATCTGCACCACACTGCCCATTGCGTCAAAACCGGCTGCCGCCGTACTGAATATTATTTCTTACATGTATTAGCAGCAAGACAAAACAGCACCTACGTGCTTCACGTACCTAAATTCTTTCCAATTTAAATGGTGTTAAACATTAAAAAAAACAACTATAATCAAAAACTTTTCTTTCCACTTCCCCGCCGACAAACACGACGCCTCAAAACCCACTTCATTAGACGGTGTTATTAACCCAACAGTATTCCTTCGCATTCGAGTTCATTAACTGTCTATGAACGATCAGTGCACCACCACAGAATTACTTTAAATGGTTCTCTAGATCATAAAATTGTGCTGTACACCCACAAAACAATTTCGCACCATCGACACCTATCAAACCCTTAGGAACTACTTTCGATGCTGTGGGGTCCTGATGACTCAACACCGTCGACCAAGCCGACATCTGCTGTTGGAATGTTTTAACCACACGTCTTGTTATTCCGTTATTGTTTTTTGTTTATGCTGGCCGGATGCAATTTAGTGCCAGAAGAAATTCATGCAACGCGCTGCTGAGATTATTATATGGGCTGGTGACGACTGGTCCATTAGTTCCTGGTCTGAAGTCGTATGGAGTGTGCCAAGGTTCATGTGTGTCGAATTCCCATCAGGTTAACATTTCTTTCTTCCCCGTAATTAGTAGTTACACGTTAGTTTATAGCATTCTAACAAACTTTATATATGTATGTTTGTGTACATTTAAATTTACGACCTGGGATTACGTCTGTAATTGCTCATTTGTTCATATTGTTCGAGCGAGCCACATTATTAATTGAAGAAATACCCTCACGTTGCAACAGGTATGATTGGTTCCAGCTCAAGTATTACATTTAGAGACAGTAAGTGGCGAGACCATGTAATTTAAACTCGCTGTTCTGTAAAGTGTGGTGATAAGTCTTCGAATTCTATCATATTTTGTGTTCTGACAGTCATACTACTACGTTTAGTTGTGAGTGTGCTAAATATTCTGTCATAACAGTCTTTAATCTAGTTCCTCCTCACCCTTTCATATTACTGGAGTAGGTTGGGGGCAGTATCTCTTGAAATGTGGTGTTTAATGGGGCAATTGGATATCCCTCAGATTACATGTACTGTTATGGAGCAGCATTGACAGAATACCTCAATGGAGTATAAAATGGAAGTGCTCGGAAGAAAGACCTAATTCTCTTGCCACTTCATCCACCACAACTCCCAAATAGTCCACCCCAGAATTGAACCCTACCCTTCATGATGAGAAGCAGGCTGTTATCTGTTCAAACTGAACTATGGTATTCTTGTAATGGATGTCAAATGTATTGTTCATCAACACCATTAGTTGCTGAGGCATTTGAACATACACTGCTGTTCTCAGTGTTTTAAAATATTTCAACAAGAATTCACACATACAGACATGCAGGGAAAGTAGAGGTATAGCTCCAATTATTTGTATCCTCAGCAATAGATGGAAGTGAGTAGTATACTTCACAACCTGGCTGCTTTTTTACCAGGGGAGAAACTGGGACACACTGAATACGAGGTTGGATCGCCTCAGAGCTGGTCTGAGTGTTATGACGAAGAGAAAAACCGTGCCCCTACCAAGATTCAAACCTCAGTTCATCCAGTCTGTAGCCTATTCATTATACTATATCAGTATTCAATTAAGTTAAAATTATACTACAGACAACACAGTGGAGGAATATAATGTATAAGAGTACATAAACCATCAAGACAAAGAGTATGTGATAAGAATGTGACGTCAAAATGTCAACCAACAAAATTACTGCTTTGTATGATAAGGTGGTGGCCCTTATAAGGGCCAGAGTAGCTCTAAAAAGCCTGGTAAAGAAAGAATGGTGGTGGTGCTGGAAATGGCCACTCCTGGTAGAAATCGCTGTGTCACATTGAAGATAAGTGTTCTCTGTCGCTGGTGTCACCATCGCGTATTAAATGGGCAGAGCAAATACATCCATTCCAGGTAGTTGTCACAAACAGTTTGCATTGGTTTGTCTAGAATAAAAAAGAAATAGGTCATTATAAACTTGTCAACTCATCAGTATTATGAGGGCTGTCTGGAAAGTGTCTATCTATTTTGAATATCTTGAGAACTGTGTTACCATCGCATTCACAAATCACCTCCCTTTCAATGGCGATTTTAGCTTTGGGAAAAGCCTGAAGTCACAGGGAGCCAAATCTAGGTTGTAGGGGGACTGACAGACCTGGGTGACATGATACTTTGCCAAAAAAGCCTGCATGAGAGCTGTAGAGGCACATTTTCGTGATGAAGCTGATCTGCTTGCCTGGTCATTTTGAATGCGATGGTCACACAGTACACGAGCGCGGTCAGCATCTCTACTGGTATCTCATTTTTCATTTATGTATTATTTATTTAGTGAAACTGTTATTCATTAATTCTATAGTGCTAAGTGACTGAATGATATTAGAGAACAAAGTGCAATGAATGTGGCAGGAAGCTACTGTGGACTAATGCGGGGTACTGTCATGTGATTTCCCTGGACAGACTGATGAAAACCATGACAAACTTGAATCAGGATAGTCAAAATATCCCAAGTATAAACAAGTTTGAAAAAACTTTGCTTCGATTTTGCATTGCCCAATAGATGAAGTTAAACTGAGTGATGGTTAGATTGTGTCCGCACACATCTTTTCTAAATCACTGTATATTGCTTTTCCTACAGTTCAAAGCAGTATACTCTTGAGTTACTGGTACCCCCTTCAATAGACAATACATAACAAAATGCGTCAATAAATCTGGTATATTTCCTTAGTCACAATATGTTGCTCTAACTTCAAGAGAATGAAACACTCTGCATCTTGAGGTATGTGAAGGTTAATTATTGCTACAATAACCAGCTCAGGTGTAGCATCTGCATGTGAAGCAGCAGCAGCAACATTCATTATCCTACATTTCTTCATTTGTTCTTGCCTACTGTTCAGAAGACAGCTGCCTTCACACTGGGTCACTTCCCTGTGTCTTGTTCCGTGCCCATCCTAGATGTGATACTGTACGCGTACCTAGCCTATATCTATCTGCCTGTGTGTGCTCCTGTATGGTTCTGTCCGTCCGTTCATCCGTACATCCATGCAACATTAACACACATGCTACAGCAAATTTAACATGGCATATACAGTAGGATTATTACTGTAGCCAATCATTTGTAGTATAGCTGTTTATTGGGTTTGCTGGCATCAGTTATGGACGGTTCATGGTATGTGTTGTAAGTTAATCTGTCATCATATATTCAGGACCGTTGGTGATAGGTAGGAAGGGGGAGATTTAAATGAGAAAACGTTAGCTGCGGACAACGGACGCTAGCAATCCAGTGCGAATTCAGTCACGTATGAGTGTGGTGTAAGTAGGAGTACCGAGAAGTGACCGTGTCATTTTCCTAGAAATGATCTAGTTGTTTTACTGGATATAGTGTTCCATTATTTTATATCAAGAATAAATTGAGTAAATAAAATAACAAGTAAAGAAATAAATAATTAAAACTAAATGTGATTCGGTGAACCACACCCATTTCCCGAAAGA
>Ga0123353_10008200_pt1 | contig 14230 bp, 22 predicted proteins | sample TergutLab28metaG_3_FD_92763 | JGI IMG/M metagenome (GOLD analysis project Ga0123353, IMG submission 92763) | Labiotermes labralis P3 segment gut microbial communities from Petit-Saut dam, French Guiana - Lab288 P3 | ecosystem: Host-associated > Arthropoda: Insects > Digestive system > Gut ... | reverse complement strand
CGCTGTGGGTGGGGTTGTCTAATAGATAGGTGATGGCGAGCTCGTAACGGCGGTTTTGTTCGAGTTGGGCGGGGGTGAGGTCGGAAGGGTCGGAAAAGAGGTGGGGGAATGGGGATGTTGGGGACATTGGGGACGATTGAGACAATTGGGACATTAGGGACAATTGGGGATGAAAAAGCCCGGAGCTGGGGCGCCGGGCTAAAGAAACCATTCAGTTACAACTAATCATTCTATGAAAAAAAAAATTTATGCTGGGGAGACCTACCGGGTCTGATAGACCCGGCAGGTCATTCGTCAAGTTCTTTTTGCCATTCGGCGATGCGTGATTCGATGACGGATCGGCGTTCTGAATCGGTTTCGGTTTCGAGTTTTTTTGATTCGCGACGGATGTATTCCTTCATGTTGCGGCGATTGCGCTCTTTTAACATGCCTTGTACCATGCGATCGTCCTGCTGACCTTTGGTGAGTTCCTTCTTAGCGTCGTTGTTGTCGGCATATTCGTAGATGTCTGCCCAAAGCTCGGTGTTGAGGTCTTCGAGGGTTTTTAGTTTGTCTACTAATTGGGCGCGCGCTTCATCGGTTTTGGCATGTTTCATTTGGTCGTGGAGGATGCACATCTCTTTGAATCCGGCCTGTATGGTTTTGTATTTTAGCTGCAAATCGGGAGAGAGCTTGGAATAGTCGATGTCCAAGGTGTCGACGATCATTATCTTTTGTTTTTGGGGGTTGATGGGGGGATTTGCGGGATGTTTGACGACTGGGGACGATGGAGACAATTGGGACAATTGGGACGGTTGGGACGGTTGGGACGGTTGGGGCGATGATTGGGAGATGCGGAGGAGGCGGGATAGTTCGCGGTTGAGAAGGGTGAGGGCGATCTTGGAGGGTTTTGGGGATTGTTGGTCGATGAATGCCTGAAAATTGCGGTCTTTTCCGTATTTTTTGAGGAGGGCGGCGCCTTCGGAAAATGGGGCGGAAGGATTGGAGAGGAATTTTTTTAAGTCTTCCATGTGGAATAAATTAAGGTTGTTTTTTAAATAAAGACCTACCGGGTTTTAGAAACCCAGCAGGTCGAGGAGAAAAGATGCTAAAAATAAAAATAAAATTCATTGATTTAATCGTCGTCTGGTTCTTGGTTGTCGATTGGATCTGGTTCTGGATCGTCGTCGATGGATGGGATTTCATCGCCGCCGATGAGCGGGATGGGTCCGTCGTAACGTGTTCCGGGCAAGTGGCTGTCGCACTCAAACTCGATGGTGATCCCTTTCGGGTCGGCAGCGGTGTTTCCGGCATTTGCGGATGCTGAAAAACGGGCAGGGCGTCCTCGCGTACCGACGGCATAACGGTTGTTTTCGCCGTCGGTCATGATGATGACGCCGTGCGCGTTGTTGATCTTTCGGGCTAAAGCTATTGGTTCAACACCGAGCGATGGTTGGAAGAGCGTTCCTTTGATGGCGAACGATTTTCCGTCGGTGTCGCCCTGACTTTCGGCAGCGTAACCGGTTTTTCCGGGTGTTGAATAGACTTGGATGAATCCTTCGCCCTGTACACATTCAAAACTGCCGGTGTATACAGCGACTTCCTGATCGGTTGTCGGATTTTTGGCGAGTTTTGGCCATGTTTTTATATTGCGGGATGGGCATATAAAGGAGACGGAGTCGAAGCCGCCCATGTTTTCGGGTTCGGCTTCGTTGAGGTAATTGTCTAAAAATTTGAAGGGCATTTTTTAAAATGGTTAAGGGTTAACGGTTAACGGTTAATGGTTAATGATTAACGGTTAATCTTCGGGTTCGGAGATTTTGTCGTCGCCGGAGATTTGGTAGTCGCCGGAGAGGGCGTTGGGGACGGGTTTGCCTTCGTTTATCTGAAAGACTTTGCGGTGGACGTTGCGGATGCGACATCCATAGTCGGCCTGAATCCAGAACTGGACGAAGTTGGGGTCTTTTTCGATGTTGCGGACGGTGACAAATTGACCGTCGGAGAAGGTGTCCATTCCGAAGTCGAAGTTTCCGGGAACGGTGAGCACGATGCGCTGACCGGTTCCCATGGCAAGGGAACGGACAATGGTACACTTACCGCCTGATCCGTCGAGGATGGAACGGTTGTAGTTGTCCATGGTTGGCTTGGTTTTGTATTTGTTGAAATAGGCGTCGTCGTAGGCGTCGCCCATGTCGAATGGAACCAAGAGGAGCGTGGATGCCTGACGGAGCAATGGATGAGCGCGACGCCAGAATGCAAGCAGCTGGTCGTAAGCGTCGGTTTCGTCGGATGCCGGTTTTTTGATTTCATCAGTTTCGACGATGTTTCCTTCATCTTCGGAGATGAGACCGGCAGTGACGTCGACGTCGATGAGGGTGTCGAAGCCGTGGAACAGGCCCATTGGGGAGCGGTCGGCAACGTCGCGCTTTGCAGGGAAAAGAGCGTCGCAGATGTCTTCGCCAAAGGTTCGGACGATGCTGGTCAGGCATTCGACTTCCCAAGGGTGGGTTTTGCTTTTGTTCTTTCCGAGCAGGACGTCGGGACCAACGATGGTTTTCTTGAAGCGCGAAGGCTCATCGATGACATTGGCATACGCCTTTTCGACTTGCAAGATGCGTTCCTGCGTTTTTGCGAGGTCATTGTCTTCAACGGTGCCGGGTACATACGGCTTGGCAATACCGCCTTTTCGGAAAAAGTTGGTGATGGTGTCTTTGTTCTGGACGTTCTGAATCAAGTTGATTCCATGAATGCCAAGGGTTTCGCGAAGTTCGACGTAAGGGAGGTGTTTCAACTCACGATCGATGAGGTTCGCGGTTTCGGAGAGGGTGGAGATGTCTATGATTGCCATGGTTATTTTTGATTTTTGATTTTTGATTTTTGATTGATGGTTAGAGCCATGAGGCTATGCGGTCGAGGGAATCGACAAAGGATTCTTTGCCGGTAAGACAACCGATATCGGTTTTATCGGAATTTGATGGCGGGTCGGTTTCGGTGACTGCCATAGCAGGAGTGGCTCCGGGCTTTTTGCCGAGCTGTGCTTTGAGATTTTCGATTTTTGATTTTTGATTTTCGATTTCCGTTCTTTGATTTTTGATTTTTTGATCGCGGTCGGCAAGATCGGTAGCCAATTGGCGGATTTGGTCAGATTGGTCTTGCGACAGTTGGGACTGTTGGGACTGTTGTGACTGTAGGGACGATGGGGGGGCGTCTGTGAGACGCTGGAGGAGAGAGGCGGCGTCGAGAGAGGCAGCTTCGGTAATGCCGGCTTCGGCGGCGGCGGCAACAAGGGCGTCCCAGTTGGCGGCTGAGGCCTGTAGGGCGGCAAGGGTTGAGGCGAGGATGAATTTGTATTTCATTTTTTTGGTTTTAAGAGTTTGGGACTTTGGGGACTGTTGGGACTGTTGGGAGTTTTTTATGAGAAATAATTTAGGACGTTGTCGAGGGAGTCGATGGCGTCGATGAGGCCGAGGGAAAGGGCCTGGTCGGCGAAAAAGAGTTTGCCGGTGTTCCATTCCTGTTCAGTGGCAATTGCTTGGGGGCGGTTTTGGCGGATTCGGGCGAGGAAAGCATCGTTGTAACGATTGACTACGGCTTTGAGTGGGGCGTGGTTGCCTGAAAGGGCTTCGTAATAATCACGGTTTTTGTCTTTGGACTGTTCGGCGTATATTTCGATGAGGTTGATGCCTTCCTTTTCGAGCTGCTTCGAGAAGTCGACGATGGTGAGGTATGTGCCGATGGAACCGATACGGGCTGTGGCGGCGTTGGCAACGACGCGGTCGGCGGCGGCAGCTATGTCGTAGGCTGCGGAACAGGTGAAGTCGTCGCAAAAAGCAACGACGGGCTTGTTGCGGGCGGCGATGGTTTCGGTGATGAGACGGGAGGCGTTGCCTTCGCCACCGCCGGAGTCGATGACGAGGATGATGCCTTTGATGGATTCGGCGGCGTAGCAATTTTTGAGATTGTCGGATAGGGTGAGCATTCCTGGGGGGCCGCAGAATTGGTCGTGTTTGGTGATGGGGCTGGAGATGGAGAGAATGGCGATGTTTGGAGGGGGGGACGGTTGGGACTGTTGGGACGGTTGGGACGATTGGGGGTGTTGGTTGGGGGGTATGCCGGATTTTATCCAGGCGGTGATGAGGGGAATGAAGGATTGGGCGAAGGAGGGTTCGATCGACCAGATACCATTTAATATATTGTGAAGATGCAACAAATCGAATTGAGAATTGAGAATTTGATGCAAGGGTATATGTTCTTGCGGGGTTTGGAAAGGACGATTGAAGTCGGTTGAGACGATTGAGACGATTGAGCAATTTTTTGATTAAGGGAAATAGGTGGGAAGGGTTAGTTGCTGGGATGTGAATGTTGTGTCGTAGCCGTTGTATCCGGATGGTGATGGTGGAATGGATATTCGGGCGGAGAACTGGGCGGGAAAGTCGAGCGTACCGATGAGGCGGACGATACCGTTGGCGTCGGTGACGCGGATCAGGAACCAACGATCTTGTAATATGCTGATGAAAGCGGTTGATTCGGGTTGATCTTTTGGAACGCGAGATTGGAGCGTACACGTGTAAATCGTTCCGGCGTCGGAAAGTTTTGGAACGATTTGGAGTTCGCCGGTTTGCGGGGTGAAATAGAAGGGTAACCATGGTTTTTTATTATTACCAAAATTGTTGAAGGTTATTTCTTCGACGGTGGAGGTTGATGGGTTGATACGTAGAGTGGCGATGTGTTCGCAGAAAGCGTATTCGATTTTGATGATGCCGGATAGATTTTCCATTTTTGATTTTTGATTTTTGATTTTTGATTTTTTGGGACTATTGGGACTATTGGGACTATTGGGACGTAGGGGACGAGTAGGGACAAATCAGGCGAGAAAGGCGAATAATATTTGTTGTGATTTTCGTTTTTTGCGGTGGCGGTAGTAATGCTTTTTGAGTGTGTCGAACTCAATGTTGTCAGGGTGTATGGCGTATTTTTCGATGAACATGTTGATGGAATCCTTGTACTGGATGCAGGGATACGTTCGCTCGTTGGCACGCATCTGGTCGCGGAAGTCGTGCCAGAAGATGTCGGAGAGGTACTTGGACAGGATAGTTATGGAGTTTTCGGAGAGGTAATTGTAGACTCGTGGGTCTTTGAAGTGGCTGTATGGGAGTTCAAAGGTGGTGTTTCCGTGGTTGATGTGTCCGATGGGTGGGCGGTTGAGGAGGTCGAGGAGGCGGAGGGATTCGTCGGAGGATTTTGGGAAACGGATGGGTTCTGGGCCGAAGCGGGCGATGAGGTAATCGCGAAGGTAGGGTTTGAGGGGGAGGGAGAGGGTGATCATTGGGGTTTTAGGGTTAAAGGTTAAGGGTTAAGGGGCAAAGGTGGGGAGTTTTTTGGAGGGGGGAAAGACCGGTGATTATTTTAGATTTTGGGACTTTGGGGACGATGGGGACTTTTGGGGGCTTTTTGGACTTTTGTGCGGTGAAAACTGGGGGACATATCTATTTAATTTGCAAGTATATAATCATATATCCAGACGTAGGGGTTGCTTTCCCATGCGCCTTTTCCGTTGATTGAATCGAATAGTGCGGCGTAGGCTTGTTTTGATGTTCCGTAAAAAACACCGTCGAGTCCATTTACAAATCCATTTTGTTGGGATGATTTTTTGCCATCACTAAACAAGAAATAAATACTTTCAAAACAACAATCATCATTTGAAATATTCTGCACCCGATCGCATTTGACGGCTGTAATTTCGATGAAATATCGGGCGTATTTGGCTGGCATGAAAAGTTTGTTTTTCCATGGTACTGTAAAACCTGTATCTTCTTCGGGTAGTCGATTAACATTTGATGGATAATATTTGTATGCAACACCAAAGTATCCGGGAACTTCATTGCAATACGGTTCTTTCAGGTACAGTTTTTCGCCGGATTTGTAGCGAGGGCGGATGAATTCATAACCATCCTCACCAGGATAATGAAAACTTCCCATTAAAATATCACAGGAAGGATGTGTTGATATTGGAGCGTAATCACAACTAATCGGCATACTAATGGGTTGTGGCTTTATTATTCGCCTTGTCTGCGTTTTGCGGCCTTCTATCGTTGCGTGGAACATTGGTTCGCTGAAAATTATTCCTTTCATATCTATTTGATTTTTATTTGAAATTTACATTTTTTTACTTTTCCTGATATTAACAGGATGTAAGATTGCCATTCGTTTGCCGCCGGTTCTTTGCGACGGCAAGGAAGGGTACATTCTTTGTTGGTACATCTACTTATATCGGCGCTTAACATGGTTGTTCTTTTTTTAAAATTTCTGGGTTGTCGTGGATGTTTCCGATGATTTTGTATGGTATTCTCAAATATTCTACTGCAAATATTGCTCTCTCTTCTGATAAATAGAAATCGCCTGTTATACACTTAAACATAAAACATCCATCCTTGAAAACACATTCTGCTATACCTTCAATGTTTACATTCTTGTCTCTTGAGTTTCGCTCATTATCAATGTATTTATACGAAACAATATCGCCCTCGTAAATTTCCTTACCGTTTTTGTCGTGCAAGCCAGTGAACTGACCGACGGTTTCTCTCTCAACAATAAAGTTATTCAAGGCATTGTATTCATCTTTTTCCCATATCTGACAAGTACCAGCCCAATCTTTAAGAAGTGATCCGTGAAACCATCTATTATTTTTTGCTTTTCCGCGAAATTTAATTACTCTGTTCATATCTAATTGATTTTTATTGGTTAAACATATTAGGTTTGTTTTTTGCAACCTCCTAAGATGTCGCCATTGCTATAAGATTTTCATATCTTAATCGGTATTTTTCATTCAACTCTGCAAATTCATCATATTCGCGTTTTCTTGATTTTTTCATGTTGTTGATTATTAATTTGTTCTACTTTATCAATTGCTTTAAAAATTTCATATATGGGACGGTTGAGACGGTTGGGACGGGGGGAGTTGGTTTTTGGATGGTGGAGATGGGGAAAAAGTGAAAAAAAAGTGTGCTGTCGTGCTTTGGTGCTGATTGTTTTTTAATTGTGTTAAAATCAGCGATGTACGATTTTGTTTTGCGCACTTTGTGCTTTTGTGCTAAATAGTGCTAAAATCGTGCTGATGTAAGTTGTTGATTTATTGTTTGTTTGGTGCTGAAAAAAAGTGTGCGCACTAAAGCACTGTTTTTTACTAATTTTTTATATAGTCTACTTTTAAAAAAAGAAAATATATAAAAAAAAGAATATAATATATTATATATTAGCATTTTTGATTTTTGATTTTTGATTTTTGATTGTGGTTTTATGATATATTAATATTGAACTATTATGGTATTTGGCTGAATTTTTCGTTGGCAATGGTGAAATATTCAACACCGGCACGTTTGTCGTCGGTAATAGGCTCTCCATGTCTGTCGAAACGAGTTGGTTTTCCGGTTTTCGGGTCGTAGAGTTGCGGGTTGAGCTTGTATCCTTTGTATTGGCAGAAAGCGATCAGTTTCTTTTTGAAGAGGTTGGCGGTAACAAATTTTCGTTGTTCCGGGTGTCGCTCGAAAAAGTGGTTGGTTACACCGTTGCGCGGCTGCTGACAGTTTAAATTTTCGTCGTTTGAATAGTATTCTTCCGCCCAGAGGAGGAAAGTTTCGCCCATCTGCTGTCGCAGTTTTCGGACGGCGATGCGTTCGTTGGGACTTTCGACGACTCCATGCCTGAGATATAACTGTATGGAAAGCGCACAGAGGTTGTAGAAGAGGTTCCATTGTTCGTGAGGCCATTCGTCGGAGAAAAATTGTACATCGAACTCGTCGACTGGTTTTCGGATTTCGTTGTAATAGTCGGAAAATGCGATGTTCCACTGTCTGTCGGAAAAAGAAGAACCGTCTCCGTTGATACTGTGGTTTGTTGATATGTATATTTTTGGCGAAGTTGCAAAAGTCATTGTGAAACGCCCACCCGACTTGATGTTGATGGTGAAAGAACCTGTTATGAGCGGGAAAAATGCTTCGAGGTCGAAATTTACGCGGACGTCGTCGAAAAAGATGTTTCCGGTTTTTTCGGTTACTTCGTGAAACAGGAATCTGTCTTCAGATAAGTCTCTTAATTTACCGTTTATGACCACCTGCGGACGTAACATACCAACAGCAACTCCGAGGAGTGATTTTCCGGAGCGCCCGTTTGACTGTCCTACTTCAGAAAGTTTTCCGTCGGAAGCGATGACTGCTTTAGCAACGGTCATGTCTTTGTATGTGTGTAGCAGATACCCGAAAGCGCAGAGTTTTGCGAGCAGATGTTCTGCATTTTCGTAGATTTCGGTGATGAAGGATTCGTTTTCTTCCCGGGATATGGAGTTTGGGCTTGCAGATTTCATGCGTTCTTCGGTACGCCAAGTGAAGTTGGAAGCGTTGATGAGGAATTTTAAGAAATGGCAACGTTCGCCTTCGGCGGATAGATCATACAGGATTTTTCCTTCGTATTGCGCGAGTTTAGCACGTTGTTGCGGCGTTTGCATTTGGAGCCATTCGGGAGTGACATGCGTAAATTCGATGAGCGGTTTCTGTATGACAGATGCGTCGAATGGTATGATGTGGTCAGTCCAGATGTGTCGCTCCTTGTTTACGATTTCGCGTGTGGTTATGGTTTGTGCGGTTATCGTCCAGCAATTTTTATCGAAATATATGTTCTGTTCGTTTTTTTGAGGTTTTTCGTATTCAGGGTTCAGGATGTCGAGATTTGATAATTTTTCGGGTCCGAGATACTGCGGTCCCCCTCTGTATAGCATGTTTAGAACGTCGATTCGGTTGATTGCTTTTGTGAAATCAGTTACAAAATCTCGTACCTGTTTATCATCTTGTACTTGCAGGACGCCATTTTGCAGCCTGACGAGTTGCGTGGTGTTGTTGGCAAAAATTACTCGGTAGAATCCGCGGTTTCGGAGGAAATTGAAGCAGTTGTAGTAGTTGAAATTAATTTCGGTTCTGATTGTGTCTCCGGATCGTGATTTGATAGTTTTTTCGTCCCAGTACTGTTCGTTATGTTCGATTGGTTGTGCTGATTCGATTTCGCCGGTATCGTTGAATCGCCATCGGTAGCGTCCGAATCGAAATTCAGGGAGAGTTTTCAGAATTTCAGCGTGTCGTTTGGCGAAGGAATAGATGTTGTCGAGCGCCCATATTTTTTCGAGGGCTTGGTCGCTCATGGCGGAGATTCTGTGGAGGGTTACGAATTTTCCGATCGGTTCGCGGGTGTTTACGAGTTGGTCAATTTCTTCTTTGAGTTCGTGTTCACGGTCTTTGAGCGATGTGGAGAGGAGGTCGTCGATGCCTTTGGGACTTTGGGGACTGTTGGGACTTTGGGGACATGAGTCGATGGAAGTCGAATGGTTCGATGATGGTGGATTGCTGTTTAAGTATCCGAAGTAAATTTCGATGTTGATGGCTTCGTTGAAGAGGGCTTTGAAATAGTCGCGGTAATTACGGACGGCATAATAGAAAGTGCGTGGGCGCTGACTGGCGTCTTTTTCTGGAGTTAGTTCTGCAGAGAGGTTGTCGAAGTCGGCATCGAGGATGAAGATGACTTCACGGACTTGCAATTCGCGAATGATGAGTTGTATTTCGTGTGGAAGTTGGTTGTTGGCGGCGATGCAGTGGATTCCGGCAACGCCAATGGATATCATACCGTGCTTGGATGCTTTTTCGGCTTTTTTTTCACCTTCCTGTATAAAGAGGCGTTGGATGGGACGTTTGTGACGGTATAGATTGCGGAGACGTTCGGGTATATATATTCTTATACCGCTTTCTGCGGGAGATTGGTATTTGTATGGTTTTCCGTTGCGGTCGAGGTGGAGTTCCGGGAATTGCCATCGGATGCGTTGGAATGGGATGTCGGTTGTGCTTTTTTTCCTGCGGAAGGTTACTTCTTTTCCATGTATGTCGTAGTAACGGATGATCACGTCGTCGCCCTGGTGTTCGAGGAGGCGTCCGTCCTGATCTCGGGTTCCTTGGATGAAAGTTGGGCGCTGGTAGGTTGTTCCGTCATCGATGATGGTGGCGGTGATGTCGTCTTTAGTGAGGCCGGAGGCGGATAGGAAGCGGGAGCAGAAGGAGGTTGAGGGGTTTGGGGAGTTTGGGGATTTTGGGGACGGTTGGGACTTTGGGGACGGTTGGGGGGTTGGATTGGATGAGGGCGGTTCTTCGATGATGACGTAGCCGGCAAAGTCGGCAACGAATTTCATGGCTTCAGGGAAAGTGAGGCCTTCCTTTTCCATTATGAAGTTAATTGCGCCTTTCCCGCCTTTGCCGCAGGCGAAACATTTCCAGATGTTTTTGGAGGGTGTAACAGCTAATTTTTTTGCGGCGCCACAGAATGGGCAGTCGGCATTTAGTGAGGCGCCTGATTTTTTAAGTGGGGCGTTTATGGCGTGGGATACGATGTCTGCGAGGCGTGCTTCTGCAAAGGCGCTGATGCGGGATTTATCGATGGATGAGATAAACATAAAACGGATAAAAATGATAAAAGATGATAAAGTGGTTATACATGATCCCAGAATTGTTCACCCAGTTCGTTGGGGGCGGCTTCGGTTTTTCCGTCTTCGCGGAGTTGGAAGAAGTGCTGCTCGGTGGCGGTTTCGTACCAGTATGTGACGGTATACGCGGTTTGATTGCGGTGTATTTCGGCGCATACGTAGACGATGGTGGCGAGTACTTTTTCGTGATGGCGTTCGTATAGGCCGAGGTCGATCTGGTCGCCGATGGAGTATTTGGTTTTGATGGTCATTTTTTTTATGGGGTTAAGGGATAAAAAAAGATAAAAGGGATAAAAAGATAAAGGGATAAAAAAGGTGAATGGTTTTAGGTGATGAAGAAGACGATTTTTTGAATGATACTGCGGAAATTGGCGGCAACCTTATCTTCGTTTTCGTCGAAGTTGAGGTTGGCAAAATCTTGCTTTCCTGAAGCAGGATGATACATCCAGATGTGAACGAGGTTTTGGTTTCGTTCGATTTTGAAACGAAATAGATCATTGATGCCAAACATTTTCAACAATCGGCAAAGGAAGCTGTAGCGACGGAAGTCGTTGACATGAACGGGGGGTGCTTTTGATTGCGGCGGTTGCCACTTGGCACCACATTCTGGACAGAAGGTTCCTTCGGAATAAAAGCAGAATGTGGCGTGGCATTGCGGACAGGTGACGTCGGGTGAAGATTCGGGTTCTGGGAAGTCGAATCCACATTCAGGACAGGTGCGGGATTCGCAACGGATACAATATACTGTGTTGCAATTTGGACAGGTGGTGTCGATACAGTGGTTCATTTTTTTTGGTTTTTAGTTTTGGAGACTTTGGGGACTTTGGGGACAGTGGGGACAGTGGGAGTGTATCATGCCATTTCTTATTTCCCATTTCAGCCCACATGTACAATTACCTTGATACAGGCTATTGTCGAATGTGTGGGACACCATTTCTTTTCCGCAATCGCATGTGAAAAATGCGAGGCTATACATGTAGGTTATTGATATTCTTTCCGATGTTATCATTTTTGTCATTTTTTTTTATTTTTATATCCATTCATTCCAATTTTCAGATGTGCTTAACATCAAACGTTCTTTGCATGCCGCACAAGTAAATTCAAATCCACCTCTTCTTTGAATTAAAGTTATGTCTTCCACTGAATAAGGAAAACTATCCGTAAAATACAGTCTACAATACGGGCAATTTAGTTCAAAATCAATCCGTCCTGTGTTGAAGATATTACTTAACTGTTCTTGAGTTATGTGCTTTGTCTTCATACATTGGGGGCAGGGGGCGTCGATACAGTGGTTCATTTTTTTTGGGGGTTTTGGTTTTTGGGACGGTGGGGACGGTGGGGACTTTAGGGACGATTAATTTTTTAGGGACTTTGAGGACTTTAGGGACAGTGGGGAGGAGGGATTTAAGACGCTTTGGGCTCTAAGTTCTTCGGCTTTTTTGAGGGCTTGGATTTCAATTCGGCTGAAGGTGAGTTTGGAGTTTTTGGTGGCGCCACGCCTGATGGGATGGATGTTGCCCCTGGCGATGTGGTTTTCGAGCCAGCGACGGCCGTTGATTCCGGCAAGTTTGGATGCTACGCTGAAAGAAATGTTGTCCATGTCGGGATACATTTCTTTGATGATTTGCATGGCGGCAAATTCGGAGGCTTCGATGATGTGCTGTTTGAATGAGAAAATGTCTATTTCCATGGCGTTAATTTTTAGAGGTTGCTAATAATCCGAGTTGATAGACACAGGCGTCATGCGTTTCGCCGGAACGGTACGAGCGGTGAAACTCGGCAAAACGATGAAACAGACCGGCGGAAAGGATGAAGGCATATGCCTTGTTCTTTGCTTCCTTTTCCCGTTCGAAGTTCTTTAGGAGGGTCATTTTTTCTGCCTGAAGGCGGGTTAGGTCTTTTGTGTTCATGGGGCGGTCCTCCTTTCTTTTGGGGTTTGTGGGGTTTTTGGGACAGTGGGGACTTGTGGGACATTTGGGAGGGTGTAGCTGCCGGTTTTGCGGATGGCAGGGATTACTTCGGAGGTTATCCACTTGCGGAAGGCTTTGGCTTCGGGCTTGCGACTGCTGAGATAGAGGTCGTAGAGGCTTTCTTCGTTGTCGAAGAGGGAGAAGTGGGGGGAGGCAGGTGGGACAGGGGGGACTGTTGGGACTGTTGGGACAGGGGGGACATTGGGGACGGTGTAAGCGCCGGTCTTGCGGATGGTGGGAAGGACTGTGTCGAAAATCCAGGATTCGAATTCTTTGGCGCCGGGTAAAAGTGAATTTGCTGCCAGACGATAAAGGTCACCTTCGGGGATGACTTTTGTTTTTTGGAGTCGCCCGATGGGGTCGACGAGGCCATGAAACGTCGCCCCATCGCAATGCCTTTTTATTGCTTCTTTTGGGTTAGAATAACCCAAGGCTTTTGCGACATCGTTAGCGGCGAAGTATATTACGCCGTTGATTTCAACGGTTCTTATTATGCCGAAGGATTCATTATTGAAGATTTGGACGCCCGTGTCGCGGGTAGTGTGATTCGTTTTCATAGGGCGGCCCTCCTTGTTTTAGAAGCCTCTCCCCCGGCCCCTCTCCGCGGGAGAGGGGAGACGCGGGTGCGGCAGGAATTGTAGATGATCTGGAGCTGCCGGTAGGTGGCGTGGTCCATGAAGTTTAGGAGATCGCCCAGGATGAGGTTGGGGCGGCGGGGTTTGCCCTTGCGCAATGTAATGGCGAGGGACGATTGGGACAATTGTGACAATTGTGACAATTGGGACGATGGGGAACCCGTTTCGTGGGCGGACGTGCGGGTAAGGGTACTGTGCTTCGCCTTAACTGCATCTTTAACTGTCGGTGTCATTTGACTGATTAAAAATGAATTAAATAAAAAAAGACTGTTGAACCCTGTCATTGACACCGACAATAGTGCTTCGCAGCGACTACCAGTTTGGGGACAACAGTCTATACTGTTTGATAAAAAAGCGAATATAAAAAACGCCGCTACGATGAACACTTGATTTGTCGGTGTCATTGACAAATTCGGTGCAAATATACGACATATTTTTGGGGATGCAAATTTTTTTGCAAAAAAAATGGAAAAAAAATTTGGTTTCATTTGCTTTTTTTTGACATGAATCGAGTGGAGCGATTAATTTTTTTGGGACTTTGAGGACTTTAGGGACTTTAGGGACAGAGGGGAGGAGGGATTTAAGACGCTTTGGGCTCTGAGCTCTTCGGCTTTTTTGAGGGCTTGGATTTCAATTCGGCTGAAGGTGAGTTTGGAGTTTTTGGTGGCGCCACGCCTGATGGGGTGGATGTTGCCCCTGGCGATGTGGTTTTCGAGCCAGCGACGGCCGTTGATTCCGGCAAGTTTGGCGGCTACGCTGAAGGAAATGTTGTCCATGTCGGGATACATCTCTTTGATGATTTGCATGGCGGCAAATTCGGACGATTCAATGATCGCTTGCTTGATGGTGAAGATGTCTATTTCCATGGGGGTGGGATTAGTTTTGGGACTGTTGGGACATTTGGGGACATTGGGGTCTTTTGGGACTTTAGGTATTTTGCAAGGTACATGCGTCGGACGGAGTCAGACTTTTTGCCGGGCGCGTTTTTTCGTAAGGCATTGGTTACGGTTTTGCGTGAGCAGCGGCACAATTTTGCCAGTTCGGTCACATACCCATAAGGTATAAAATACATACCACCCCAGTTTTTTTGGGGGTTGGTATTCAAACGAATACTTTTCATTGGTTTTTTTTTT
>Ga0123353_10008199_pt1 | contig 14231 bp, 13 predicted proteins | sample TergutLab28metaG_3_FD_92763 | JGI IMG/M metagenome (GOLD analysis project Ga0123353, IMG submission 92763) | Labiotermes labralis P3 segment gut microbial communities from Petit-Saut dam, French Guiana - Lab288 P3 | ecosystem: Host-associated > Arthropoda: Insects > Digestive system > Gut ... | reverse complement strand
GCGCTCTTGCTGCCAATAGGTTTTGGGGCTATTCTTGTCAATATCCCCTATTCAGGCGCTCTCGGTGAGTTTGTAAGCGGAAAGCTCGTCACGGAAGACGGCGCGCTCAGCGTGTTATTTAACGCGGGTATCGCCAACGAGTTGTTTCCTCTTCTGTTGTTTATCGGGATCGGCGCTATGATCGATTTCGGGCCTCTGCTCAGTAACCCGAAACTGCTGTGCTTCGGAGCGGCTGCCCAGGTTGGGATTTTCCTGACTATACTTCTCGCAGCGGGGATCGGCACAGTCCTGCCCGGTACGTTCTCGTTGCAGGACGCAGCAGCTGTTGGCGCGATCGGTACTGCTGACGGACCAACGTCGATCTATCTGGCGAACCATTACGGCACGAAATATGTCGGGGCGATCGTCGTTGCAGCTTATAGTTATATGGCGCTCGTGCCGATCATCCAGCCGCCTTGCGTCAAGCTGGTTACGACGAAAAAAGAGCGCATGATCCGTATGCCGTATGCAAGGGAGAGCGTACCGAAGTTTGTGCGGATACTCTTCCCCATAGTTGTTACGATAGTCGCGGGCGTCTTCGCCCCGCTCAGCGTCGGGCTTGTCGGTTTCCTGATGTTCGGCAACCTTATAAGGGAGTGCGGCGTCTTAAACAGTATGTCCGAAACGGCGCAGAACGCACTTGCGAACCTCGTCACGATATTGCTTGGAATAACGATTGCCGTGCGTATGCAGGCAAATGAGTTCCTGACCCTTGAGACTTTGCTTATTCTGGGGCTTGGCCTCTTCGCGTTTATATTTGATACTATAGGCGGAGTATTGTTCGCAAAGCTTATCAACCTGTTCAGTAAGAACAAGATAAACCCGATGATAGGTGCGTGCGGCATCTCGGCGTTTCCGATGAGCAGCCGCGTGATACACAAAATGGGGCTTGCAGAAGATAAGCAGAACTTCCTGCTTATGCATGCAGCGGGAGTAAATGCGGGGGGGCAGATCGCCAGCGTTATTGCGGGCGGTATGATCCTGAACCTGATAGCAAAGTAACGTCGCTTTCCCTTGTTGTGCGATTTGTCACTCAGGGAAAGGTAATGAATAACTTACAAAAGGAGAATGCATTACATGGATTTCAGCATGGTAATAGATAGCCTTTGGGTCTTGTTGTTTGGAATGGCGGGGGTGTTCGTTGTGATGCTAAACATAATGTCCACGCTTGTTATCCTGCATCGTTTCAGCAAAGCTCCGGCAAAACCAAAAACAGAGGACGCAGAGTAACAGTTCACGGTCTGCTGGGGTTTACTCTGACTTGCGTGAAAATGTCGCGCCGAAAAACCTTTGCTAAACGGTATGTAAACAGTTATAATGGGTCGTACGAAGAGCGGCCCGGAGTTACGGGCGGCCGCGAGCGGCCGCCCCTGCTATTAATGAGGCGATGATCATGCAGTTTGTAATAACGTTTCTGGAAGGAATTATTTCCTTTGTCCAGCCTTGCCTGCTTCCGATGATACCCGTCTACTTATCGTACTTTGCGGGCGGAGAGCCGGAAAGAGATGCGAAAAGGACAATACAGTGTGCGTGCGGTTTCATTATAGGCTTTACCGCAATATTCGTTGTGCTTGGTATGTTCGCCGGACTGCTGGGCGGGCTGCTTATCAGGCATCAGGTCATAGTGAACATCGTTACGGGTGCGATAGTCGTTCTATTCGGGCTGAACTACCTGGGTGTGCTGAAAATCCGGTTCCTGAACAGAACCGGATCTGCGGGGTTCGGAACGGGAAAAGTATCGGGGTTCTTTTCAGCCGCTCTGTTCGGCCTGGTATTTTCGATAAGCTGGTCCCCGTGTGCCGGACCGTTTCTTGCATCCGCGCTGGCGAAGGCTTCCCTGCAGGGCTCCATGCTCCAGGGCGCATTGATGCTGCTGTGTTTCTCGTTAGGCATGGGTATTCCGTTTTTCCTCAGCGCTATTCTGATAGACAGGTTGAAGGCGGCATTCAATTGGATCAAGAAGCATTACAAGGTCATTAACCTGGTCTCAGGCATATTCTTGATTGTGATCGGCATTCTTATAATGACGGGAATGATGAACAGATACCTGGCGCTTTTGACATTTTAAGTTGGGGACGACGCCACCGGAGGCTGCTGACAAGTCGTCATTGCGGCCCCCGCGCCGCAATCCCATGAACAGGACGCATTATTCAGGGGGTTGCGGGTCGAGCCCGCAATGACGCGCCGAGGCTTCAACAGTCACCGCCCCCGGCGTCCCGAGGAGGTTTGATATGAACAAAAAAGCTATTGTGACCATAGTTGTCGCCGCGGTGCTGATGGCAGGGATCATCGCTGCCGCTGTGGTGACATATAATTATTTAAGCGAGGAGGCGCCTGCGGATTCTGCGTTGAGGCCGCCGGTTATTCAGGGCGGGACGAGTAATACGTCCGGCGGGCAAAGCGGAGGCACGGAGACGACGCCTCCCGGCGAGCAGACCGGAGGAAATGAAAAGCCTGCCGGGGGGACGGAAAACGGAGAGGAAACCCCGGGTACAGACGGAACCTCCGCAACGGACGGAGAGGACGACGGACGGCGTCTTGCAGCGGACTTCACCGTGCAGGACTCCGAGCGCTATGAAGTCAACTTGTCCGATTTTCGCGGAAAACCTGTCGTTCTGAACTTCTGGGCGAGTTGGTGCCCGCCGTGTATGTTTGAAATGCCCGATTTTGACGAAGTATACAAAGAGTTGGGCGGCGACGTCCATTTCATGATGGTCTGTATGGTAGACGGGGCGCGCGAAACCGTAAAAACAGGCTCGGCGTTCATTGCGGAGAACGGGTATTCGTTCCCTGTTTACTTCGATGCAGACCAGAGTGCGGCGCGGGCTTACGCCATCAGGTCGCTGCCGACGACCGTGTTTATTGACGCGGACGGATATGTTGTGACCTGGGCTGAAGGAGCCATTACCGAGGCGTCGTTACGGCTGGGCATAAGCTACATTTTTGACGAAATTACCAATTGAATTATCAGGCCGTTGTTGGTATAATCTGTTAGCAAATTTCATTTGGAAAGGAAACGAAGCATATGTCACAACGTAAAATTATTATTATCGGGGCTGCCGGGCGGGATTTTCATAATTTCAACACTTGTTACCGAAACGACCCCGCGGCAAAAGTAGTGGCTTTTACAGCCGCACAGATTCCGGACATTGCGGACCGCAAGTACCCCGCTTCGCTGGCAGGGGAGCTGTACCCCGACGGGATACCCATCTACGCTCAGGACGAGCTGGAGCACCTTATCAAGGAGCTTGACGCCGACGAGTGCGTCTTTTCATACAGCGACGTCCCGTACAATTTTGTCATGGGCCTGAGCGCAAAGGTAAACGCCGCGGGAGCAAGCTTTACGCTGCTCGGGCATAAAAACACCATGCTTAAGAGTACGAAACCTGTGATAGCGGTCGGAGCGATCCGCACAGGCTGCGGCAAGAGCCAGACCTCGCGCAGGATCGCGGAAGTCCTGATTGCAAACGGGCTGAAAGTCATAGCCGTCCGCCATCCAATGCCCTATGGCAATCTGGAAGCGCAGAAGGTTCAGCGTTTCGCATCCATTGAGGACCTCGCAAAGCACGACTGCACGATCGAGGAAATGGAGGAGTATGAACCCCATATCGCCCGCGGGAACGTCATTTATGCGGGTGTTGATTACGAGGCGATACTGCGTGCCGCCGAGAACGACCCGGACGGCTGCGATGTGATCCTTTGGGACGGCGGAAACAATGACTTCCCGTTCTATCAGCCGGATATAATGATCACAGTGACCGATCCGCACAGGCCGGGGCATGAGTTGTCGTACTATCCGGGCGAAGTCACGCTGCGCCTTGCCGACGTCGTCGTTATCAACAAAATCGACAGCGGTGATTTCGAGAACATCCAGGCGGTCAGGAAGAATATCGCGCGGGTAAACCCGAACGCCGTTGTCATCGACGCAGCTTCTACTATTAGCGTCGAAAACCCGGAAATTATCCGCGGCAAACGTGTGCTTGCGGTCGAGGACGGTCCGACACTTACGCACGGCGAGATGAAAATCGGCGCGGGCATTGTTGCTGCCAAGCGTTTCGGCGCGGCTGAGATCGTCGACCCAAGACCCTATGCGGTTGGGAAACTGGCAGAAACTTTCCGTATTTATCCAGAAGTCGGAAATCTGCTTCCGGCGATGGGTTACGGCGAAGAGCAGATGCGAGACCTGTCCGCAACGATCGACAACACTGACTGCGACGGCGTTATAGTAGCGACGCCGATCGATCTGGCGCGCGTAATCAATATCAGCAAACCTCACACCCGGGTCGATTACAGCCTGCAGGAAATAGGCCGCCCGGACATTGAGGACGTACTGAAAGACTTGATAGTGAAAATCAAAGGGTAGGGTACTGAAAGCCGCGCGCCGCGAGGAGGGAAATGGCCGATCTGAAGTTCAAACTGCCCGGTCCTGAGACGATAATGCTCACCGGGCAGGCTGTCAATAAGCTCATAAGCGCGGGTGATGGTGAAGCCGCGCTTCTTTACCTCTATATTTTGAAGACAAACGGTCAAAGCACGCCGTCTGAAGCAGCCGCCGCCCTGGGCAAGAGCCGGGACAGGGTTGACGGGGCTATGGCTGTTTTGTCGCGGCTCGGCCTTGCACACCTTGAAGCCGGGCAGGAGGAGACGAAGCAAGCGGATGAGCCGTCCCCTTACCTGGGGTCCGACTATCCGGATAAGGACGACGAGCCGCGCGGCTTCTCGGTGCAGGACATGAAGCGGGAGATGGAAGGGGACTCTGTCTTCAAGTCTATTGTCGAAGAAGCTCAGCGTAGCCTGGGAAAGATCCTGTCGCCGGATGAACTGGAGAGGCTTTTCGGGGTGTACGACGCCTTGAGGATGGCGCCGGAGGTCATATTGCTGCTCATAACGCATTGCATATCCGAAAGCCGCGGGAAAAAGGGCGGGCGGATGCCTGCTATGCGGCAAATAGAGAAGACTGCTTATACATGGGCGCGCGAGGGCATTTTCACTCTGGAAAGAGCGGAGGAGCACCTGAAGGCTATGGAAGCGCGAAATACCGCGCACGGGGAGATCAAAAGGGTGCTGCAGATCAGAGACCGTGATTTTTACGAGTCTGAAAAGAGATATGTGGATAGTTGGATAGCGATGGGTTTCGGCGCCGGTGCGGTAGCTATCGCCTGTGACATTACGGTCTTGAAAACAGGAAAACTCACTTGGAAATACATGGACTCCATAATAAACAACTGGCACAACCAAGGCGTCCGCACCCCAAAGGAGATTCAGGAAAAAGACAAAAAAACCGCCAGGAACCCGGGCGCCGGAAAACCGCAGTCCGCCGGGGAAAAGTTCGGAGCAGCGGACAATGAGGATATTGAGCGGATGACCCGGCTTCTGGAAAAGATCAAAAAGGGATAGAGGGTGTTCGATTATGGCACTTGATGGGAAAATACTGGCGCGGGCGAAGGGTGCGCTTGAAGAGAAGCGAAGGCAGCATGAGCTGCAGTACGAACGCCGCCTTGAAAACGTCTATATGGGCGCGCCGCGCGTTCGTGTGCTCGACGCGCAGATCCGGGAGACTATGTCTGAGCTTGCAGGCGCCGCCCTGGGCGGCGACAGCGCCCTGACGATTGAGGACGTGCGTCTGAAAAACCTTGAGTTGCAAGAGCTGCGACGGGCAGAGATATTGCACGCAGGCTTCAGAGAGGATTATTTAAACGACGACTATATGTGCCCGAGGTGCAATGATACTGGATTTGTCCGCACGGTAATGTGCAGATGTTTGATGGAGTTGTATAAAATCGAGCAGAGAGAGTCGCTCAGCAACCTGTTCAAACTTGGAGATGCGACGTTCGACGGCTTTGACCTCTCGTACTACGACGATAAACCCGCTCCTGATACCGGGGTGTCGCCGCGCCGGAGCATGGAAATAATATATGAGACTTGCGTTGAGTACGCCAGGAAGTTTGGCGGGAAGTCGATGAACTTGTTTTTCAATGGCGCCCCGGGACTCGGAAAGACATTTCTGTCCGCTTGTATTGCGCGAGTTGTTGCTGAAAACGGTCATTCCGTTGTTTATGACACTGTTTCGTCTGTCTTCGCGAAGTTCGAAGACGCAAAGTTTTTGCGCACAGACGACCCTGTGACGGCGGCGCTAAAGGAAGAAGCCCGCGGCGAAGTCAGGAGGTACCTTGAGTGCGACCTCCTTATTCTCGATGATTTGGGTACAGAGATGACTAACGTGTTTATTGTCAGTGCACTTTACGAGCTGATAAACACGCGGCTGATGAACGGCAGAAAGACGATAGTCAGCTCGAATCTGGCGCTGTTCGAGCTGCGTCAGCGATATTCCGAGCAGATCATGTCCCGCCTGGAAGGGGAGTATCAGGTACTGACCTTCCGCGGCGACGACATTCGCCGAAAAAGAAATATTGTGTAGAAGCGAAACGTGAGGATGGAAATCCTCACGTTTTTCTTATAAACCTTTCGCCGCACTTTGGACAGGTTATCTGGAGCTTGCCTTTGCCTTTTGGCACCCTTAAGGTGTTGGCGCAGCTGGGGCATTTCAGGAACTTGTATGTCTTTCTGTGCTTAATATTTGCAATTGTCCGGCTCGCCCTTGTCCTTACCGGCCACCAGTAGCGGATGAATCTGTCATTTTCTGCACGGCGCCTGCGAATATTGCGTGAAAACATCCTGAAAAGCGCCAACGCCAGGATCAGGTATGAGACGTACATAAGCGGCCTGAGTCCCAGTATAGCGTGAAGCAAAGACAGGACAAGCGAGACCACGATCATCGCGACAATTAGATGATCGGGTCCGTATCTGCCCATCATGAAGTTGCGGAGAAATCTTCTTATCACACAATAGCCCCCGATTTCAGTATGCGATAAGCCAGTATAGCATCATTTCTTCGGTAAAACGCCAATGTAACATTTTTTTTACATATTATTTAGTGCGCGTATATCCCGCCGCCGATGAACTCGCGCAGGATCGAATCACCGGGAACAAAAGAAGCGTCGACGGTTTCGAACTCCTCAAGCGCGGGCAGCAAAGTCCGAAGCTCGTCCAATCTTTCAATACCGTCGGGTACATCGTTTAAAGCCTTGAGCGCGAACCGTTTCATGATCGGCACCTCGTACTCCATAGAGGAATCAAACAGGATGTCGGCTTTATACTTAAAAGGTGAAATGTACGTTCTCTCGCCATATCGTACATTTGCCCACATTTTAAGTGTATCCGCAGCCCCTGTGCCGCGAAATAGCTCGTCGCGTACAACTCTTCTGAGAAGCCTTGTCCATGTCCTCTTGAAACACAGCCTGCCATAATGTTTTACGTCCGAGCGGGCGCTTATATACAGTTTGAAAGCGTTCGGATGTTCATCCGCGACCATATCATTAAGCGAATGGATGCCTTCAAAGATTACGATTTCGTTTTTGTTTAGTTTTAGAGGAGACGTCTTTGCGAGGTCGCGCGCCTGCTTCGTGAAGTCAAAATGCGGGATTAGTATCTCCTCGCCGCGCTCCAGAGCATGAAAGTGAGCGTTCAGCAATTCCAAATCGAGGCAGTACGGCGATTCGCGGTCATACTCGCCGTCTTCCGTAAGCGGAGATGACTCTTGGTTAGGCGTAACGAAGTACTCGTCCATAGAAACTGTATGCGCGAGTACGCCTATCCTCTTCAAGGCGTCGCAGATTTTCCTGGCTGTCGTAGTCTTCCCTGACCCGGACGGCCCGGACAGCAGAACGACGTGGCTGTCAAGTTCAGACGTCTTTTCCGCGATCGTCGCGGCAGTCTCAGCCACCTTCCTGTTGAAAATCGCCTCGCATTCCTTCGCGAAACCCTCCGGATCACCGGATGCCTTACTGTTGATAATGTCAATATAATACGGATACGGCATTAGAATCTTCCTCCAACAAGTTGATGACAAGGGGACGGGGGTATTGACACGTTTTACTACTCCGTGTAAAACGCTTCGATCTTTGTGAATTTTTCTTCCAGGTTTTCTGCACGCAGTATGTACTCGCGCGGGTATTTTGCGTTGAACACACGCTCTATCCTTCCATCATGAGAAACCAGCTTCGTCACCCCGCCGCCGCCAAGCGCAAGCACTGTGCAGAGTTCTTCCATCATGCAGATATTGTACACCCCTTCGTAACCTTGAAGGCTCCAACCTGTATTTTCGAACCCGCCTGACGTGAACTTCTGCCTGTACAGGTAGTAAGGGCTGAAGCCGTTATCGCGCAGGCGTTGCTCCGCGTACCCGAGCATTTTAGCGACTTCCGCACCGCTTGGTATTGCAGTGCCTTCAAGCATAATGCGCGATCCTTTTTTCAGCGACAGCGTGTGGACGGTGATGTTCTCAGGGTTAAAGCCCAACACTGTGTCGAGTGTGCTTCGGAACTGTTCAGGCGTATCACCTGGCAACCCGGCGATTATATCGATGTTCAGAGAAAAATCGGACTTGCCGCCGTTGTCTCTCACAAGCCTCACCGCCTCGCGGACGTCTTCCGGCGTATGCCTGCGGCCAATTGCCGACAGGACGTGCTGAGACATGGATTGCGGGTTGACGCAGACGCGGTTCGCGCCATATCGTCTGATAATCCCGACTTTTTCCGCCGACATCGTATCCGGACGGCCTGCCTCGACAGTATAATCATGAGCGTGGGATAAATCGAACGATGAGCCAAGCGCGCGCAAAACGATTTCGAGAGAATCCGCCGGAAGCGAGGTCGGAGTTCCGCCTCCAACATACACAGATACGATTCGTAACCCCAGTTCGCGGACGATCCTTGAAGCGGCGTCGATCTCAAGCAGCAAAGCCCGGACGAAAGGCTCGATCAGCCCGTGCGACTTTTCAACGCTGTTGCTTACAAAACTACAGTATGCGCATCTGGTCGGGCAGAAAGGAACGCCGACATAGAGCGCGATATCATCAGGCTTAAGCGTCTCCTTGAGCGTCAGCGAAGCTAATGCCGCATCCACGCACATCGACGCCCGTTCAGCAGATACATAGTAGTCTCGTGAAAGCGCCCTTGCCGCAGCCTTTCCGCTCAGGCCGACCTCTATCGCCGTCGCCGCGAGCCGTGCGGGGCGTATACCGGTGAGTGAGCCCCAGGCCGGGGGCGACTCAAGGCGGTTGGAAGCCGCGCGGTAGAACGATTGCTTGATTATCCTTTGAAGCAAGCGATCCGTAACCAGCTTTCCCGTCAGCTTGTCTCGTTTGATACGCGCTGTTCCGCGCGAAACGCTGTCGCCGCAATGTATAACGGTGGTCGCCTGGGCGTAGAAGGAGCGCAAGCGGAGAACTGACTCTGCGAAAAGGTCAAATGAGCCGACGATAGGGTCGATTGAATAATCGGGTTTTTCCGCGGGAAACAGCGCCAGAAGTATCTGTTCTACCGCGTATTTATAGTCATGCCCGTCAAGACGCAGCTTCATAAGAGCGACCGATCCTGTTTACATCAAGAGTTAAATATATGTCCGGCAATTACCCGTTCATCGCGTGCTGCATATAGTAGTTGAAGCTCCGTTCGCGGCTTAATGTGGTTGAGTCGGCGTGACCGGGGTAGACCTCATAGTCGCCCTCAAGTTCAGCTAAGCGTTTCAGAGATTGGAGCAATACTTCCATACTGCCGCCGAGATCCGTTCTTCCGCAGCTATCGCGAAAAAGTGTGTCGCCGGTGAACAGGGCGGACTCGCATTTCAGCGTAACCGAACCATGAGAATGCCCGGGCGTCTCCAGAACGGCGAACTCAAGCTTGCCGACCCTGATAACGTCTCCGTCCGAGTACCAGGTCAGTTCGCGGTCACTATCCAGCTTGTGCTGATCCCGGCGTCCGGCGTCTTTTTGGTTGATATATGCGGGGGCTCCCGTCGAATCCCTGACCGCTCTGAGCGCCATATGATGGTCAAAATGGCCATGGGTCATGAAAATTGCCTCCGGCGTCAGCTTGTTCGACTCGATATAATCAAGTATTGTGTTCGATTCCGCGCCGGGGTCAATGATCGCGCATTTGCGGGATTCCTCATCGGTAACGATGTAGCAGTTCGTTTCAAGCATACCGACGGGCAAGGTTTTTATTAGCATTTGAACAACTCCCCGGCACTATTTGTGAGGTAAAAACGGCGAAATATTATTGCGCAGCAATCATTATAACACCATTAGCATGCCATAGCAATAATATACTGCATCCCGTCTTGCTTTTAGATGGGAATCAGAATATAATGGATGACGACAATCTGTGTCAGAAGGAGACATAGTATGACAGTAAGATTTCCTGAGATTGAGTTTTCGCAGTTGAAGAGGACAATGCTTATCTATGAGTGGGGGCACAACATCCTGCTCACGAAACTGAACATATTAGTTGAGGACTTTAAACATTTTCAAAGTAACAACCCCATTGAGAACATCACATGCCGTATAAAGGCGCCGGAAAGCATCGCGCAGAAGCTCCATTACCTGAACTTTGAGCTCACTGAGGAAAACGCAAGACAGCACATAAAGGACATTGCGGGTATAAGGATAATCTGCACTTTTGCCAGAGATGTATACACTCTCGCAGATATTATCAGAGTCATCCCTGAGACGAAGGTACTAAGCGAAAAGGATTATGTAAGCAACCCCAAACCAAGCGGTTACCGGGGGTACCACTTCATAATGGAAGTCCCGGTATATTACTCGGGAAATGTGGAAAATATCCCAGTCGAAGTCCAGATCCGGACGGCGGCAATGGATTTCTGGGCGACGCTGGAACACAAGGTTAAGTATAAGTACCTGGAACATATCCCAAAGCACTTGAGTAACGAGCTGGTCGTTTGCGCGGAAAAAATCGCTGAGCTTGACGATCGGATGTTCATGATACATGACACGATTTCATTGCTGAACCAACAAAGCTAAAAAGGAAAAAAATATGAAATTAATTTACGAAGGTAAGACAAAGGACGTTTATGACCTGGAGAATGGAAACTATCTGCTTAAGTTCAAGGACGATGCGACAGGCACTGACGGAGTGTTCGATCCGGGCGCCAACACTGTGGGCTTGTCGATAGAGGGTATAGGGCGCGGAGGGCTGCGCCTGTCTGAGTTCTTTTTTAGAAAGATTGATGAAGCAGGGTATCCGACACATTTCATAAGCGCCGACATTGAAAAAGCTGAAATGACAGTGCTGCCCGCCGAGAAAATCGGAAAAGGCCTGGAGGTGATTTGCCGTTATCGCGCGGTCGGCAGTTTCCTGCGCAGATACGGGATGTATGTCCGCGAGGGGCAGGCCCTGGATGCGCTGGTAGAGATCACTGTAAAAGACGATGAGCGGGGTGACCCTCCAATCTCAAGGGACACGCTTGAGATGCTCGGAATAATGTCTACCGAGGAGTATAGTGCGCTGAGGCATTTAACAAAAAGGATATCCAGCGTTATTTGGGACGAACTGGAAGTTAAAGGCATGGAACTGTACGATATCAAGCTTGAGTTCGGATCAATCGACGGCGACTTTGTCCTTATCGACGAAGTTTCAGGCGGAAATATGCGCGTATACAGAGACGGGGAGTTGGTCGGCCCAATGGAACTGGTGAAGTATGTGCTGGAGCCGAAGAGTAAGAGGCGGCGCTCAAGGAAATGATATTTACATAACCCGAACGGCAGAACGGCGTCATCATACCCCTCGCATGGAAAAATGGAAGGAACCATATGCAAAAGCGCCTTTCGGTCAGGAACCTTGTTGAGTTCATAATGCGATCCGGCAGTATCGACAGCCGCTTCACAGGGCGCAACAGGCTCGAAGAAGGCGCGCGTGTCCATCGAAAGCTCCAAAAGGCCGAGGGTTATCAGGCGGAGGTCCATCTATCTATCACTGAAACACACTCCGGCGTCGAGTTTACTGTCGAAGGGCGCGCCGACGGCGTAATAGTAACAGATAACGGCGTGACCGTTGACGAAATTAAGTCAACGCTCACGCCGCTTGAGTTTATTAACGGTGATTATGAGACGGTCGAACGGTTCGCCGCAGGCGGACGCAACGGCATGACAGAACGTTCCGGCAGCTCCGTCACGGGCGGACTCGAACTCAGCGTTATTCGGCAGCATTGGGCGCAGGCTATGTGCTACGGCTACATTTACTCATTGAAAAACGATCTTCAGGAGATAGATGTACGCCTTACATACTATGAAATGGAAACAGGAGGGGTGAAGCGTTTTACACACACTTTTCCTTTTGACCGGCTGCGCATCTTCTTCACGGAGCTGCTGGAAAAATACGCTGTCTGGGCGCATTTCGAAAATGAATGGAAGGGGACTGCCACGGCGTCTATGCAAGCACTGAGCTTCCCGTTCGTAAGTTATCGCGAAGGCCAGCGCAATCTTGCCGCCGCTGTGTATAGGAGTATAGTTGCCGGGGGCAGATTGTTTGCGATGGCGCCGACAGGAGTAGGAAAAACGGTTTCGACACTGTTTCCGGCACTCAAGGCGGTGGGTGAGGGGAGCGGCGGGAAGATTTTCTACCTTACCGCGAAGACGGTTACCCGCCAGGCGGCTCAGGCAGCGTTGGAAAAAATGCGGGAGCGGGGGCTCAGAGCCAAGTCAGTTACTGTGACCGCGAAGGATAAGGTTTGCTTCCTTGAGGAACGGATATGCAGACCGTCACACTGCGAGTGCGCTGACGGTCACTTTGACAGGGTCAACGACGCGATTCTTGATGTACTGCGAAGTTGCGACAGTATCACAGCGGAAACAACGGCGGATTATGCCAGGCGTCATCGGGTCTGCCCGTTTGAACTGGCGCTGGATCTAACCCTTTGGAGTGACGTCGTTATCTGCGACTATAACTATCTGTTCGACCCGCAGGTGTATCTGAAGCGGTTTTTTGCCGATGGCGGCGACTTTATTTTTCTGATAGACGAAGCCCACAATCTTGCTGACCGCGCCCGCGAAATGTTTTCCGCGACGATCAGCAAACGGGACTTGCTTGTGATGAAGAAGATGCTGACGCCGAAGAGAGGGGAGGCGCGCGCTCAGTCCGGCGCCCGCCCTCTGTCTGGTACCCGTTCTCTGACGCGCGGGTTGACAAAAATAAACAAACTCCTTTTGGAAAAAAGGCGAGAATGCGGGGATGCAGGGTTCATAGCCGAGAAAGAGCTTCCTCGCGAACTCGCAGATTTACTTGAGATATTCTCGTACGAGTTCTCCGGGTTCCTGGGAGAAAACCCGGAAGTTGAAGTGGAAATCCTCACGGTATACTTTGATATCCTTACATTCCTTAAAATCGCGGAGCTGTTCGACGAACGATACGCGACGCTCTTTGAGCCTGGTTCAGACGGAGAACTGACGGTGAAGCTGTTCTGTGCCGATCCGTCATATCTGCTGGATGAAAGGCTCGGTTGCGGACGGGCATCGGTACTATTCTCCGCTACACTGACCCCTTCCAGGTACTTCATCGACGTCTTGGGCGGAAGCACAGAGAGTAAGTACATTGCCCTGCCGTCTCCGTTCCCAAGGGAGAATCTATTGCTGCTCATCGCAGGGAAGATTAGCACCAGATACAAAGAGAGAGAGTCCAGTGCAGAGAGTGTCGCTGAAATTATATACAGAACATCAACCGGAAAGAAAGGCAACTATATCGCATATTTCCCATCGTATAAGTACTTGACCGACGTTTACGCGGCGTTTACTGCAAAGCACCCTGAGGTTAACACGGTCAGACAGGAGCGACGCATGACAGACGGGGAGCGCGACGAGTTCCTCGCTCTGTTCGAGCGCCAAGCTGAAACAATGGTTGCTTTTTGTGTACTTGGTGGCGTATTTTCGGAGGGGGTCGACCTAACGGGTGACAGGCTCATAGGAACCGTTATAGTCGGCACGGGACTGCCGCAACTAAATATAGAGTTGGACACAGTGAAAAGTCAATATGATGGGGCTGGTCGCGGCTTCGATTTTGCCTACCGCTTTCCGGGCATGAACAAAGTTCTGCAGGCAGCCGGGCGCGTAATACGCAGCGAAGACGATCGGGGAGTCGTTGTCCTGGTCGACGACCGCTTCCCTACACGCCAGTACACAGAGCTTTTCCCGGAACACTGGAAACATTGGCGCTCTGTAGATAACGCAGACGAGTTAGCAAAGGCGTTGGAAATGTTCTGGGCGGAATGAAGCGGAGGATGACGATACTGACTAGCGGCGTACAACACGCCAATGGTTGCTACCTCCTCTTCAGCCAGCATGT